>Ga0209084_1003753_pt1 | contig 11009 bp, 12 predicted proteins | sample C_130820_MF_Meta_FD_187309 | JGI IMG/M metagenome (GOLD analysis project Ga0209084, IMG submission 187309) | Freshwater microbial communities from Lake Croche, Canada to study carbon cycling - C_130820_MF_MetaG (SPAdes) (version 2) | ecosystem: Environmental > Aquatic > Freshwater > Lake... | reverse complement strand
AATAAAAAGGATAATATTAATGATCTAAAAATACAATTAAAAGAAAAATATAAAAATATTATTAATGATCTCAAAATACAATTAAAAGAAAAATATAAAAATATTATTAATGATCTCAAAATACAATTAAAAGCTAAAAATGAAGATATTAATGATTTTAAAATAAAATTAGATGCTAAAAATGAAGATATTAATGATTTTAAAATAAAATTAGAAGTTACACAAAAAATTATTAATGCCCTTAAACTACAATTACAATCTAAAAATGGAATTATTCATGAACAAAAATTATTATTAATAAATGAAAATAAAGATATTAATAAAATTATAGATGAACACAAAATACAATTAGAAGCTAAAAATAAAATTATTCATAGACAACTGTTATTATTAGTAGATAAAAATAAAATTATTGATGAAAAAGAATTAATATTATATGAAAAAAATAATATTATTCATACACAACAATTATTATTATTAGATAAAAATAAAGATATTAATGATCTTAAAAATAAAAATGATGAAACGAATAAATGTTCAATTTGTCTAGATAATACCATATCTCATTGTTGCGATCCTTGTGGTCATGTCTATTGCTCTGATTGTATTGATAAAACCGCTAATTGCTATATTTGCCGTGGTTTTATTTCTAATAAAATTAAAATATATCTATGATTATTTTTATCATTATTATAATTAAAAAAACAAAAAATAGTTTTTGTTTTATAAATATCAAATCTTAATTATTCTGAACATGTCAATGAATGTTCCAATATCTTTGATAAGATATCATTAAAGAAATATTCATAAAGTATTACATATGCCATGTCAGAATAATTGATCACATCTTCTTCATCAATCTCTATAATGAAACGATAATATCTTTGATAGATATCAATTGCATTTTCAAGAGTTCCTGCATATTTGATAACTATTTTGATATTATTATTTTCTGAATTTTTAGCCGTGAAAGCACGAATAAAATCCCTAAAATCAATTGTTTCATTTCTAATACTATCATTAATAATAGTATTCTTGAAATCGGTCTTATCGAAATAAAGAATTTCCATTGTTTCTGGATATAATTTATTATAAAGACAAAAATAAATCAGTTTTTAATTTATTTAGATTAATTTAATGACAAAAATAAATTCTTGCCATTTATACTCAAATATCTCCATTTAAGCTTCCATCCTTTTTGCGATTATCTCATATAATTTCTCATAGAGATACTCGCGAATTGTGATGTCTACTTGGTCTGGATGAATTTTGAATTTTATGCGAAGACGATGAAACACATACATATTATAATCATATGAATTAGACTCAATGAAATTTTGAAAATATTCATGAAATGATGAATCTAAATCGAAATCAATTTCTGTATGATAATCGCGCGCAAACTTGTAAATAAACTTACTTTCATCGAATGAAAAAGTGGGTGATGCCATGAGTGTAGTAGACATAATAATATTATTATAAATATATAATCATTTTTATCATTTTTTCAATTTGATTAATACAAAAATAAATTTATTCTTTAAGTTCTAATTTTCTTTTTAAATCTTCTATTTCTTTATTTTTCTTTTCAATTAATTTTAACATTTCATCATAAACAGTCTGACCTTTAATAAGTTTCTTTAGTTGTCTATCTCTGAATATATTATTAATATTTATATAATTATCATTATAATTACTACTAATATAACTTTTAATAGTAGTTTTTAAATATGTTGAATTCTTATAGATAATAGCAATTAATCGTTCTTCATTATTTTTGATTGTATCATAATCAGAGAATTTATAAATGAAATTATAAATAGATTTATATAAAATATCGTCTTGTGTCATTTGATTGTTTCTTAAATATAAAACTTTTATAATAAATAATAATCAATTTTTTTCAATCATAATTCGATTAGATATTTTTGTTGATAGTTTAATAATTCTATTTACTTCATTAAATTTAATATTATTATCTCTAATATAATTTCTAATATTTTCATAAGATTTATCAATATTATAACTTTCATCTTCTGGTTTTACACCTTTGCACATTTAAAATGCCGATTTTAGTCTTTATAATCTTTGAAGTTTCATACGCATATTATCATCTTCCGCAATTGTTGATGAATGTTTTCTTAAATAATTCCTAATCTTTCTATAATCTAAATCATTATCATTATCATTATTATCATTATCATTATCATTATTATCATTATTATCATTATCATTATCATTATCATTATTATCATTATCATTATTATTATCATTATTATTATTATTTATTGTTTGTTCTTTCATTACGCCAAAAAAATATTTAATAAAACTATTCATTATTATTATTAAATATTTATATAATGTTTTTTAAATAAAAAAAGAACAAAAACCTTCAATTGAAGATTTTTGAACATTATATGATGTTTCAATCAAACAATACATTCAATGCCGTTGTCTAATTGCAGGATCTTGAACAATTTAGAATTTAAATCACTACGATAAGTGGTCATATCATCTTCAATTTTCGCAACTTCATCAGCAATGATATCCATTGTAAGTGAAATATCATTGTTAATAAAATTTCTCCTCATTGATCTCATTTGTGCTATTCTTTTCTTGTTAATCAAAGAACGAATGATAGAAAACATAAGAAAATGTTTGCCCTTCGCATAACAATTGCTCTTAATGTAGTCATCCAATTTAGAATTGATAACCGTAATATCATCAGATGAAACAAAGATATCAGTCACAGTTTCCAATTTGTCTTTTCTTGTAGCACGAATATAAACAATCACAATGATAGCAATGATAGCAATAATAGCAATAATAGCAATACCTATGAACATCATCATTTGAATAAATAATATAAAATCTTAAAATCATTTTTTAATATAATTATTATAATTTTATACAAAAATAATATTATTATTATAGATATATATTAATGATTTCAATTATTTTAATGATTATAATAATAATTATATTTATTTCTATATTTATTTATGCAATTCTTAAAGAACGTGAAGAATTGGGATGTTATCGATTTTCAATTGCTAGACAATGCAATGATAATAATAGTGTATATGTGATGAATACTAAAATGGAACATGGAGATACAAAAGAAATATTAATAAAACGATTGATAAGTATTGTTTCGTATCACGAAAAAGCAGGTGTTTGGCGTAGATGTTATATATTATCATTATCATTATTATTTATAATATTTATTGTAGATAAAATATGTTGTAAAAGAGATGATATATATTATTGGGTAGTATTACTATTATTATTTTTTGCTATTCATTATTTCTTTTTCAATTATATAAATTATCATCATTTTCGCAATCTTAAAGAAAATGGAATTGAAATCATTAATAAATTAATGTCTTATTAATAAAAATTGATTATATATTGATATAAAGATTTTTTATTAATGTCTTTAAATCAAAGTTATATTTATATTAGGGATAATATTTGGTATAGTTCTGAAAATATTTTTAAAGTTGGTATAACTACTTCTATAAAAGATAGGAGTAATAGTTATATAACTGGTGAATTATATAGAGGTTTTTATATTAAAATTTATGAATTAAATATTAATCCACTAAAATTAAAATTAATTGATAATCTTTTCAAAAAAGATTTTAAACATCTTAATATTTATTTTGATGGTGGTACTGAATTTTATGATAGATGTATTATAAATCTTATTGAAACATTTCTTATTGAAAATAAAATAGATTTTATATCTAAAACTGAAGATGAATTAAAAAGAATTAATAGAGATAAAACTAATATTATTAATAAATTTCTTAAATTTTATATTGGTATTATTAATCTTAATAAAGAAATTTTAAGAGATTATCAAATACAAGCAATTGCTTATATTACTGAACAATTAAAAATAAATAATAAATCATATTTACATTTAGCAACTGGAGCTGGAAAATCTAAAATTGCAATCAATGTCATTTCTAATATTAAACCCTTAAATATAATAATCTTTTCACCAAGAATAACAATTAAAAATCAAAATATTAGCAATAAATATTTAGATATTCTAAATGAAAATGATTTTCAATATAATATTTATTCTTATTGTTATCAATCCTATAAAAATGTTTATAATCTTATTATCAAAAATAATATTAAAGATATATTTATATGGTTCGATGAATCTCATTGGGCTTTAGATAATTGGGTTTCTATTTCTATTGATGATACTAAAGATAAAGATGAAAATAATAATGAAAATGCAAAAATAAAACAATTCTTTATTAATGATAATAATTATATTAAATATCGTTTATTTACAACTGCAAGTCCTAATAAAGATTTAATTATTAATAATGAAAAATATTATGGTAAATTATATGAACCTATCAAATTTAAAGAACTTAAAAATAAATATTTATGTGATATTGAAGTTGAGATTTTTGATAAAGAAATTGAAATGGAAAGAATTGAATATAATTCACTTATTTTCAATACTTTCAATAAACATAATCAAGAAAGAAAATTAGGGTTTAGTTTTCATAATACTTGCAATAGTGCTTATTTATCCTATTTACACCATTTAAAAGATTTCAATGATGGCAAAATTGATATTAAACCATATCTTCTAATTAATGAAGAATTTATTAAAAAAGAAATTTTAAATAATAATGATAATAAAGATAATGATAATGATAATGATAATAATAATAATAAAGAAGATTTAAAAGTTATTAAGAAAATTAAAAAAGATATTGGAAATATTGATTATTATAATGAAATTAGTAATTTTGAAAATGAAGTTAATAATAATCAAAAAGCATTAGGATATGTAGTTGCTAAATATTCAATTGGATATGATAATAAAAATATTGATATTATTTATTTCACAGATTATAAATTATCTTATAAAGATATTATTCAATCTATTGGACGTGGAACAAGACTTAATGGAGATAAAAAATTAAGAATAATACTTCCTACAAATTCTAATAATGATATTGGACGTAATTATAAGAAAATTGAGAATGTATTAAAATATTTATTAATAGATATTGAATTAGATTATGATAATATTAAAAGTTATAAATTAGTTTTAGAAACTAATAAAGAATTGAAAATAGAAAATGAAATTCAATTAATTATGGATGATAATTCATATCATATTATAGAAGACATTGATGTTAAATCATCAATAAATACAATGAAACATAATATTATAGCTAAAGCAAATGATTGGACAATTTCAAAAGTAATAATACAACTCAAAAGAAATAATATTCATACTATTGAAGATTATAATTTATATTCAAAAAAAAATAAAAATATTAATTTACCAGATATAAATGAATTATTGGAAAACGATAGTTTTAATTTTAGAGATACATATAATAATGAGAGTGAATGCCCTTATTATTATAACAAAAATGAATGTATTGAAGTCATTAAAAGTTATGATGATTATTTCATAATAAATTATATAATAGATGATTTAGAAAAATTAAAATATTTAATTGAGAATGATGAAAAAATACCAAAAATGAATTTATGGATATTTTATGGGGGCAAAAGATCAGATTATTATTCATATTGATTTGGATATTAATTTTCTCAATACTTCAATATATTTAATATCTTCATTTATTCTATTATTAATTCCATCTAGAATATCAATAATCTCTTTTTGTTTTTCAATTGTTGGTATTGGTATTTTTAAATTCATTAATTCTTTCATATCTATATTTCCATTATTTGTGCAATATAATGCTAATTCTTGAATTTTTGATTGAATATAAATTAAATAATAATATAAATATTTAATATTATATATTTCATTATTTTTTAATAGCAATTGAAATACTGCAATATTAGCAGCACATTTACCATTAACAATAAATACTTTACCAATTCCATAATCAGCACTAATTGGTTTATTTGCACATCCTCCTGATTTAATAATTAATAAATATTCTTTACCATCAAAATCATAATTACAATGTGTTCCACTCGGATTATTGCAAGATGCTCTATAAAATGGATATTCGCCAGAATTAGTAATATCTTTAGAATTAGTAGAACCATTACCATTTAAAATAAATATTTCACCCAAAGTTTTATATTGAATATTATTAATATCTGTTGAAAGTATTGAATTAAGAATATAATTTTGTTCGTGTTTAATTTGTTCTGTTCTTAATTTTATAGTTTCAATAGAAGCTTCTAATTTATCAATATCATCAACTTTTTTATTTTGAATTCCAATTGATGGTATTGGTATTTTCATTAAATTAAATTCTTCTACATCTAATGATTTATTTGCACATCCTAATTGATAATTTTCCTCAATATAATTTTGTTTTTCTAATAAATAATAATAAATATATTTAATATTTATTTTATCATTATAATTATTTTTAATTTTAATATGATATAATAAATTACTATGAATACTATTATTTTTATAATATCGAATAGGACATTTGCCATTGCCATTAAATGCTTGAGCTATATATAACGCATTTGTATTATAATATTCATATTTAATTTTTCTTGTGTCTTCTGTAATTTCTGCTTTGCTAATAAATACACCATTACCATTAGGGTCTTCAACAACTTTTGATGATTGTATTGAACCTTTAATTAAATCAAACATTTGACAGAATTCAATTAATTCATAATCATCTTTTTTTAAAATAAAGTCTTGATTAACTTTTAATCTAAAACTATAATTATTATCTAAATTAGTTGTTGCTATTAATTTAAGTTCATCGCAATTTTTATTAATTTCTAGAAAATCAATATTTTTATCATTTTCTATTCCTTTTTGTTTCTTAAAAATAATAACTTTTGTTTTAACACCTGTTGAACCGAATGTTCCTCCACTTACATTAATTACTTTAATAATTTTACAATTATTAATTAAATATTTCCTGATATTATAATAACCATTACTTGTTAATTCATTCCCATCAGGTAAAACAATGCCACAAATTCCATTATCTTTTAACATATAAATGACATGTTGAATAAATAGACATGCTCCATTATTAGTATTAATAGGATATATATCTTGAAATTTTATTTCTAACTCTTTATAATTATTATTTTTATAATCATTAAATCTTATTTCTAATTCTTTATAAATCATTTTTGTTCCAAATGGTGGATTAGTTAAAATTAAATCAAATTTCTTATTTTCAAATAAATAATTATTATTAGTTAAAGAACATTTATTTAAAATATTTATTTTTAAAGAATTATTATTTACTAATAATGATGCTAATGCATATTTAGTTGTATCTGATTCAATCTCGCATCCATAAATATTATTTCTATTAATTTTTAGAAAAGATGCAGTTCTATTCAATAATCCACCTGAACCACAACACGGATCATATAAAGTATAATCATTATCAATTTCAATTAAATCTTTAATATTATATAAAATAAGATTGATAAGTTTGAATGGTGTGAAGAATTGTCCTAGTTCTTTTGACGTTGAACCTTTACCATATGAATTTGTGAAATATTCATACATATTTCCACCAGTTTCAGCGAATAAATTAATAAATAAATGATAATCATCTGTATCAATATTAATCAAATCACAAATTTTATTAATAATTTTACTAAGATTTACAGGATAATCTCTTGTATTAAATAAAATATCATCTCCATTAAAAATATTTGGAAAAATTGGAATAATTATATCATGAATAAATAATTTTATAAAATTATCAATATTTCCTTCATTATTAGAAACTTTGCAAAATTCTCTAATATCAATTAAATATTTCTCATTTTCATCAATATCTTCTTTTGATATTTTACTTAAAATAATTTGTTTTATTTCATCTTTTTTATATATAACATTGAATAATCTGCAAATTATAATTTTAATAATATCATTACTAGCTTTTAAACCAGTAATTGAACCATTTGAATATAAAATATCGTGGCACGATTTAATACATGAAATTAATTTTTGTTCAATTTCATTATATTCATCATTTCTTTTTTTATCTTCATCTGTTAATTTCCAAATGATTTCATTCTTATATTCAATAACTTCTTTAATTTCTTCTTCTTTAATTTCTTCCTTAATTTCTTCTTCTTTATTAAATTTTTTAATATAAGATATAAGAGTTGTTTTTGCATAAGGTTTTTTTGTTTTTAAATTTTGATAAGTAATTCCTTTATCTATACATATTTGAATTAATTCATCTTCATTGAGTTTTTTTAAATCAATTTCCATTATAATAATGATATTTTATATTACTCATAAATCAATTTTTATTTATATTTAAAATCCTTAAAATTGATTTAAAGATTTATTATGAATATCTTTTAATATCTTTTAATATCTTTTAATATCTTTTAATATCTTTTAATATCTTTTAATATCTTTTAATAAATTATGTGTAATAACTCTATAAGAAAAAGGGAATTATTTCTCTAAAATAATATAATAATTGCCTTTTTCATATCCATATTTTTTTATTTTAAATTCTGGTTTTAATCTTATAATCTCATCCATTAATTCATTATTTGAATAAATATTATAATATCTATAATAAATTTGATTTGTCTTTACTGATGTCCATTTAACCCAATTATTATTATTTTTAAATTCTTATTTGATTCATAAGTTTGCTTAATTGTATTATGTATCATAAAATAATTGTATTATTTCTATTAATTTTGATGTTTTATTTATTAACCAATAATTAATTTGTTCTTTTAATATTATTAATCGTTCGTTCCATTCTTCTTGCTTACATTTTTTTATAGTGCATATACCTTTTTTATTTAATCCCCAACATGAAGTTATATTTTTTAAATTTGTTTTATAATCATCTGGATTAAATCTAATAAATATTATATGTCTATGATCTACATCTTGTGATAATTCCATTATTCTTTTATTTTCACATGAACAATCATAATTAATATGTTGATTTTCATCAATTTCAACTATAATAATTTGATAACCTAAATCAATTAATATATCAGGTCTTCTTCTTGAACATCCTCCATGTATTTGCTTATCTGTAATAATATCAATTTCTTTAAAATGTTCTTTAATATAATCTATAACATATTTTTCTTTTGTTTTATAATTTCTTGATACCTGTTTATCAGGAAATAAATGCATAAAACAATAACAACAATATCCATCATATTTATTAGTAATAAGCGTATTGCACCATTCGGATTTACATCTAGGACTTATAATATTAATCATATCTGGTTCTTTACAAGTAGCACAATATTTAGCAATTTTATCATTTTGTAATCCAAAATTTGGTATTTTTAATTTACATACAATACATTTAGGATGTTTAATATCAATCATATCTGGTTCTTTACAATTAAAACAATATTTAGCAATTTTATCATTTTGTAATCCAAAATTTGGTATTTTTTTTAAACATACAATACATTTAGGGTTTTTAATATCAATCATATCTGGTTCTTTACAATTAAAACAATATTTAACAATTTTATCATCTGGTAATCCAAAAGTTGGTCTTATTTTTAAACATTTTATACATTTTGGACTTTTAATATCAATCATATCTGGTTCTTTACAACTAAAACAATATTTAGCAATTTTATCATCTGGTAATCCAAAATTTGGTCTTGTTTTTAAACATATAATACATTTTGGACTTTTAATATCAATCATATATGGTTCTTTACAATTAAAACAATATTTAGCAATTTTATCATCAGGCAATCCAAAAACTGGTTGTATTAATTTACATATAATACATTTACTAGGCATTTATTAATAAAATAAATAATATGAAAATCAATTTTTTTATAATATATGAATTTGGTTCAAAAGTATCTAAATAATTTTTAACACAACCTTTAAGATAAACTCTTGTATTATAAAATGTTTTAATATTCATTATCAATTATTATAATAGATGATGAAGTTTTTATATTTATTTATGCTATTTAAGGAAATAATATTAACATTTGCTTTAATAAAAATAAATGTGGATACAACTGGTCTTTTAATTCCTTATAGCATTGGTGCATTAGGTTATATAAAGAAAAATTTAAATATTTGTGATTATCATTTAACGGGTATTTCGGGAGGCTCTTTTGCATCTGTTATATATCATTTAGAAGATGATTTATCAAATCATGATAAATTATGGAATAAATTATTAGGAGATGATAATTATGTTATAAAAGCAAATAAAAATATGGAAGAATTTCAACAAATTATTAAATATAATATTATAAATAATTATAAAAATGTTAATATAAATAATATTCCAATTTCAATTGTTGTATCAAATATTGATGATTTCAAAATTACCAATAAAAAAATAGATAATTTTTTAAGTCTTGAAGAATTATTAGATTATTGCATTTGTAATAGTTATATCCCTTATATATGTGGTAATACATTTTCAAAGAAATATAAGGATTTAAATTTTATTGATGGTGGTATTTTTAAAAATTTACATCATTTTGATTGTATTAATAATGAATATAACAAATGTGAAAGAAGCATTTATATTCATACAAAAATGGCTAATCGCAAATTTGATTTTAGAAATTATATATTTATAAATAAAACTAGTTCTAAAAAATTATTTAATTACGGCTGGAATGATTGTGAAAAGATATTTAAAGACTTTCATAAATAATCCTTAAATATCTTTTTTATATTAATTTAATAAATTTATGATAAAAAATTATAATAATTTCATTTTCACTTGATGGACAATATATAGAATACATAATTGTTTTATAAAAATCAATTATATCATATATTATGTTTATTTAAAATAATTTCTTGAAATATATTAATTAATTTTTTAATAATAGTTAAATATTTTTTATTTTTTAAAGTTTTTAATTTATTATATGTTTCATAATATAATTCTAATATATATCATCATTGCCTAATGTATAATAATAAGTTTCATAATGATTTAAAATAATATTTTCAATTATATAATTTTCAAATATTACATTATTAATATAATTAT
>Ga0209084_1003750_pt1 | contig 11015 bp, 15 predicted proteins | sample C_130820_MF_Meta_FD_187309 | JGI IMG/M metagenome (GOLD analysis project Ga0209084, IMG submission 187309) | Freshwater microbial communities from Lake Croche, Canada to study carbon cycling - C_130820_MF_MetaG (SPAdes) (version 2) | ecosystem: Environmental > Aquatic > Freshwater > Lake... | reverse complement strand
CCAGTTCGTGTGTTTAACGCCGCTTACATTGTCAGCGTCAAGAGCAACAGCACACTGGCGCAAGACGCTGGTACTTTTGTTGCAGCAGACACCGCTACGGCTACCACAACCACTGGTGACGTTCGTGGAACCTACGTTCCCGCAACGGCTTCGGACGGCACTGTGCGCACCGTGATGACTATTTCCCTCCCCGGCATTGCTATTGGCCCGAACGCAACTCGCGTTGGTGCCCTTGGCGTAACACAAGCATAAGGAGTAAATCATGGGCCAATTTAAACCTATGGTGAAGATGGAGACCACTGAGCCTTCAATTGAACTGAAGCTCAAAAAGGGTGGTTCCGTTAAGAAGGCTGATGGCGGCATGATGTCCGCTCCCCCTCAGCAACCCCCTGCTGGTATGCCTATGGGTATGCCTGCTCGTGGCGGCTCTGCTCCTGCTGCAATGCCTATGGCTCCGTCCTTGGCTGCTCGTCGTCGTGCAATGAAGATGATGGGCGCTGGCCCCGCTGCTCCAGTTGGTTTGGCTGCAAGCCGTACCATGAAAAAGGGCGGAATGTCTAAAGGAGACATGGAATCCAAAGCCGATGAGCGCAAAGAGGAAAAAATGGACATGGCTCAAGACAAAGCCATGCTCAAGAAGGCGTTCAAGCAGCACGATATGCAAGAGCATAAGGGCGGCAAGGGAACCTCATTGAAGCTCAAAAAGGGCGGCAAGATGGCTACTGGCGGCGTGGTTAACGGTCAAGGTGGTTACGCTACTGGCGGCATCATCAATACCGAAGACCAAGGCGGCGAGTATCGCAATACCAAGATGGACACAGCCAAGCCTGATCGTTCACCTGCCAGCACTGGTGGCGTGAAAGACGGCAATGGCGGTGGCTTTGCTACTGGCGGTGTGGCTAAAGCTAATGGCGGCGGCTACAAAAAAGGCGGTGCTACAAAAAAGCATTACGCCACGGGGGGAGCTGTTAATAACAGTGGCTCTGCCGTGGCAATGCCACAAGGTCGTAAACCGATCCCTTCGCCAGTGGAAATCAATCAATTGGCTGGAACCTACAAAAAGGGCGGCAGTGTCGCCCCCGGCAAAAGCTCGTTGATCTCGATTTCCAAGTCGGAAAATGCTCCTGCTATGCGTAAAGCAAAAGCTGACAGCAATTTGAAGTACGGCCCTGCCAATAAGCTGAAACTCAAAGACGGCGGCAAAGTTGACCTGTCAAAAGGCGCATACGATGCTACTCTTGAAGAGCCTCCAATGGGTATGGGGTTTGCGAAGAAGGCTCAAGGCTTTATGAATCGGCTCTTCGGGGCTGACAGTGAAGCTGGTGCTGGTCGCGGGTTTGTGAATCCGAAAAGCGTAACCAAGTCGAAAGAGTCGGTTACGGTAACGCCACTGAAAAAAGGCGGCAGCGCCAAGTGCTAAATAGTGGGGGCTTCGGCCCCCGCTTTTAATTGGAGATTGATATGGCAACCACTGCTACTTCGCAGACATTATTTGATGGCGAGCGTCAAGCCATTATGAAGTTTTACTTTACAACTACAGACACCACTGGTGAAACTGCTGTTGTTAAAGTTAATCCCGCTAACTTAAACTCATCCGCTGCTGGAGGTGCTTGCGATGCTGTAAGCATTTTAAAAGTAACTGCGCTCACGCATGGATTGGAAGTTCAAATGAATTGGGTAGCATCTTCTCCTGTGGTAATTGAAAATATTCCTCAGAATACCCAGTACACACAAGACTACTCCAAGATCGGCGGATTGATAAATAATGCTGGCACAGGTAAGACTGGATCAATTTCTTTTACAACATTGGATCAAAGTGCAGGCGATTCATACACAGTTGTACTGGAAATGCAAAAGCATTACGTTAACCCATTGGGCTGATCATGCCAAGCAAGTCACCAGCCCAGCATCGTTTGATGCAAGCGGCTGCTCATACCAAGGGCGGCTTTGGTGGCGTTCCTCAGAAGGTCGGCAAAGAGTTTGTCAAGGCCGACAAGATGAAGGAAGGCGGGCTGTATGCCAACATCCACGCAAAACAGGAGCGTATTGCTCACGGCTCGAAAGAGCATATGCGCAAGCCCGGATCTAAGGGCGCTCCTACCGCTGAGGCTTTTCGGGAGTCTGCAAAGACTGCCAAGATGAAAGAAGGCGGGCCAAGCCTTGCCGTTGGTCGTGGCGAGAAATTGCCAGTTTCCAAGGGCGCAGGACTTACCGAAAAAGGCCGTGCAAAGTACAATCGCGAGACAGGATCACACCTAAAAGCTCCCCAGCCACAAGGCGGCGCACGCAAGGATTCGTTCTGTGCCCGCATGAGTGGAGTAGTTGAGCATTCCAAGGGTGATGCGCCTCGTGCAAAAGCATCGTTAAAGCGCTGGGACTGCCCCGGCTGGTAAAGGACAGGCATGGCTTACTCAGGAACTTACGGCAACACCGTCATCACCGTTCAGTCTCTGATTGACCACGGCGCTCGTCGGTGTGGCAAGCTGGCTGAAGAGCTTACCTCCGAGCAAGTTTTGTCCGCCCGTGAGTCGCTGTACTTCCTGCTGTCCAACCTGATCAACATCGGCATCCAGTATTGGGCGATCGACAAAAAGGTTTACGGCTTCACCCCTGACAAGTACATCTATGACCTGCCCAACGGCGGCAATGATGTGCTGAACGCCCTGTACCGCTGGATGGATCGCCCCAATGGTGCGTACACATCCTCTGCTGGAGGTACCGTAGCCAACCTATACGACGGTGATGTCCAGACAATTTGCACCCAAACCTCGGCAAACGGGAACATAAGTGTCAATTATGGGACATCAAATCCTGTGTATATTGGCTCAATTGGCATCTTGCCTGCTGCTACTGGCACTTGGTCGCTGATTTATGAGTATTCCATTGACGGTTCCACATGGAACACACTGGTTGACCTTGGTGCCGTGGCTGTGGTGAACAACGAATGGCTTTGGACGGACATCGACAACGGTCAAAACGTGGCGTATTACCGTGTTCGGGCGTATGCAGGCACTACTTTGAGCCTGCGTGAGCTGTATTTGGGCAACAACTCGACTGAAATCACGATGTCGCGCCTGAATCGGGATGATTACACCAACCTGCCGAACAAAAACTTTACTGCAAACCAGCCGTTTCAGTATTGGTTCAACCGAACCATCCCAAATTCGCAGATTTACCTGTGGCCCACGCCCCAAAATGCCTTTTATCAGATGACTGTCTGGTATTCGCGCCAGATCATGGACGTTGGTGACCTGTACGGCGATTTGGAGATCCCTCAGCGCTGGTATTTGGCAGTCGTGAGTATGCTTGCCCACCAGATGTCGCTCGAGTTGCCAGCAGTGGACATGGCTCGTGTTGCTTATCTCGAGACGCAGTCCAATAAGTACCTTGCGCAGGCTGAAGAGGAAGAGCGCGACAAGTCTCCGATATACATTGCACCGAACATTTCCGTCTATACGAGGTAATCATGCCCGTATTTTTGGACACCCTCGGCTATTCAGATATTGCGATTGCGGTTTGCGACCGTTGCAAGATGAAGCGCCCTCATGCGGTGATGAGGAACGATCCAAACTTCCCCGGCCTGCGGGTTTGCAACGAAGGCTGCGCAGATCAGCTTGATCCCTACCGCCTGCCAGCACGCAAGACAGAGCGCATTACGATCCGCTTTCCTCGTCCAGACCTTCCACTTGGCGCTGGAGACAACTACCTGATGACGGGAAGCCAAAACCTCGACGGCTCAAGCCAGTTCCAAATTTCCACTGAGAGCAATACCCAAACGCCTCAAAACAATGGAAACTTGGATACCATAGCCCCCAATCCACCAGACAATACGAGTACATAATGTCCGCACAAGTCGCCATTACCCAACTGCCTGCCGCTGGTGCTATTACAGGTACTGAGATCGTTCCCATTGTCCAAAATGGGGTGACAGTCCAGACTACAACTGCTGCACTTGCTGGTTCACCTGTTCAGACGTATACCTATCTGACGGTTTCGCAAACTTCTCAATTGCCCAATAGTCGGTACGTTGGAGCCACCAATGGACTGGCAATTACTGATGGTGGTGCGCAAGGACTGTTCAACATCAGTTCAACGGGCGCTCTACTGTCGTTGGTAAATTCCAGCACTGGTTTTCAGGTAAAGACAGATGCCACCACCCTGACGAATCGTTCGATTGCCATCTCTGGCAATGGTCTGTCCATTTCCAACGGAAGTGGCGTATCTGGCAACCCGACTATTTCTTTGAGCGGTCAGGCGCTGAACTTTGCCAACGCCAGCTTTGACGGCTTGGTCACGCTGTCCACTGCTGGAGCCATTACAGGCTCCACGATCACTGGTACGTCCAACCAAATCACCGTAACAAACGGATCTGGTGTTGGCGGCAACCCAACGATCTCCATTACGTCCAACCCATCACTGCCGGGTACGGCTGGCGTGGTTCTACCCGGCGGGACTACAGGCCAGCGTGCAGTAGCGCCGACAAACGGCACCCTGCGCTACAACACCAGCACAACCCTGCTGGAAGCCTATCTAAACAACACTTGGACATCCTTGGCCTCTGGGTCAGGGGTTACGTCAATCGCCACGGGAACTGGCCTCACAGGCGGGCCTATCACCAGCACGGGCACGATCAGCATCGCTGACACGGCAGTTGTTGCTGGCGCATACACAAACGCCAACATCACGGTCAATGCGCAGGGACAGATCACATCGGCAGCCAACGGAGCCGCAGGTGGAGTTACCTCGTTCAGCGCTGGAACAACAGGCTTCACGCCAAGCACTGCTACCACTGGCGCTATCACTTTGGCTGGCACTTTGGTCTCTGGCAATGGCGGAACGGGGTTCTCTACTTATGCTAAAGGTGATTTGCTTTATGCATCAGCAGTCAATACCCTAAGTAAATTGACAGCAGGAACAGATGGCTACATCCTGAAACTGGCATCTGGAGTACCCACTTGGGCTGCTGCCTCGGCTACAGGCGTGACCAGCGTGGCCCAGACCTTCACTGGCGGCATTGTCTCGGTTGCAGGATCTCCGATCACCAGCAGCGGCACCTTGGCCCTGACTGTGGCTGGAACCAGCGGCGGTGTGGTTTACTTTTCGAGCGCAACGACTTGGGCCTCGAGCGCAGCCTTGGCGGCAAGTTCAATTGTGGTTGGCGGCGGGGCTGGAGCGGCTCCAAGCACCATTACCACTGGAACGGGCGTTGTGACGGCTCTGGGCGTGAATACAGGCTCCGCAGGGGCGTTTGTGATCAACGGCGGTGCTTTGGGTACTCCGAGCAGCGGCACGGTGACAAACCTGACTGGCACGGCCTCGATCAACATTAACGGCACCGTGGGCGCAACAACTGCCAACACGGGTGCGTTTACCACTGTATCGGCGACTGGCGTTATTACTTCGACTGTGGCTACGGGTACAGCACCGTTTACCGTGTCCTCGACAACGGCAGTGGCTAACCTGAGCATCGGTGGGAATGCAGCGACCGCAACCACGGCAACGACAGCCACGACGGCTACCAATGCCACAAATACTGGCACGACAGCAAACTCTACGGCAGCAACAAATTACCTTGTTTTTAAGAGCGCTACCACTGGAAATCTGCCAGAGTTGGTAAACTCGTCACTAACCTTTTATCCGTCCACTGGGGCTATCACTGGCGGTATTACTGGAGGCACTTTCTAATGGCAGCAACAAACTACACCCCGATATCGCTGTACTACAGCGCAACGACCACGAATGTCCCACTTGCTGCTAATTTGGTTGCAGGTGAGCTGGCAATCAACACCGCAGACGGCAAGCTGTTCTACAAGGACAGCAGCAACGTGGTGCAGGTTATTGCGTGGAAGACAACCCCAGTAAGTGCCGGTGGTACGGGATCTACGACCCTGACCGCAAACAACGTGTTGCTTGGTAATGGAACTTCTGCCTTGCAGGCGGTGGCTCCGGGAACTACAGGTAATGTGCTGACCTCAAACGGCACAACATGGCAGTCAACTGCCCCCGCAGCTTCTGGCGCAACCAAAGGTCAGGCAATCGCTTTCTCCCTCATATTCGGTCTGTAAGGATAAATCATGGCAAATCCAAATATTGTTAACGTCACAAGTATTTACGGGAATGTGGCTTATGTCACTCCTAGCACTACTGCTGCTACAACCTCATGGACATACAACGGTTCAACAGCGTTGACTGGCCTTACGCCTGCTGCTGGCACGGTAAACAGGGTTACGGGTATTGTTGCGTCTAACACGACGGCATCGGCGGTAAATTGCACAGTCGCTGTTGCAAATAATGCAACTTATGGCAGTGGCACACCGTATTACATCGTCTACCAAGTTAGCGTACCGGCAAACGCATCACTTATCGTGACTGACAAAACAACCAGTTTTTATGTCACCGAGAACCAATCCGTTGGTGTTATTTCCGGTACAGGCAGCGCTCTGACCTACACAGCTACGTTTGAAGCTATTACCTAAAGGGGTTAGCCATGTCATTGCGCTACAAAGGCGGGGTCATCTCGGCTACTGCGCCGACATCAAGCGGGCCGTATCAAAACAGTACGGCCTCGGGCATCTGGACTCGTCAGTCTCAGTTGCAGTTTGCTGGCGCAAGTAATTGGCCAACACAGGGTAATTTAGCTCCTCCCACAGTTACAGATTTGGGTAACGCCACAGGAACCAATGCGCCTGTTATTACTTTAACAAATGCAGTTCCAGCAGGGAGTTTAATTTTTGTTTTTGGTTCATTTTCTGGGAATAGTCTTACAAACATTACTGTGACAAGCAGTGTTTCTCAAACATGGAATACATCAATTGTTACAACTTTTCCGGGAGTTACGGGTGCTGCTTCAAAAATGTTTAGCGCATATTCATATAACAGCGCCGCCATGTCTGTTGGAGCAACAATTACTGCATCAACAACACCGAGTAGTGGCATTGCGGGCGGATTAATAACTGCTTGTGTCATACAAAATGTTTTAACTACATCTGGTGTTTATGATGCGTCCGTTTATAACACCGCAACTAACGATCAAAGCACGGGGTCTGCCACAATTACCGGAACATCATCCACTCAAACAAATGAGCTTTTAATTTATGGGTTTGCTTGTAATGGATATTTTGCCAACCCAACATCTTTTACACAAACATCAGGTTGGATTGCGCCGCCATCAACCACTAATACAGGTAGTAGTGGGACGCTAATTGGTGGAGGCTATAAAATTACAACCGCCTCCGGTCAATCGGCTGGTTTAACTAATACAACCAATGGACAAAATCCGTGGGGTTTGATGGTTTACGGATTTAAAACATCATAAGGCGCATTATGGAAAACACTTTAGAAGAACAAACATTTCTTGTTAACCGTTTTTGCTCTAATTGGTTAGCTGTATCTGAAATGGTAAAAATAAATTCTACTAATGAAGAAAAAGTATTGTGGAATGAATATCAACAATTATTAAATTCTGTTTCAGCGCAAACTGGATTCCCTTGGTCGATTGATTGGCCTAAACCACCTAATAATAAGTTACCGCCAAATACTTACGAGGGCACTTAACATGAGCGAAAAATACCCCGGCGGGCTAATCACCAAGACCCCAGTCACACCAGCAGGGCCGTACCAAACCGGTGCAGCGTCCGGGGTATGGACGCTCGACCAACAGTTGCAGTACCAAAAGCAAGGCATCTGGCCCACGGCTGGGCTTACACCTAACTACATTGAGGACGTGTTTAGTACATGGCTGTATACGGGTAATGGTTCTACGCAATCTATTGTTAATGGGATTAACTTGTCTGCAAATGGTGGATTGGTTTGGTGCAAAATGCGTAGCCCATATTCCGGTTACGACCACGTTCTTGTTGATACAGCCCGTGGTGTAAATAATTTTATTGATTCAAATAACACAACTGCGCAAAGAACAACTGCATCAATTTCTGCTTTTAATGCAAATGGGTTTACGCTAGATGGGGCTGGTGGTTATGTCAATATAAACACAGCAAATGAAGTTTCATGGACATTCCGCAAGCAAGCAAAGTTTTTTGATGTTGTGACGTACACGGGAACAGGTTCTGTTCAAGATATTGCGCATAACCTTGGGTCAGTGCCGGGCTGCATTATTATTAAAAACACAAATAGCGGGTCATACGGCTGGACTACATACCATCAATCAGTAGGCAATACATCGTACCTTTCTTTGAACGCCACAGACGAAGCATTTGTTGCAAGCAATAAATGGAATAACACAACTCCAACATCATCTGTTTTTACTGTTGGGACAGGCGCAGATGTAAATCGTTCTGGATATTCTTACGTAGCCTACATATTCGCCTCTGACGCTGGCGGCTTTGGCGCTGCTGGTACGGATAATGTAATTACATGTGGAGGTTTTACACTTACAGGCGGCACAGATATCATAAATCTTGGGTATGAGCCACAATGGTTTTTAGTAAAGAGAGTATCGTCCGCTTTAAACTGGCAACTTATAGATATTATGAGAGGTATGACTGTATCAAACAGTGCTGCTTATTTATATCCAAATCTTGCTAATGCTGAAGTAAACGGTGGCTCTGGATTTGTTCCCACCGCAACAGGAATTAGTATTAGGGCGGGTAGTACAGGTTCACCGGGGGATGTTTTTATCTACATAGCAATACGCCGTGGGCCAATGAAAACGCCTACGGATGCGACCAAGGTGTTTAGTCCTATTGCTAGAACAGGAACAGGCGCTGCTGCCACCGTTACAACGACAAACTTGCCAGATTCTATTTGGAGCATGAACCGACCCGGTAGCACGGGATACCCTGCGTTCTTCTACGACAGACTGCGTGGTGCTAATACTTTCCTTATTGATAACACTGGCTCCGAAACTACAGATAATGCAAACAGCAGTCGTTATTCAGTCACTGACTTTAACAATTTATCTTATGGATTAGGTATTGACGGAAATTACGCTGGAATTAATGGCCTTACATCAGGATATTCAAACTGGGTATTTAGCCGAGCCCCCGGTTTCTTTGATGAGGTTTGCTATACGGGGACGGGGAGTGCAACAACGCAAGCGCATAACTTAGGCGTTGCGCCTGAGTTAATAATCGTAAAAGGGCGAAGCATTGGAGGGTACTCTTGGTTTGTTTATGATGCCACATCTGGTAATACTAAAGCGAGCTTATTAAATACCACCGGTATACCAACTGCTTATTCTCCTCCAGCATGGAATAATACTTCGCCAACTTCAACGGTATTTAGCGTTGGCACTGGATCGGGCGTAAACAGTTCTGGAGATACCTATGTTGCTTACCTATTTGCAACTTGCGCTGGTGTTTCCAAAGTAGGCTCATACACCGGCAACGGCACAACCCAAACCATTAATTGTGGATTTACTGGTGGCGCTAGATTTGTGCTTATTAAACGCACCGACACCACAGGTGATTGGTACGTCTACGATACAGCCCGTGGCATGACAATATTGACAGACCCATATTTACTGTTAAATTCTTCAGCGGCTGAATCTGCCACCCTTGGATCAGTTACAACGGTTTCAACTGGATTTGCATTAAATTCAACTATCCTAGCTGCCATCAATGTATCTGGCGGCACTTACATTTTCCTCGCAATAGCATAAGGACACATCATGGAAATCCGAATCAGAGAAACCGGCGCAGTTGTATTCCAAAACGAGTTCCGCGCTTACGCCCAGACGCAAGGAGCCATTTTTGGTGAGCCTTTGACAGAGGAGTTCATCAACCAATACGGTGGCGACATCGTGCTGGAAGGCCCACAGGTTACAGGCACACATTACCAATACAGCCAGCGCAGCGGCGTGGAGCAGATCAACGGTAAGTGGTACACCAAGTACATCCTTGGCCCCGTATTTGTTGACGGGGAAACCACTGCTGCTGAGCAAGAAGCCGCATACCGCGCCGCCAAGGATGCCGAGCAGGCCAAGTCGGTGCGTGAGACCCGCACCACAAAGTTAGCCGAATGCGATTGGACTCAGATTGCCGACAGCACCGCAGACAAAGCAGCATGGGCAGCCTACCGCCAAGCCCTGCGCGATCTGACCAAACAAACCGGTTTCCCGTGGGACATTACTTGGCCAACCCAACCGGAGTAAAGCATGAACATCCAGCTACCTATTGACCTCGCAAACCAAATCCTTGGCTACCTCGGAACACGCCCCTACCAAGAGGTGTTCCCGCTGATCCAAGGCATCCAAGAAGCTGCCAAGCCAAAAGAGGCTCCAGCAGATGTTACAGGCGAATGATATGAGCGGCGAAATCGACCCAGTACGTTATGGCGTGCTCTGGCAAAAAGTCCAAGACCTAGACAAAAAGGTGGACAAGCTGGAGAAAGGCATGGAAGAGCTACTGGCCCTTGCAAATCAGGGCCGTGGTGGGCTGTGGGTCGGCATGGCTGTTGTATCTGCCATTTCTACCGTTATTGGTTACCTAACGCACTGGATGCATAAGGGATAACCCATGGACCCGATAACGGCCTTTGCGGCGGCCCAAGCGGCTGTCAAGGGCGTTCAGGCAGCGATCAAGCTGGGGAAAGACATCCACGCCATCACTGGCGAGGCAATGAAGTTTTTCGAGGCCAAGGATGTGGTCCAGCGGGCCGCGTCCAAACCAAAGACGGGTTTTGCAGGTTCAGACACGGCGCAGGCCTTTGAGATAGTCATGCAGGCCAAGCGGCTTGATGATGCTGAGAAAGAGCTGAACCAGTGGCTGGTGCTCAACGGCCATGCCGATGTTTGGCAGCAGCTACTCATCACCCGCAATGACCTGATCCAAAAGCGCAAGAAGCAAGAGATCTTGGACGAGCAGAATGCAGCGGCCAAGAAGAAAGAGCTGGACGAGCTGATCAACTGGCTCCTTGGCGGCGCAATCGTTATTTTGGTTTTGGGCCTTGTCTTTTGGTGGCTAACACTTTTGCTGGGGAAGTAAATGAGTGAGGAAAAAATTCAGAACATGGAAGCCAAAGGGCAACTGATTGAAAAGATCACGTTTGCTTTATTG
>Ga0209084_1003749_pt1 | contig 11017 bp, 4 predicted proteins | sample C_130820_MF_Meta_FD_187309 | JGI IMG/M metagenome (GOLD analysis project Ga0209084, IMG submission 187309) | Freshwater microbial communities from Lake Croche, Canada to study carbon cycling - C_130820_MF_MetaG (SPAdes) (version 2) | ecosystem: Environmental > Aquatic > Freshwater > Lake | place... | reverse complement strand
ATTCCAATAACATTAATGTCGGTGTACCAACGTCAAATGATTGGGGTTCAAATTTGAATGGTTCTTATTTTAATAATTTTAATAAAAACACAGATGTTTCTGAAATATTGAGATTTGTTGCTGGTTTATTATCATCATCAGCACCTGACGCAGCACCTAATACAAAAACATACAGTTCATATACTACTATTCCAAATAACGATACTATAGGAACGATTACTGTTGGTAGTGTACCATTGAACTCAAGTAATTCAACAATTACTTACTTACAAAGTAAAGGTTTTGCAACCACAGGTTCAACAATCTTTAATGGTATCTCAACAATTTATAATAATTCAGGATTTTACGAAACATATACAAGTGTTGCCGGTGGTTCTACAATAGTTTCATCATCAGTCGATACTCAATTATTTGGTTTAGGTACTTTAAGTAGTGGTACTCCAACATCATTTAAAGTTTCTGGATCATTTACTTTTAAATTTAAAAATAATAGTTCTAAAACAGATACGGCAACCTCAAGTTCACAAGCACTTATTACACAAACAGGTGCAGGTACAACTAGTGGAGTTACATTGGCAAAGATTAATACAGCAAATTCAGCAGTAATTCCCGCAGCATATCAAGATGGTAAATATGTTACGGTATTCTCTCCAACAATTTATAATGGAGGTGCAACCGCAGTAAGTGGTAGTGGTTATTATCATATTTCCGCGTCTATCGCTATTGCAAGTGGCTCAAGTGCATACACGACACCACAAACACATTTCACAGAATTATTCTATGCACCATTAACAACAATCTCAACAAATATTCCGGCACAAACACCTACATTTAGTGGTGTAAGTGTTAATGGAATAACTGCGGTATCTCGTTCATTGAGTGGAGCTCCTTATTTAAGTTCGGCAACATATACAATATCAGGTTCAGTATTGGGTTTATTTAATCCTTTATATTATGCTGGTACAGGTATTGCAACAATTACAGATTCCGATGGTTTAGTAAATGAATCGGGTGGAATACCAACAGTATCAACAGCGGGTGGAACAATACAAACAGCAAATGCGGTTTACGATTCTACAGGTGTAACTGCTAGAAATACAGGAACAGTTCCTTATGAAACTGATATTGTAAAAGTATATACAACATCATCATTTGCGCCTGGCACATCTGATGAAAATATTAATCAAACAGGTTTAGGTACAACATCATTCTCATTATATATTAATGGATTAAATAAAGCGGGAACCACAACAACAAATACATCAACAGTTTCTTATCATACCGCAGGCGCATTTGGACAACCAAGTGCAAGTGGTAGTTTGGCATATTATGGTAAAACACAAGCTACAGATACAGCAACAAATAGTGGGGCGTCTAACTCCGAACCATTCCTTGGTGAAAATTATAGAATACAATTAAATGATAATATTTTATCATTTACAGGAACGGCTTGGGATACAACATTTGGATTATATAATTTAGGAGCAAAAGATTTACAAGTTAAACCGGGTTATTTAGTTAAACCTGGTGGAACATATGGATATTGGTTAACTAATCCAAGTGCTGCAAGTGATTACAAATATTATGTTAGAAAATTTACAACCAATGCGGGAGTAAAAGGTACAATGACTTTAAACATGGGAGCTACCCTTGTGAATTGGGATGCAACAACAAGTAATTCAGTCTCATGTTTAGTTTTATTTGAATCAACAAAGAGTGGTTTATTTACCCCACCAAGATTTTTTGACCCATCAAATGCGTTATCAAACTTAGGTACGGTAACGGCAAACACAGATGGAACAAATCCATTTGGTTCAAGTATTCAAGTTTATCAATCTTCAACTAGTACCGTTTCAAGTACTACGTATACAATGCCATTAATTAGTGCGAATGGTATGATATTAAATGCAACATATACGAATATTTATGTAATTGTAAGATACAAGGGAGAACCAACAACACCAATAACTTCAATAACAACAACTTTTAGTTAATAAGAAATGTCGATAGATAATAGTAAAAAATCCCCAAGGTTACTCCAAAGTAGAAGATATACACATGATACTTTTACTGATGCTCAAGAGGCTTTTACTTCTGTGTTGGATATTAATGCAAATGAAATTTATGTAGATCAAGATTTAATACCGGCAAGTAGTATTCCTTACGGAACAAGTGGAGACAACCTTTCAATATATAGTTCTGGTAGTCAACAAGTAATGAAATATTACTATCGTTACAAAATGACCAAATCGAGTACAAACACTGAGGTTTGGTTTTTTACAACAGGAACTACAGCAGGAATTGATGCTCAGTTAATTGACTCAGCACAGAAGACAAACTTTATATCACCAAAATATTCAATCCCCTCATTATCTACTGCAAACGCGGAAGACAGTCCAGCGGGTTATGGTGTTAAAGTTTTTGTTTCAACAAACGCATCTTCACCATCGGCAGGTGATCAGATATCATCAACAAAATTTGTTTTTGATTATAAAACTGGAATTTTACAATTTGTATTAACAGCAGATGCACCAACCGCTAGTCAATATGTTTATATATCGGCATATCAATATGTCGGTAGAACATTAAAAGATTCATTAAATAGTTTAGGTAGTGCAGGAATATTTCAACAAACAGGTTCATATTATTCAACTAGTAATAATATTAAAATCACAGGGTCACTTGTTACAACAGGTGATTTAACTGTTGAGGGTACATTAACTGCAAAGACGTTAATTATTTCGTCTTCAGTAACGAACATGGTTGTTCAATATGCTAGTGGGTCGACTGCATTTGGTGATACATTAAATGACAATCATAATTTTACAGGTTCAGTTAATATTACTGGTTCGTTAACAATAAATGGACAATCATTTACCGCGGCAACCTCAGGTACAAGTGGTACTTCAGGTGTTAATGGTTCTTCAGGAACTTCAGGTTCAAGTGGTTCATCAGGATCAAGTGGTTCATCAGGTTCAACGGGTAGTAGTGGTAGTGCAGGTACATCGGGCACATCAGGTTCAAGTGGTATTAGTGGTGTTAATGGTTCCAACGGTACATCAGGTACAAGCGGAAGTTCAGGTTCATCAGGAGATTCAATATTTGCAAAAACAGGTTCAGCACCTTATGATTTTTGGGCAACATCTAAGAATGTACAAATTACCGGTTCATTAATTACCTCGGGTTCTGTTATCATAAAAGGTGATTTAACGGTTGAAGGTACTACAACATTAAATCAAAAAAATGATTTAAATAGAGAATCTTTAATAGTATCGGGAGCATTAAATATTGTTGAAAGAAGAGTTAATACAACGTTAACATCAGCCTCATTATACTTTAATAATGAACTATCCATCATTAATAACACCATATCCAATTTAACATTTCCTGGAATTTATATCGATTCAGGAGAATTTTAAAAAAAAACAAATAAATAAATCTATAAAATAATAGAAAACAATAAAAATGAACTATTTATCAATTAAACAAATCAAATAGATGGCACAAATTATTAAACACAGGAGGGGTCAGTTATCCGGAATAAAAGCTTTAACCGCAAACAACGGTGAAATCGTTGTTGCATCGGGTTCAATTTCCGATTTACAAGGACCATTTATTTTCATTGGTTCACCCGTATTATTGGATAATGGAACCGCCGGTGCTTTTAGTCCGGCTTCTAAAATATATACAGGTAACGCTGCACCAACAATATTAAATGCAACTTATGGTAGTACTTTAGATGGTACTCCATTCTACGCTAGTAGTGACAAGACATTTTATATTTTAAATAATAGTGGTGCTGGTGGAAATACTAAATTAGATTTAACAGGTAACATTGAAGGTAAGACCATTAGTGGGGTTACTATTACCACGTTAACAAGTACAAAGGGTACATTTAGTAACCAAGTAAATGTTAGTGGGTCAATTAATGTTACAGGAAGTTTATTTATAAACGGTTCTGAATATACATCAAACTCTTCAGGTACTTCAGGTTCTTCAGGTTCTAGTGGTTCTTCAGGAACAGCAGGTACTTCAGGTTCAAGTGGTTCATCAGGATCAAATGGTTCATCAGGTTCATCAGGAACAGCGGGTACTTCAGGTTCTTCAGGAACAGCAGGTACTTCAGGTTCAAGTGGTTCATCAGGATCAAACGGATCATCAGGTTCTTCAGGAACTTCAGGTTCTAGTGGTTCATCAGGAACAGCTGGTACTTCAGGTTCTTCAGGTTCTAACGGTTCTTCAGGAACATCAGGTTCTAGTGGTTCTAACGGTTCTTCAGGAACTGCGGGAACTTCAGGTTCTTCAGGATCATCAGGTTCTAGTGGTTCTTCAGGAACAGCTGGTACATCAGGTTCTTCAGGTTCTTCAGGAACTTCAGGTTCTTCAGGAACTTCAGGTTCGTCGGGTTCTTCAGGAACAGCTGGTACTTCAGGTTCAAGTGGAACTTCAGGAACTTCAGGTTCATCAGGTTCTAGTGGTTCTTCAGGGTCTGCTGGTTCATCGGGTTCATCGGGTTCTAATGGTACAGACGGTACTTCAGGAGATAGTTTATTCGCATTAACTGGTTCAATATGGTCTACAACAAATGCAGTAAGAATTAATGGAGCTTTAACAGCTTCGGTTGTTTCTTCTTCATTCGTAGGTAACGGTGGTGGTTTATATAACATTCCAGCATCGGGAGTTACAGGTTTAGAATTAAATAAAATTGTAAACGGTGCGGTAAGTGCTTCCGTTTTATCTGATGGAACATTCAGAGTAAATGGCGACACATATATTAAAGGTATATTAACAGCAGAAGAAATACATACATCATATGTAACGTCTTCAGTTTTATATCAATCAGGTTCAACCAAGTTTGGTGACACATTTGATGATAATCACAACTTTACAGGAAGTGTAAACATTACAGGTTCATTGTTCTTGAATGGTGTAACAGTTGGAACAGGTAAGTTAGATACTACATCATTTAACACTTATACATCTTCAGTAAACTCACAATTTGCAGGAACATCATCATATGCGGTTTCTTCATCATATGCGGTTTACGCGGAGAATGCAGTTATTGTTTCAGGTCAAACTAAAACATTAACGGTAGCAACTCCATCAACAACATGGTCATTTACACACAATTTGGGTTATAAATTCCCTGCAATTAACGTATTTGATGATAATGATAATGTAATAATTCCTAATGGAATTAAAGTAAAAAATAGTAATCTATTAGAGGTATATTTTCTTAGTAATCAAACGGGTACCGTAATTGCCACTGTCGGTGGTAATGGTTCTTCAGGTACTTCAGGTTCAGGTGGATCATCAGGTTCTTCAGGAACTGCAGGTACTTCAGGTTCATCGGGTTCTTCAGGTTCTTCAGGTTCTTCAGGAACTGCAGGTACTTCAGGTTCAAGTGGAACTTCAGGAACTTCAGGTTCATCAGGAACTGCAGGTTCTTCAGGAACTTCAGGTTCATCAGGTTCTAGTGGTTCTTCAGGAACAGCTGGTACATCAGGTTCTTCAGGATCAAACGGATCATCAGGTTCTTCAGGAACAGCGGGTACTTCAGGTTCTTCAGGAACAGCGGGTACATCAGGTTCTTCAGGGTCTAGTGGTACATCAGGTTCTTCAGGAACTTCAGGTTCATCAGGAACAGCGGGTACTTCAGGTTCTTCAGGTTCTTCAGGAACTTCAGGTTCGTCGGGTTCTTCAGGAACAGCTGGTACTTCAGGTTCAAGTGGAACTTCAGGAACTTCAGGTTCGTCAGGTTCTAGTGGAACTTCAGGTTCATCAGGTTCTTCAGGAACTGCGGGAACTTCAGGTTCAAGTGGAACTTCAGGAACTTCAGGTTCATCAGGTTCTAGTGGTTCTTCAGGAACATCGGGTTCATCAGGGTCTAGTGGTTCATCAGGTTCTTCAGGAGATAGTATATTCGCTTTAACAGGTTCAGTTTGGGAGACTAATTTAAATGTTAAGTTCAACCAATCAGTAACCTCATCTATATTCACAGGTTCATTTAAAGGTGATGGTGCAGGACTTTATAACATACCAGCAAGTGGTGTTACAGGATTACAATTAGACAAAATTGCAAGTGGAGCGGTAACAGCTTCAGTAACAGCGGCAGGTTTACAAGTAAATGCTAACACATCAATCACAGGTTCATTAAGTGTAAGTTCAGATGTAAGTTTCTTATCTAATTTGTTTGTATCAGGTAACCTACAAGTTTTAGGTTCATCAACAAATGTTAATATTCAATCACATACAGTTAATATCGGTGATAACATTATTCAAGTAAACGCTTACTCACCATTTAACAGATATGCGGGTTTATCAGCATACGATTCAGGTTCAGTAGGTGGTTCAGGTTCATTGTTATGGGATTCAACAAATGATTATTGGATACAAGTTGGTTCTAACGGACAATCAAGTAAAATGGTTGGAGTTACCGCAGGAACATATGGTACTGAAGCAAGTTTAACCGCAAACTCAATACCAAAAGCAACTACAGGAAACACAATCGGTGATAGTTTGTTAACTGATAATGGTACTACATTAGCTTACAACACTAACAAGTTTAGTGTGGCATCTTCTGACGGAGCAACGACAATAGCAGGTAATGTTACTGTAAGTGCCGCAGGTGGGTCGGACGCTAATAGTAAAACATCAGCAGTTACATTTAGAAACTCATCAAATGTTTTAGGTTATGTATCAACAACAGTTGGTAGTGACGTAACGGATGGTTTCTTAGGATATAAAACATCAAATGGTGGTTTAGTATTCTCGAATGTAATTGACGGAGGAACATTCTAATAGTAAGTTTAAATAAAATTAAAGGAGACCTTAAAAAGTCTCCTTTTTTTATGCAAAAAATATAAATTATTTAATCGTAATAATATTTATAATCTATGGCGACAACTAGACCATTTGCGTATAATACGGGGACCACAATAAGTGGTACAACACAATTTGGGAATTTGGCAATCGGAAATAGTCAGGTTGATTATTCTTTAAATTATGGTGGAGTGAAATGGTGGATGGGTCCCGATGAAGATTTGGGTTATGTTATTGCACATGAAAATGCAAGTGGTAATCAACCAAATCCTGTCGGTAGTTCTGCTTATGTACAATTTTGGAGAACAAATTTATTTACAGATAATTCATTTTTAACTTTAATGAATACTTTACCGGCAAGAAATGGATTGTCTCCTTTTACCAACACTTACGATGGTTATAGTTGGTTAACAGCAAACGGATATTGGACAACATTTATGGCTCCAAGTCCAAGTCCAACTCCAACGGTTACACCAACAACCACTGTTACACCAAGTGTAACCCCAACCGTAATGATAAGTAACACACCTACTGGTACGCCAACCCCAACACCTACAATAACAAACACACCAACACCAAGTGCAGTTGTTACAAATAACATTTTACTTGAGAATGGAGAATATTTATTACAAGAAAACAATGATAAAATTATATTATAATGGCAGATAAAAAAATATCCCAATTAACCGAACTTACATCACCATTATCAGGTGATACGTTGCCGATTGTTAACAATGGTGAAACTAAAAGAATAACGGTTGCCAATTTGGCGGTTGCGGGTTCATCAGGAACTAGTGGTTCTTCCGGTTCCAACGGTAGTTCAGGTACAAGTGGAAGTAATGGGTCATCAGGAACAAGTGGTGTAACAGGTTCTTCAGGAACATCAGGTTCATCAGGAACAAGTCCCGCAAATGTTACATTAAAAACAACAGGGTCGTGGACATTACCAACTGGTACTACCACACAAAGTTTTACAGTCGAACAAGGACATAGTTATTCGTTGTGGGTAAATGGAAATATTCCAAATGGTATTATTATTTGGAATGCAACGGTAACATTATCAAACAATAATGTACCTGTAATAGGTGTACAGTATGGTTGGTATTATGTTGCTGGCGGTGCTTTAGTTTTAACATCAACTCCAAGTCAGATAATTGGAACTGCGGGAAGTATTAGTACGGAATCTCCTGTGGTGTCAAATTCAAACATATTTTCGTTTGGTATAACAAACAATAGCGGAACATCGCAAACAATTAATTACGGTTATATAAAATTATCATAATAAAAATATATAAAGAAAAAAAATAAAAGATACAACAAAATAAAGTATTTATATAATACCAACTTTCGTTGTATTTATGTATAATACCTATATAGGTAATTAACCGTGATATATATCACAAAGATTTTAAAGGGAACCCATACATATGGCACAAATAGTAAAACTACGCAGAAGTTCTGTAGCTGGTAATAAACCAAATAATGCAGCATTACAATTAGGAGAATTAGCATTAAACACGGCTGACGGTAAGATATATTTCGCCGTTTCTGGTTCAGATGGTCCTACAGTTCAAGAAGCAATTACTACAAATGCCTATAACACAGGTTCAATAAATCTTAGTGGTAGTTTAAAAGTTGTCGGTACAGAATATGTAACCGGCTCAGTTATAATAACGGGTTCTTTATTCGTTAACGGAAATTCATCATTCACATCATTAGTTGTTTCAGGTTCTGACCCTGTTGGTAATGTACAAGCTTATGTTCCATCAAGTTCAATTTACAATGTTGCAAGTTCTAATACACCAAACAGGGTTGCATCAGGTATTCGTTTTAATTGGAATACTGAAGATTGGACTATTGGTGCCGCAAGAGGATTAACAACTGATATTGATGGTTTAGTTTTTAGTAGAAATGGTAACAGACAAATGTTACTTGACAAGAATAATAATTTAGTTCTATCTGGATCAATTAATTTAACAGGTTCATTTAATATAAACGGAACATCATATACTGCAGCAACATCAGGAACAAGTGGTACAAGTGGTACGTCAGGATCTAATGGTTCTTCTGGAACTAGTGGTTCCAATGGTTCATCAGGAACTTCAGGTTCTAGTGGTAGTAATGGCTCTTCAGGAACGTCAGGTTCTTCAGGATCAACAGGAACAAGTGGAACTTCAGGTTCATCTGGATCTAATGGTTCATCAGGAACTTCAGGTTCTAGTGGTAGTAATGGATCTTCAGGAACATCAGGATCTAGCGGTACATCAGGTTCTAGTGGAAGTAACGGTTCATCAGGATCTAGCGGTACATCAGGTAGTTCGGGAACGGCAGGTACATCAGGGTCTAGCGGATCTAATGGTTCGTCAGGATCTAGTGGAAGTAACGGTTCATCAGGTTCTAGCGGATCTAATGGTTCATCAGGAACTAGTGGTAGTAGTGGTTCTTCAGGTACCGCAGGTTCTTCAGGAACATCAGGGTCAAGTGGTACAACAGGAACAAGTGGTTCTTCAGGATCATCAGGAGATAGTTTATTTGCAAAAACAGGTTCAGTTTGGGAAACCACAAATAACGCCAAAGTTAATGGTGACTTAACAATTACAGGAACACTTACAGCAAAAGAAATTCATACATCATTAGTTACATCTTCAGTATTGTATGAATCAGGTTCTACCACATTTGGTAATACATTTGACGATAATCATAATTTTACTGGATCTGTAAAGATTACTGGATCATTATACGTTAATGGTGCAGTTGTTGGAACAGGTAAATTAGATGAGTCATGGTTTAATTCATATGTATCAAGTTCAACAACAACAATTGCAAGTTCATCATACGCATTAACGGCATCATATGTTGCAAACCCGACATTAGTATCAGGGTCAACAAAAAAATCAACAGTATCGGTAGGAGCAACAACATGGTCATTCAATCACCAATTAGGTGAAAGATATCCATCAATTAATGTATTTGATTCAAATGGTTTTGTTGTTATCCCTAAAGATATTGAAACGGTAGATGCTAATAACTTAAAAGTTTATTTTGCATCAAATCAAACAGGAACTGTAATTGCAACTATTGGTGGTGCAGGTTCTTCAGGTACAAGTGGTAATGGTACATCGGGTTCTAGTGGTACTTCAGGTTCTAGCGGAACAAGTGGAGTTAATGGTTCATCAGGAACTAGCGGTATTAACGGTTCATCAGGTACAAGTGGTGGTTCAGGTTCTTCTGGTTCAGGTGGTACATCGGGTACTTCAGGAACAAGTGGTAGAGATGGTATTGGTGGTACAACACAAACATTTGCATCATCAACAACATGGTCAGTAGCACATAATTTAGGTACCAATTTTCCATCCGTAACTGTTTGGGACAATAATAAAAATGTAGTTATCCCAAGTCAAATAAAATCAATCGACGCTAACAATATTGATGTTTATTTTGGTAATGCAATTTCAGGTAGTGTAAATGTAATATTTGGTGGACATGTTGTTAGCGGTGCTATCGACACATCGGCAGTTGGACACATTATACCTTCAGTTAATAACACATATGATTTGGGTTCAGCATCAAAACAATTTAGACACTTATATTTGTCATCAGGTTCATTATATATTGATGGACAAAAAGTTTTGGGTAGTTCAAATCAAGAATTACAGATTACAACAGATAATGGTCAATCATTAAAAATATTAGAACAAGGTACCGACACAATTACATTACAAAGTGCCGACGGAGATATTCAATTAAAAACATCTGCGGGTGGTAACGTATTGTTAGACCCAACAACAGGATTAATTGATTTAAGAGGAACAGTTCAAATACAAGACGGTAATAAAATAACAAGTTCGGGAGCAACTAAAGTTGTTTTTGGAAATGATATTGAGGTAACGGGTTCAATTAGAACTAACGGTACATTAATAGTAAATGGTGTTTCATTCTCAGCCATGACATCAGGAACATCAGGTTCTAGCGGTGGTTCGGGGTCATCTGGTTCAGGTGGTACTTCGGGAACATCAGGTTCTAGTGGTTCAGCAGGTTCTTCAGGGACATCGGGTACTTCAGGTTCTAACGGTTCTTCAGGAACGTCGGGTTCATCTGGAAGTAATGGTTCTTCAGGTTCATCAGGAACGTCGGGTTCATCTGGAAGTAATGGTTCTTCAGGTTCATCTGGAAGTAATGGTTCTTCAGGAACGTC
>Ga0209084_1003748_pt1 | contig 11019 bp, 8 predicted proteins | sample C_130820_MF_Meta_FD_187309 | JGI IMG/M metagenome (GOLD analysis project Ga0209084, IMG submission 187309) | Freshwater microbial communities from Lake Croche, Canada to study carbon cycling - C_130820_MF_MetaG (SPAdes) (version 2) | ecosystem: Environmental > Aquatic > Freshwater > Lake | place... | reverse complement strand
TTTTCATGCGTAAACCACGCGGAAAAATCAGTAATAGTTGCAAACTTTTTTACCTTCAGAGATACTTAGCACGCGTTAATTCGCAACAAAAAAGGAGAGTACTTCTCAAACCGTTTCTAAATCAGAAACATTTGCCGTACAGCTTTACAATGACTACACAATCAGCGATCCAATCGCACCATAGCAATACATATCGATACCTTCCGGCCACTTCACTTCCAATCTCTCCAGAAAAAGTAGCTTCTGTACTTAAATCTGAATGGGGACTCTTCACCAAAGGCACACACGCCTCAGAGGCTGAAAGTAAGCGCGCATTTAGCTCACTCCCACTTGGAGTGACATCAAGCTTCCAACATTGGGATCCATACCCAATTTCAATCGCATCAGCCAAGGGCGCCTACATGACCGATGTCGATGGCCGCCAACTGCTCGACCTCTCTATGGGCTTCGGGGCGATGCTTGCCGGTCACCTCAACCCAATCGTGGTTGAAGAGATCCAAACATCTCTTAGCCAAGGCATGCTCTTTGTGACTCCTTCGCCAACAGCCACTGATGCCGCCGAGCGCATCTGCAAGCGCTTTGGAATCGATCAAGTTCGCTTTACTAACTCTGGCACTGAATCAACAATGTACGCAGTTCGTGTTGCTAGATCTGCAACCGAGAAGATGGGTATTCTAAAAATTGAAGGTGGTTACCACGGAAGTTACGACCCATTTGTAGTTTCAAGTAAGCCAGACCTCAACCTTGCTGGTGACGAAGAGAATCCAAATCCAGTTATTGATTCGAATCTTGTTCCCGGAGATATCTATGTTGTTCCATTTAATAACATCGAGTCACTCGAACAAATGTTTGAGAAGAACTCTAAAAATATCGCTTGCTACATTGTTGAACCTGTTCTTGAGAACCTAGCAATCGTTCTACCTGATGCTGGATATCTCGAACGCGTTCGTGAACTCTGCGATCAATACAACGTTGTTCTTATCTTTGATGAAGTTAAGACAGGTCTAACAGCTGGTGCACACGGTGCATCTGCTCGCCTTGGTGTAAAGCCCGATTTAATTACTCTTGCAAAATCAATTGGAGGCGGGCTTCCACTTGCAGCTTTTGGTGGCAAGCAGAAGTACATGGACTTTGTTACCAACGGCAAGATGGCCCACTTCGGTACATTTAATGGAAACCCACTTGCAATGGCAGGTGTTCGAGCAATTGATCGTATTTGTACTGATGAAGCACTTGCGGCCGCTGAAGTACTTAACTTACAAGCACTTACACGCATCGGTGACATTATTGATGAATATCAATTACCGGCGCATACTGTTGGTTTTGGTGTTAAAGGTTGCGTAACCTGGTCAACAACACCTGTGCGCAATTATCGTGATTACAAAGCAACCGACTTTGGTGTTGCAGAGGCTCATTGGTTATTTGCACTTAACCGCGGAATCATCACGCCACCTGGTCTAGATGAGCAATGGTTAATTTCGCTGGCACATGGTCAAACTGAAATTGATTTACTTGTTGAGGATTTCCGTGACTTCGCTAAAGCTATAAGGGCGTAAGAAACTACAACTGCCAGGCACGAACTCCGCCAGCAACTCCGGCAGAGTTTGGAACGATGACAACGTCATCACCCATCAGGGTTAAGTCGCGCTGCTGAATGCTGTGTGAGTTTCCGCCGCCGATATAGAGACGATCCCAAAGGAACACCGGGCGCAGCTCTGAAACCATGAGCCGTACACGACGCGACCAGAATGTATTTCCCATACGGCGGCGTTCGCGATCACCAATCCAGGTGTCATATGTCGTATTGCGACGGACAGTTGCATGTGAAAGTTCAAAGTGTGGGGATAGCTTCCCGCCGTGAAATACTGCAAAGCCAAGTCCAGTACCGAGGGTTAAAACTATTTCAAGTCCTGAACCAGTAACAACGCCAGCCCCATGTACTTCGGCATCATTTAAAACTTTTGTTGGAATTCCTAATTTTTCTGCAATCGCAGCTTCGGCATCAAAACCCCACCATTGCTCTTTCAGATCAGGATTCATACGAGTGTGTGGTCCTGCATCGTTGATGTAATGAGGTGTTGCAACAACAACTCCATTACGAATCATTCCGGGGATACCTACAGTTACTCGAGCTGCTTTTGGCAATGAATCTGCAATCTGCTTTACAGTGTCGAGAAAGCGTTCTCGGGTTAGTGGGTAAGGAGTTTCAATTCGAGTTGGGGCTGCATGCATTGTTCCTGAATCATCAAGAACGCAGCTCTTAATAAAAAGGCCGCCGCAATCAATAGAGAGTGTGAAGTTACTCAAGATTCACCGCCATTGCTGCTCCTATCAAACCCGCATTACGTTGTAACTGCGCAGGAAGTAACTTTATCGGTTCTACGAGCCCAAGTGAAGTTGAGAGATTTTCAACGGCTTTCTGAAGAGGTTCCCAGTAGATATCGCCTGCCTCCATTACTCCCCCACCAATTACAACGTGGTGAAGATCAAAAATTTGCGAGATGTTGATGATGGCTTTAGCCAAATGATGAACACCAAATTCAATTGCTGAAATTGCGCTCTTATCACCTGACTGAGCACTCGCAGAAAGTGCTACAAAATCCTCACCGCTCCAACCATTCTTTTGTGCGTAACGCACCATGCTTGTTCCACTTGAATATCCTTCGACGCAACCTATGCGACCACAGTTACATCCACCGTCGTAATCTCCAACAACTGTATGACCGAAATATCCAGCATTTCCATAATCACCTTCAAGTGGCTTGTTATTAACAATTATTCCGCCGCCAATTCCGGTGGATACAACCATTCCCAGCATATTTCTGGTTCCACGCCCAGCACCGATTGCATGTTCAGCAATAGCCAGTGCAACCGCATCGCCAACCATTGAAATCTGCGCCTCTGGAAATATCTCTTTAATTTTCGCAATCAACTGAAAATTTCGCCATTGAGCAATATTGACGGGGCTGATTTCTCCACGCTGCACATTGATTGGCCCAGCACTACCGATACCAATCTTTGTGATCTTTACGTTGCTATTTTCACGGATATCGAGCAGCGCTTGGCTGAGCCCATCCCATAATTGAGTCGAAGGAATGTCTTGCCGAAAAGTAACCTCATATGCTGAATCGACGATTGCTACTGCAAATTTAGTTGCACCGATATCAATCGCCAAGACGGACATGTATCAATCATAGGACTTCCAGTACTGTTCGACTATGCAAAAAGTATTCCTATTTGTGACCATCAACGTAAAGCCCGGAAAATTTGATGAGTTTGTTTCTAAGTTAGCAGCTCATATCGCAGTGATTCGAACTGAGACTGGTTGTGAATTTATAGATATCTACCGCGATACCCAAAATACAGATGTTGTTAATGTATGGGAAATCTGGAGTGATCGACCATCGTGGGATGCTCATATGGTTAATGCCAATAGCAAGGCTTGGCAGATAGTTGCGAGCGATTTGGTCTTTGGTGAATCCATCACAGTTATGGACGCTCTGTAAAAAGAAAGGCCCCCGGTGTGAGAAACACCGAGAGCTTAACTTGTGTGCGCGAAGGAATTCGAACCCTTAACCTTCTGATACGTGAATTTAGCTATTGCGTTAGTGCCTGCTTGTTGAGGACACTACCTATATGCGCAAGTTGATTCTTCCACTCTTAGTATTTTCGATCCTTTTCGGACTAACTCCTTCTAGTTTGGCGACTTCACCAAAAGCGGGAAGTAGTTGTGCAAAGCTTGGAAATATTCAATATCAGGCAGGAAAGAAATTTACTTGTGTGAAATCTGGGAAGAAATTGCTTTGGAGCCAAGGGGTGCCAACTCCAACACAAACACCAACACCAACACCAACACCAACAACTTCAATGGCTCCACTTGAAACCAAATACCGGGTTGAAATCCCAATTACGAGCCCTGCACCGGGACGATTCTGTTCGCAGGAGAACAGTCAGAGCACATTTGGGAATGAATTTTTAATTTGTACAAAAGGTGTGTGGGCGCGCAAATTAGGGTTACGAATTGATGGATCGACTTCTCTAACTTCAACGTATAGTCCAAAATATGGAAAGGTGACCGAGAAAGAGTTAGAGAAAAACATTCTTGCGAATTGGGCCGAATGGAGGCAGCGAAAGAAAAGCAATACACCAAAGATAACTGTCGTTTTGCAGGATGGTTACTCAAAGGACTGGGAAAATGTAACTCGGGAAGTGAACACTTACGTCAGTAATATTTTGGATGGGAACGGTTTGAAGTTGGTACAGGTTCCATATTGGGCATTTGGTGAGACCGAGGAATTTAGGGTTGCGGCATTTAATGATTTCACAAAATCAGTTGGTCGCCAGGCACCGTATGTGGCTAACATGGAAGAAATCATATATTTGGCAACTGCAGACATTGGTAGTGGAGGTTTGCGAATCTCTAAACCGGGAGTACCAGTTGCAAATAATTACAGATTAACTCAAAAAGATATTCTGAGGTTGACTAACTTTGTTGCATCAGACTTAGCAATTTTCTATGTTGTACAAGCTCAATACGGTGATGTCGCGTATACCGGGATTAAATATCAGATACCTTCTTGGATTAGAGCAGGTTCAACCCAATTAATTGGCCTCCTCGCTACAAATGATCTTCGAAACTCAGGTAATTCCTATCTCGATCTCAAAGGTGAAGATGTATTTGTTAACCCAAGGCCTGAAGGAATCTGCTCAAAAGATTTGCAAGATGCTGAAGGCAAAGAAAAAATGATGCCTGACCAATGCTCTCAATCTATGAGTCTTTACGCGGTTTCACTACTAGTCGCGAAATTTGGTGGGTTGAATGCGTTATTTAAATTTCTTCGACTCTACGGCTTGAACGATGACTGGGTTGGTGATTTCAAGGAAGCTTTCGGAATTTCAAGAGAAGATTTCTACAAGGAATGGTGGGCGTATCAGGGGATTCAGAAGTCAGATTGGCCAGACATACAGCTACCCACTGCGCCTGAAAGATATTAAATAGAAGTCATTTACCTATTAAAAGAAGAAAAGCTCCCGGTGTGAAAGGCACCGAGAGCTTAACTTGTGCGCGCGAAGGGATTCGAACCCCTAACCTTCTGATCCGTAGTCAGATGCTCTATCCGTTGAGCTACGCACGCTTATTGAATTGTGTATTGCGAATGCGAATACTACAGGTTATTTGAGTTCCTAGAAACTCGCGTAAAACCAGCAGAATTCAATGCTTAATTGCGCCAACTTTGATTTAGCGGGCGACCTTCTGCATACCCGGAAGCAGATTGGATTCCAACAACTGCGCGGTCTGCAAACTCTGCAAGATTCTTTGCACCTGCATACGTGCATGATGAGCGAAGTCCAGAAATAATTTCATCAATGAGATCTTCAACGCCAGGACGGTTTGGATCTAAGAACATTCGTGAAGATGAAATTCCTTCTTCAAAGAGCGCTTTGCGTGCGCGATCAAATGCATCCTCTTGTGAAGTACGAGCACTGACTGCGCGCTTTGATGCCATACCAAATGATTCTTTATAAGCGCGTCCTGAACTATCGCGTATCAGGTCACCAGGTGATTCATATGTTCCTGCAAACCAAGAACCAATCATTACTTGAGATGCACCTGCGGCGAGTGCGAGTGCAACATCGCGCGGGTGGCGTACTCCGCCATCTGCCCAGACATGTGCACCTAACTTCTTTGCCTCAGCAGCACATTCAAGAACGGCAGAAAATTGTGGGCGGCCAACGCCAGTTTGCATACGTGTTGTACACATCGCACCTGGGCCAACGCCAACTTTAATGATGTCCGCACCAGCTGCAACTAAATCACGAACACCATCAGCGGTGACAACATTTCCTGCGACAATTGGAACACCAAGATTCAATTTCTTGATTGCTTGTAAAGCTTCAATCATCTTCTTCTGATGGCCGTGTGCTGTATCAACAACAAGAACATCGGCGCCTGCGGCAACTAATTTCGTCGCTTTTTCGGCAACATCACCATTAATTCCTACTGCTGCTGCAATGCGAAGCTTTCCGCTCTTATCTACAGCTGGTGCATACAGAGTTGCGCGAAGTGCTCCCACGCGCGTCACGATTCCAACAAGGTCACCGTTTGCAGAAACTACTGGTGCCACAGTGCGCAGGCGTTCATTAAGGAAATCAAAAGCTTGGCGAGGATCAAGAGAATCGGGCATGGTTGTGAGCTCTTGCGTCATCACTTGGCTTAATTGTGTGAAGCGATCAACACCTGCTAAATCTTCTTCAGTGACGATTCCCACTGGTTTCTTGCCATCAACGATGATGATTGCTCCGTGCGCACGCTTACTAATCAGCGATGCGGCATCAGCCACAGTCTCTTTCAACGTAAGCGTGATTGGTGTTTCAAAGAATGTGTGACGAGCTTTAACTGACGCAATTACCTCGGCAACAACGGGGATTGGAATATCTTGCGGGATAACTACTAATCCGCCGCGTCGTGCCATTGTCTCTGCCATGCGTCGACCTGCGATTGCGGTCATATTTGCAACGACTAATGGGATTGTTGTTCCGCTGCCATCATTTGATGAAAGATCAACTTCCATGCGGCTTGTGATTTCAGAATGGCTTGGTGCCATAAAGACATCGTCATATGTAAGGTCGAAGATGGGCTGGTTGATAAATCGCACGTACTAAAGCCTACCGAGTTTTAGGAGCTCTTCGCGATCGACCGCCTTGACGCGCGGCTTTCCAAGCGGCTCACCCGCTGCAACTTCAGCCTCGTTTATCGCCTGCCAGTGCATCTGAGTTACAACCTTGTTATGTGTAATTACATCGGTGACATCACCTGCGCTCTTTGGGGTGGTGAGCTTTTCGACTAACAACTTCATGACATCTGCAGCATCAGATTTGTTTGTGCCGATTACGCCCGATGGGCCGCGCTTAGCCCAACCAACGACATAGAGATTTTCATTTACATATCCGTCAGTATTTACAACTTTCCCTTTTGCGTAAGGGATACCTTCAAGTGAAGCTGCTTCATAACCAATCGCAGTAATTACTAGCCCACACTTAATACTGAATGTCTCATCACTTCCAGTCTTTTGGAATACAACTTCTTCAACGCGGCCATTGCCTTTGATCTCTTTTGGGGTAGCTAAGAATTGGAATTTCATTGTGCGCTCATGGTTTGTTGCTTCTTTTGTCGCAATTAACAACATCGCATCTAGATTACTCTTCACATCTTTTTCAGGTGCATCACCAGCTCGACCGATGGCCGCCTCAATATCTGATTTATTCATCAACACATTGGTGTGCTCAAGCTTTGGGAGGTCGCGAAGTTCTGGGGATGTAAATGCGGCATGTTCTGGGCCTCGACGTGCGCTGATCACAACTGTTCGTACAGAACTCTTTCTAAAAGCATCGATTGCGTGATCTGCGGTATCAGTTGGATCTAACTCACTTGGCTCTAATGCAAGCATGCGTGCAACATCCATCGCTACATTTCCTGCGCCAATCACAACTGCGGTTTCGCAACTTAAATCAATATTTTCATCTTTAAAATCCGGATGTGAGTTATACCAAGGCACAAAAGCTGCTGCAGACATAGACCCAACAAAATCTTCGCCTGGAATTCCTAATTTCTTGCCAAGAGCCGTACCTGTAGCAATCACAACGGCGTCATATTTTTCTTTCAGCTGTTCGATTGTTACATCTGAGCCAAGTTCAACATTGGCAAATAGTCTAAAGTTTGCTTCGTTTGCAACCTTCTCAAATACCTTAGCAACGGTCTTAATTTTCGGATGATCAGGTGCGACACCGCTACGCACCAAACCCCAAGGAGTTGGCAGGCGTTCGATCATGTCGATAGAAAATTGCAGTTCTTCGCTCTGAAGATTCTGCAGAGCAAGTGCTGCAAAGTAGCCCGCGGGACCAGCACCGACGATTGCTACTTTATATTGAGGCATTAATTCCACATTTCTACATCGAGATAATGGCAATGTTACCTCAATGAGAGAACTGCGCGATTGTTCTACTTGTCGCTTAGTTGCCTACTTTTGTTTGAGCAAGCACCTAGCCCCTTAAACCAGGTGCCTGCTCAAATATTCTGTTAGGTGCTGATTTAAAAGACTCGTACTGGTCGGAAGTAGCGGGCATCATTGTAAAAACCAGCGCCATGATTTGATTCGCCGTTACCGAAGTAAATGAGTGAAGCTGTGATTGAGCCAGCTGTACCTCTGATTGAAGAGGAGAAGTAATTGTTTGTTCCCTTAAATCCTTCGGATGTAGTTGTGCTGGCAGTTTGAAATGGTGAGTTTCCCATGCATTGGACAGCGGTGTTTCCTGTCGTTTGTCCATTTGCATACTTGCAAAGTTCATTTAACTCGTTAAATGAAGGCACGAACCACTGACCCAACGTCGATGAATACCCCGTAGGAGCAAACGCTCTTACACGCGAAGCTATGGAGTTGGAAGTTGTGTTTCCCGAAAGTTCAGCAATCAACTTAGTATTAATAAAGCCTTGCCCAATGAACCAGTTGTTCGTTTCCGTTGTGCCTCGGTATGTTCCAACTTGAGTACCAAAAGATGTCCCCTGATCCTGTGCGGGGAGTACAGCTTGAGTTGAAGATAACTGCAAGGAAACTGAGTCGGCGTCATTAGAGCCATCCCATCGCTTCTTAGCTACTTCCAAATAATGACAGTTAGTGTCGCAAATTGATCCGGGTGCAGAGAACGCGCTTGCCGAAACAAAGTAGACCGTTCCTCCACCTGGGCCAGAATCACCAACCGAACAGATTCCATCCAGTACACAATTCAGTGCAGCGTGACTACTGCTTTGAAGTGTTATTTTTGCAACGCTGCTTGCAAGGGCAACAGGGATTGTAAATGTGACAGTGAAAGCACCTGAACTGCTCGAGATGGTTGATCCTGACGATCCTGATCCACCTTGAAATGTTCCAGCGTTACTCCAAATTCTCGCCACAGTTTTGGTTGTGTCAAAGATTGGCAAAGCGGTAGATGTCGCAGAGTCATAGGCTGAGAATAAGAAATCGGCACCATTACAGCCTGCTGGAATTCCAGAGAGTGTGATTGAGGATAAATAGTGGGTACCTCCGCCATTTGCACCATTCAAAAATGTGCTCCGGGGTGTCATCGTTAAGTTAGTTGCACCGGAGCAAGCGGCAGTTACTGAGACTCCTTGACCAAATTCAATTCCTATTGATGAGTTTATAGAAATATTGCTTGCAAGAGTGCTTTGAAAAAAGAGGACTGAGGCAATAATTACGACAGCAGAAGTAAGGAAATTACCTCTGAACTTCCCGGTGCGCTTTATTTCTACCGGATCATCGTGATAAAAATCCTCTGACACAAATGCCTCGCTCGCTCGATCAAACCTTTGAAGTGGGGAAAATACCTATTCCTGTTGCATTCTCAAGAATCTGGGCAGAAATCAACCTAAAAGAGAACATCTGTGACACTAATTGGTATCTAATTAGTAGTTCAGTGAGAAACTTGCTTATGCGCCCTACGCGTCTTGTCTATATTGAAAATGATCCCGCGCTGCGGAAAATACTTGGTGAAATTCTTTCAAAATCCCCAGATCTTGAACTCATCGCAAGTTTTTCTGGTTCTGATGAAGCGATGAATCGAGAAATTATTCGGAAAGCAGATGTCGCACTCGTGGATTTCTCTCTCGATCAAAATGGACTCAATGGTGTAGAACTCGGAATCGCACTACGGAATATCAATGAATACATTGGCATAGTTATCTACTCACAATTCTCGGTGAGGCCCATGGTGAATAGAGTTCCAAAGACAATGCGAGCAGGATGGTCGTTCTTTAATAAGTCTGCTGATATGACTGTAGAAAATTACGCCAAGATTCTCAAGTCAACTGCATCAGGTAAGGGAAATTGGGAAGAATTTTTACAAGAGGAGGACAATAGCCAAGAAGCTGAAGCATCAATCTTTTTCACGCTTACTCCTCGTCAGCGATCAATTATGTCGTTGAGTGTTCAGAGTAAGAGCCCTCAGGATATAGCTGAACAATTGGGGTTGAGCTATTCATATGTACGAAAAGAACTGTCTCGTGCATATGCAGTCTTATTGCCAAATGCAAAGGATGGTGATGACCTTAAAACGGCTGCAGTTCTCAAATATATGGAATTGATGAAGATATCTTGAAGGAGCTAAAAATTAGGAAATTAGGCAGATTGATTGGCCCTTACCCATATAACCCATACTTTATCTTTCTAATTTTCTTTGCACTCTTTCTCTCCCGTTTTTCACCAGTTATTCCAACCCAGCCATTTGGCCTTCAAAGATGGCTTACAACAGCGGTGGTGCTTTCCCTTTCACTCATCCCAAGTTCCCTCTTTGCTCTCATCGCATACATATTTCAAAAATACAGGCCATGGAGCTCTAAAAATCTTTTTGCCTACATATGTGAAGTAGCCATTGGGCAATCTGCGCTAATCCTTTGTGCTCCATTTATTCGGGAGATTTTAAGAAAGTTCTATCACTTCAACTTCCAGTCTCCACTTACTCTAACGCCGGGATTCTTTCTAGGATCCTTAATGATTGCACTTATTATGCTCGCTCTAATGCACAAGGCTGAGCGAAAAATTTTGGATAGACTCGATTTGGCTAACAATCTCGTCAGTAAATTGGAATCTGAACGCATAGGGCTCATTCACTCTGATGAGAAATTACGTCGCCATGCCTCTCAATTCCTACATGACCGTGTCCAATCAGACCTGATGGTTGTAGGAATGAAGTTGAAATCAATATCTAAGCAAACATCGCCGGAGGTTAGTGAAATAATTGAAGGTGCAATTCTGAGACTTGAAAATACACGGGCTTCAGATCTGCGGAATTTAATTCAGATACTTACTCCCAATCTCGAAGCAGGAGGCCTTCATTCAGCTTTCGACGTTTTACTTGAACAATATCGAGCAGATATCAACGTAACCGTGCAGATCGGTAAAGCTACAGAAGGATTAGGTTCGCAAGTATTGCTGGGAATTTTCCGTATCGTTGAGCAATCCATAT
>Ga0209084_1003747_pt1 | contig 11021 bp, 13 predicted proteins | sample C_130820_MF_Meta_FD_187309 | JGI IMG/M metagenome (GOLD analysis project Ga0209084, IMG submission 187309) | Freshwater microbial communities from Lake Croche, Canada to study carbon cycling - C_130820_MF_MetaG (SPAdes) (version 2) | ecosystem: Environmental > Aquatic > Freshwater > Lake... | reverse complement strand
TACGCTTGACTCCATGAGGTTTGCACCGACTACCCGGGTCGTCTATCTACTTCTTGGGCTCTTGGCATGTGCCGATGCCGCCTACCTTACCTCGCTGTTGATTGGCCATTCTTATCCCTGTGACTTTGAGGTTTATCGCCTCGCCGGTCACTCGATTCTGCACGGCGATGGTATCTATGACACATTGACAGCAGGCTGCCACCTCAAGTTCACGTACACACCGTTTGCTGCCATTATTTTCAGCTTGTTTAGTTTGCTTGGTCCCATAGGTTTTCCCGTCTGGACCGCACTGTCCCTCGTTGCGCTGTGGCGCGTGACTTCAGTACTCGTATCGCGAAGCGGGCTGCGAGTGACTGGTGTCACCGAGCGTCAACTGGTAGCACTTCTCGCACTGACAGCACTGCCTCTCGAACCCTTTGTCAAAACCCTCTGGTACGGCCAGGTCAATGTTCTACTTATGTGGCTCATCGTGGAAGCCTTCTTCGGTCCGAGTAAGAGATACAACCCAGTATTGGTAGCTCTTGCGGCAGCAGTGAAACTTACTCCTGCTGTATTTGCACTGTTCTTCATGACAGTGCGTGGCAATCGCGACCGACTTTTGGTGCTGGGTACCGGTCTGGCCACCGTGGTTTTGGGCTTTGCGATTCAGCCACATCAAGCAACTAGTTATTGGACCAAGTTGCTCTTTACTGCTGATCGCGTGGGGCCAACGGAGTACCTCTACAACCAGTCGATAAATGGCATGCTGTGGCGACTGTTCGGCGATGGAGGATTGCGCACTTTATGGATCATCCTTGTTGTGGCTGTAGGAGTCAGTGGGTATTTCGTCGCACGATCCCTCTGGAGGAGCCATCAAGAAGTATGGGCAGTCGGCGTCATTGGCCTAGTAACTTTGCTGATTTCGCCAATCTCGTGGTCACACCACTACGTGTTGGTTCTCGTGGTGTTAGTGGCGCTGTTGAAAGATGCACAACGTCATAAAGCATCAGGCATCGTGGCGTTGCTGACTTACGCAATCTTGCTGTCCGCAAATGTGGTCTTCAAACTCGTGCCCCACAGCAATCACGCAGAGTTCCACTTGCGAGGTTGGCACATTTTTGCAGCCAACCAGTATGTGGTGCTGTCGCTCTGCCTACTTGCCTACAGCGGATTGCAATCACGCAGGTTCACGCAGCTCGCTACCTAGCATGTACCGGTTCGGCGTACCATTCGCGAGCAATCTCAAGTAGTTGCGGCTCAGTGAGCGCATCCATATTCACGTCTTCAGCGCCCACAATCTTGTGGGCAATTTCAGCGCGATGACGCTCGAGATACTGAATCAGCATCAACATCGAGTTGGCTTTACCTTTGCCATGACCAAGTAGCAGCACTTCACCTACATCGCGCAGTGCATTGGCAATAGCTTCGTAATACTGGTCGGCATACTGATCTGTGTCATGCCCATGATGATGCTGCGCTTGGCGCACATGATGGTGGCGACCGCGATCTTCCGGTAGAAAGATCTCCTGTGGCATAGTGCCTCGGACGGCATCCGTACCCCAAATGCGCGTTTCATCGCGCTCGATAACAGCCACGACATTCTTGCCAGTTAAGTCAGTACTCATAATGATCTCCTCAACTTTGACGATAGATCGAACTCACTCGCATTTTCAGAATTTGACCTAATCGCAAGGTTTTTAGCACTTCTGCATGCGCCTCTGTCGAGGGTTAGTATGAAAGTGTGTTGAGCAAAGGAATGGCTATGTGGAAGAAGTTTGCAATCGTGGCAACGTCGCTGGTTTTGGTGATGGGAAGTGCGGCATGCGGTCGAACAGATAGTGCTCAACCAGGTGCATCAGAGACAATCAAGCTCTCGGATCCTGATGTGATGTTCCTGCAGATGATGTTGCCTCACCACGAGCAAGCTATTCAAATGTCCGAGTTGGCACTGACAAACACAGACTCCAAAGAGATTCTCCTAACAGCGAAGAGCATCAAGAAGATGCAGAATCTGGAAATCAAGAAGATGATGTCGTGGTTGATGGAAGCGGGATTGTCTACTGCTGGCCACATGATGGGCGAAGATGGCATGATGACTGACCAGCAGATGACTGACTTGCGCGCCGCACGTGGCAAGGATTTCGATATGCAGTACCTCAGCGGGATGATTGTGCATCATCGTGGTGCAATCGCGATGGCGCAGACGGAAATGAAGCAGGGGAGCAACCCGAAGGTGAAAGCGATGGCCGCTGCCATCGTGGTTTCTCAGACTGCTGAAGTCCTCGCTATGGTAGCGCTGCGCCGTCATCAGTAGTCTTGGATCGGCCAGTAGGTCGAGAACAGGACACTCAGCAGGCGTCTGTGGAAACTCTGTGCGCTAGACAATCATCGGTTGCTAAGGTCATGCGCATGTCATATTTACACACTGATTTGAAAACTCCATGGGGCAGTATTGCTGCGGTTGTCCGCGCCGATGATGACACCCTTGTAGGCGCTGCATTTGGTCCACTATCTGAACTAGTCTCGAAATCGGGTGATCAACTAAATGGTTTGTCAATCAAGTCCACTCGTCGCATTGCCTTCCTGAGTGAATCCGTCAAGCAATGGCTGGATGGTGATTCTCTAGCTTTTGCCAGCCTCAATGTAGAACAGGAGGGCGGGGAGTTCTTCCAGAAAGTTTGGGCTGCATTGCGCACGATTCCTGTGGGTGAAGTTGTCACTTACTCTGAGTTGGCTGCGATGGCTGGTCGACCCATGGCTGTGAGAGCGGCCGGTAGTGCGTGTGCAAATAATCTGATTGCTCCGTTTATCCCATGTCATCGAGTAGTCAAAACTGGTGGTGCGATTGGGAATTATGGCTTTGGTCCTGAACTTAAGTACGACTTGTTAGTTCACGAGGGTGTCGAGTTTTAGTCCGCGTCAGGTCTTTCCAAACGGTCAAGCCCAATTCCATCCGGTCAAGCCCATTTCTATCTGACGCAAATCAGAGCAGGTAAGTCGATTTCAACTCATCGATTGTGAGGTCACTGGTAGCTCGCGAATAAAGGATTTGCCCGCTCTTGATGGCCGTGATGTGTGTGGCAAACTGCATGACGAGGTCCAGGCTATGCGTTGCAATCACTGTCGTGAACTTCTGTGCCGTGAGTAATTCCCACGCTTCGACTCGAGCGACTGGATCCAATACTGCTTCGGGTTCATCAGCAAAGACGATGCTGGCATTCTGTAAGAGCACAGAGGCGATATTGACCTTAGTGAGTTGTCCCGTGGAGAGTTGAGTTACGGGTCGACCCGCGAGTTCAGCAATTCCGACTTGGGTCAGTGTTTCAAGTATGTGCTCACGTCTGGCAACACCATCTTTGTTGGCTTTGGCCGAGCCCAAAAGGGACCAAGAAGCTACATCAAAGACCGAGTAGGGGAAATCTGGGCGAACCGTTGGGCGCACGACACTGCGAAGTTGCGCACGTTGAGCTGAAGGCATGGTCTTCACATTGATGTTGCCATAGGTCAAGCCCTCAACATAGATGTCTCCAGCCAGAACTCGAAGCAATGTTGATTTACCTGAACCATTTGGTCCGATGATGCAATGTACGTCGCCTGCATTGGCCTTGAATGAGACATCGTTGAGAATCTTGCGCCCATTCAGAATGACACTTGTTGAGCCAAGAGTGATGTTGCCTGTCTGATTACTCATCGCGCATACCTCGCAACACGATGAACAGGATGGGTGCGCCGATCAGTGCCATGGTGATGCTCAGCGGAATCTCCATCGGACCAGCGATTGTGCGCGAGGTGGTATCAGCAAGAGTTAAAACTCCAGCACCGACGATGGCGCTAACAGGTAGCAAGGTTCGGTGATTTACGGCCCCCAACATTCGAGAGATGTGTGGCACAGCGAGTCCGACGAATCCGATGGCGCCGAATAAGGCAACGGACGGTGCAACAAGGACAGTAACGGTAACGAGCCAACGCAACCGTTGACGCTTCATGTCGATTCCAAGATGGGTAGCACTCTGCACGCCGAAGGACCCAACGTCAAGAAGTTGTCCTTGACCGCGAAGCATGACTGAACCCAAAACTAGGCTGATTGTTACGGCTGCAACTCCAGACCAAGTCGTTAAAGCAAGTGAGCCGAACAACCAAGACAAGAGTGAGCGACCATTGGCGCGATGGCTGTCACTGCCGATGAGAGCCAGGAGCGCCGAGGCAGTTGCGCCTAGAGCGATGCCGAAAAGTGTAAAGCGCAGACCGACCTGACGGGTACGCACCAGAATGATGACAGCTAATGCAGCGCCTAATATTGAGCCAGCGATGCTCGCTGATGTTGCTTGTGCCAGCGGAGCAATGAGAAGGGCTAGGGCAGCGCCGCAGGCAGCAGATCCTGAGATGCCAATCAGTGCACTATCAACAATCGAATTAGCAAATGTTGCTTGTAAAACTGCACCTGCCATTGCCAAACTCGCGCCGCACACAAGTGCAGCCAAGATTCGCGGTAGTCGCACATCCCAAATAATGCCGTGCGTGATGGTCGCAGCTGTCGGGTGTAGGAGTGCATCTAACAAGTCAGGAAGACTTACACTGGCGGCACCCACGCAGAGCGAAGTCAGGATCACAAGCGTGAGGGTTAGTAAGAGCAAACTCAGTGTGTGGCGCTTCACGATGCAGTCACATTGCCTAAAGCGACTTGGAGGGCGTTGACAAGATTCTTGGTATCCACGCCAAAGGCCAGCAGAAGACCATCATCAACTGCAATAACGCGCTTGTTCAAGCCGGCAGGTGTTTGCGAGACTCCAGGCAGACTGAGTAGTCCCGACAACCCGCCAACTGATTTCAAACCTTTTGTCATTACTAACAGCACATCAGGCTTGGCTTTGGACAAGGCTTCAGGCGTGAGTGGGGTAAACGGATTTAAGTTTGCCTCAGCCCCGACATCAATTCCACCGGCAGCGGTGATCATTGCATCGGCACCAGAACCTTTGCCGCCGAGGAGATAGATGGAAGCAGTGCCACGCAGGTAGAGAAATGCCACACGAAGTTTGCCCGGGCTAGCCATCGTGACATGTAGTTGACCGTTGAGTTGTTTAGCCTGTTGTGGCACACCTAAAGCTCTGCCCAAGGCAGTGATGCGTGGCTGAACTTCAGGCAGCGACCAGGCCTGCGGAATCTGGATGACTTGCACACCACTTCGAGCAATGGCATCAAGTGACTGAGTGGGGGAAGTCTGCGCATCCACAATGAAGAGTGTCGGTTTTTCAGCCAGGACCTTTTCCACTGAAACTGCATGTGCGTCAGTCACGACTGGGACGTTAGACGTGCTCGCTGCTTCACTTGCGATGTCTCGCCCTACAAGATTTTTGCTCAGGCCCAGCGCCGCAACAATTTCGGCCGCACCAGATGCAACTGAAATAATGCGACTTGGATCTTTGACGGTGACTGGCTTACCTAGATAGTCCGAAGCCGGGCCGCCCGCCTTGGGGTTCGTTGACGGCAACACAGCACTGGGCATGTCCTTGCTATGAATGTAGTACACGCCGTCAGAAGCCGGCTTCATGGTCGAATTGCCCTTGGGTGCGCACGAGGTGAGCAGCAAAACGCCCATTGCTAGGGCTAGAGCGCTGCGTATTTTCACAACTTCACACTACCGAGGGGCTTGTGCTTTGCTGACAGCCTGTCGATTTGTATTCGACGCGGTGTCAAGACCCGTAGGGGCGTGATGCATGAAACTATCATCATGCGCAGCACCAGAGTATTCATGAGCCTGATGGTGGCTGTGCTGATTGGTGTAACTCAGGTCGGCGCCGTGCAAGCCGTCAATGTGCGCTCTGTCGCGCGCGGGAGCTTCGGGCAAGTCTTGTCGGTTTCGCATTCCAAGAATTTGCCGGCTAAGGGTTCTTGGGTCACAGTTACTGGCAGTGGCTACGACGAGCGCGTCGGAATTTATGTGACCATGTGCGTTCGCCCGGCCAAAGGTGAATTGCCAACTCCATGTGGAGGTGGCATAAACAAGAAAGGGTCCTCGGCCGCATCAGTGTGGGTCTCGTCAAATGCACCAAGCTATGCAGTAGGTCTCACAAAGCCATTCGGTATCGGTGGCAAATTCAAGGTTCGACTGTTTCTTGGACCACACATCGGAAAACTTGATTGCCGCAAGATTCAGTGTGTGATTGCCACTCGTGCAGATCACCTTCAAACCAGTAATCGAACTGCAGATGTATTCATCCCAGTCACTTTCAGTAAGTAATTCAGCGATAACAGAGGAAAAGATGAAACTAACAAAAGGTAAGTCCTTACTAACCGCACTTCTTGTGTCTGTCATCGTTACTGGTGGCATGTCAACAAGCTTCGCGGCTACACAAACGCAGACCCTAGACATGATGTCTTTCACCATGCCGACATTTACGTCTGTCCAAGCGGGAGATGTCCTGACGCTCAAGATTTCTGGGCTCAACGGCTCTGAAGGTGTTTATGTTTCAGTGTGCGACAAGACGGTGGCTTCAGCGACTAAGAGCACATTGTGCGACTCAAACCAAGCTCACATGGCCTGGATTACTGCCGATGGTGCTAACCACAGTGCCGCAGGCTCAACTGGTGGTCAGATCACGGTTGCCGATACTTTTGGCGATGTCGATTGCAAGAAGACAGCATGTGTACTTTACGTTCGCGGCGATCACAACAACCCAACTGCCTACCAGTTAACTCGCAAAATTGACTTAGCTTTTGCAAGTGGCGGCGTATCCAAGTTGGCCGACAGTGTGAGTGGGACTGCTGGTGGTGTCACCATGACGCCGAATGTTCCGCACACTCTGACCTACCGCACACCAGTCACTTTCAGACTCACAACAAAGTCGCGTCTGAAGATTACGCTGACGTCACTCACGCCAGACTGTGCAGTGTCAGGTTACGTGGTAACTGCACTTGCTGGTGCAACACAATGTGCGATTCAGGCAACGACTGCAGGTAATGCAACCTACAGTCCACTCAAGGTCAATTTTCCTTTCTACACCCAGGCAATGCAGCAGAAAGTAAAAATTGTTTGGCCAGCACTTCTGACTTTGAAGCGCTTCGGATCGGCAAATATCAACCGTGTGAAGACAAACGTTGATGTTTATCCAGAATTGTCATCGAGCACTCCTGCCATCTGCGACATCACTGTGGTTGATTCGAAGTGGAAGCTCACAGCATTCCAGCCTGGCACCTGCACGGTCGTAGCCACAAGCGCTGAAGATGCAAGTTCTGCACACCGATGGACGGGACTTGAAGTAAGCCAGACTTACGTCTTAACGAGCATCCGTAAAAGCAGCTAGTCCGTTCAAGACAAACGCACTAGTGGCGGCGATTTCTTTAGTGAGGTCGCCGCCATTTGCTAGCCGCTTTACCGACACATCAACGACACCAGAAATCTGCATAGCCACGGTCGCAGGATCTTCAACCTTAAGTTCTGCCAAAGCCTGCATGAGTGGAGCAATCATCGCACGGTGCAGCTGCTGCATCTGGGAGCGACGAACTGGCGGAAGCTCGACACCAGCCGCTGATTTCAAAAGTTCGTGACGACCATCATTGACGTACTCGAGCGATGCACGCACCCATGCAATGACACCTGCATGTGCTGATCCTGCAGACTGTACGCGCTGAGAAAGAAGTTCATTCATCTCAAAAAGTTCATCAATGAGAACATCGGCGATGAGGTCGGCACTTGAATCAAAGTATGCATAAACCGTGGTGCGCGCGATACCAGCCTTTTTGGCAATTGCGCTGAAAGTTACATGTGACAGGCCTTGCTCTCGAGCAATCACGTTTGCCGCGCTCAAGATGGCCGATTCGCGCAGATCGCGATTCTCAGCAACTGTGTTGGCAGCAATTTTTGGCACGCTTCATTCTGACACGACAGGGGGAACAAGGCTCGGCGAGAGTGACTCACACGTCGGAATCGCAAGTTTGCAAGTTCGTGGCAATACACTCGCAACGTAGAGTTATCACGGTGGGAAAGGGTGAGGAAGTGCCATGAAATCAGGTAAATCACAGCATTTCATTGGATTCCTTGCTGCTGATGACACCTCGCTTCTAGGGCTATGTGCATCTTTTTCAGCTGAAATAATGCCAGCCAATGTGTTACGTATCACAGAGCGTGGCTTGCAAAATTCGGCACGGCCGGTTGGTGTTTGCTGATGACTAAGCATCAAAAGGACATTACCTCTGACTCGAGAATGGGAAGCAGCGCCACTCGCGACTTGCCAAAGAAGTACGGACGGAACACTCCTGTCACTGCACCTGGGCCAGCATCGAGAGACATGCTTCGAAATGTGCGAAGCATCTTGGCTGCACCATTGGACTACCTCGAACAGGTGTGGCAAACCCATGGTGATGTCATTCAGTTCCCCATTCCGCATCCCACTTATCTCGTAAATTCTCCACAAGGCGCTCGGGATGTACTCATCAACTTCAATCGAAGTATGGGTAAGCGCACCATTCAATACGACACTCTTTCGCTAGTCACTGGCTTAGGTTTATTGACCGCTGACACTGCCGAATGGAAACCACGTCGTCGCATGTTGCAGCCGGCATTTCATCACGACCTTGTGATGCTCAGTCGCAAGAACATTGATGCCGCCTTGGCTGAACTTGATGACGAGTGGCTGGCACTTACTGCATCTGGCGACGCAATCGCTGATATCGATCAAGCAATGATGTCGCTGGCGCTTCGCATCACCGGCAGCACACTCTTTGGTGCAAACTTGAGCGCAGAGGTAGAGCAATTGACCAGCGCCACAATCCAAGCCTTAAGCGGAGTTATTTCGCGGGCGAAGAATCCGGTGGCACTTCCTTTGGTATTGCCAAGCCCGCAAAACCTACGTATGCGCCGAGCAATTCGAACTCTTGATAGCGCGGTAGCCACCATGGTGAACCTGCGTCGCCAGGATTTACTTCCTGAAGATGCGCCGATTCGAGATCTGCTCGATGTGCTACTCGATGCAGACAACGAATTGAGTGAAGAAGATATCCGCAATGAGATTGTGACCTTCATTGTGGCGGGCCATGAAACCGTAGCTAGTGGCATGACTTGGGCATGGCATTTGCTTGGTCAGGCTCCAGCTGAATGTGAAGCCATTCGACAGAATCCAGCACGTGCTTCCCATGTCTTTGATGAAGTGCTGCGACTGTATCCACCGGCTTGGGTCATCACACGTCGCGCACTTGAAGACATTGAGATTGAGGGTTACCTGATCCCGCAAGGTGCTTTGGTGATTGTGAGTCCATGGCTTGTGCATCGACATCCAAGCGTGTGGGAGGATTCCAAGTCATTCAACCCGGATCGTTTTGCTGATGGTGTTCCGCTGCTGGGCTACCTGCCTTTTGGAACGGGCACTCGAATCTGTATCGGCCGAGAGATGGCTCGCTTTGAGGGCCCTGCGGTGCTCGAGCACATTGTGCGGCATTGGGATGTGACACCCGCGCACAAAGAGGATGTTCCAGTTGACGCCTCGGTGACGCTGCGACCAAAACACGGAATGCCAATGCGAATATCGCGTCGCTCCAGTTAGGGCTGCAGTTAGTCACATAGAGAAGTGCTGCGTAGGTAAGCAGAGCAGTTGATTACATGAAGAATGCGCAGCTGAGTGGAGTGCAACCCGCCCATCAACTGAACGCCAGTGGAAATTTCTCTGGCCTCTGGCGATTACTTATTCTTGATAATCGCCAACGCTTGAGCATGGACTAGACCATTCGTGCTGAGCGCATTGCCAGCGCTGATGAAGTCACTGCCATCCAGACCCGTCACAGTCCCACCTGCCTCTTGCACGATGGCAGCGAAGGCAACCATATCCCACACGTTTAGCTCAGGTTCGATTGCAATATCAACCGCGCCTTCAGCAACAAAAACGTGGGACAAAAAATCTCCATAAGCGCGTGACCGCCAGGTGTTGGTCTGCAGATTCTCTAAAGCGTCGGGATAGCTATCCCAACCGATTGCATCAGAGAACGATAGTGAGGCATCGCCAAGAGCCGTGACGGCTGATACGGAAAGCTGTCGGACGAGACCTGACGGATCCTGTGTGAAAGCACCTCTACCTGCCGATGCCCACCAGCGACGACCCATGGCAGGTGCCGAAACCACGCCTAGAGTCGGGCGACCATTTTCGAGAAGTCCTATGAGCGTCGCCCAGACTGGAATACCGCGCACATAGTTCTTCGTGGCATCAATCGGGTCAATCACCCAGACGCGCGTGTTGGTGTCGCCCTGCGAGTCGAATTCTTCACCGATGATTCCGTCATTTGGGAATTCGACTGCCAGTGCAGATCGGATTGCTACTTCAACTGCTTGGTCTGCCTCGGTTACCGGGGTGAAGTCGGGTTTGGTTTCAACCCGCAGGCCAGCACGCAGGTAGTGTGCCGTTGTGATTTCATCAGCAAGGTCAGCAAGACGTAGCGCAAAATCCAAATCCGAAGCCATAAAAGTACGTTACTGCCTTAGAGTAGTTGCAGACGCACCAGAGTCAGGAGGAATGAATGCCGCGACGTAAGCGCACTCTTGAAGAGCAAGTCACAAAAGTTGAGAATGTGGCAGCCGATCTTGAATCTCATCCCAACAAGATAGACGCGATTCTGGCTGCCTTCCCAGAAAAATTGAGTGAATACTCAGGGCGCATTCCGTTCATGCAGCAGTTTCTGGCCGTGTACTACGCCATCAAGGATTCCCGCACACCATTAAAAGCAAAGGCGATGCTGGCTGCGGCTTTGGCATATTTCATCATGCCAGCAGACCTGATTCCAGATGTCATTGCTGGATTTGGTTTCACGGACGACTTAACCGTTTTGAGTTTGGTGCTGCGTAAGCTAAGCACCACAGTTACCAAAGAGCACTACGACTTAGCTAGACGGCGTTTGCAGGGCGACGAGCAGTCGTCTGAGTGACTCAAGGCGATGCTGACCAGAATCGCCGGCGTTTCCTTCACTCACCCAGGCATCCAGGGCACAATCAGGTGGAGCATCGCCTGTGACATTGACATGTGTGCAAGCTCGCGGACATTCTGTAGCGCCATCCACTAGTT
>Ga0209084_1003746_pt1 | contig 11025 bp, 3 predicted proteins | sample C_130820_MF_Meta_FD_187309 | JGI IMG/M metagenome (GOLD analysis project Ga0209084, IMG submission 187309) | Freshwater microbial communities from Lake Croche, Canada to study carbon cycling - C_130820_MF_MetaG (SPAdes) (version 2) | ecosystem: Environmental > Aquatic > Freshwater > Lake | place... | reverse complement strand
AACATTAATATAGCCAATTTACCAACTCAGGCCAACTTAGCCAAGCTGCGTTCTGGCGATGTGTACCGTGACACCACGGCGGGCAATGTGCTGAAGATAAAGGTTTGATATGGCAATGGGTTACAACGAGTACGGTGATTGGGGCTATATCCCCGATGATGAAGTCGATCCTGCAGCGCCAGTAAATCAACGAAATACTTCGTTTAATCCTGCGCCTGTTGCCCCTGCTGGTTTACCGGCTTTAGTCACACCCGCACCCACACCCACGCCTGCACCCATTCTAGCCCCAGCCCCCGCACCTGCGCCCACTGCTGATGGCATGGATCCAATCCTTGGAAAGTACAAGCAAGCTGATATAGATAGATGGAATAGCTTAGACCCTAACGGACCTGTACCCACTGACCCTAAATATACTGAATTTGTTAATGACACTGAGTACTGGAATAAAGCCCTTAGCACACCAGAAGCTCAAAAAGCCATTGCAGATATTGCTTCGTCTATTTCTTCGGCTCCGGGATTTACTGTAGCTGGAAATACAGAATATGGAAAACCGGTTGCATTTGGCGGATGGGATCCGTATGAAAAGCATTCTGGCAATGACCTTAACTACTGGAATACAAATAAAGCTACAGTGTCTAGTGCGCCTCAAAGTTTAATAGATCAAGCCAAAGCTGCAAATGGTCAACCTGTGGCATTTGGTCAGGGCGGTGTAGGCGATTCAACTGGGTACGTTTGGAAAGATGGCGCTTTGCATCAAACCCAATGGGTTCACAATACAGGCACAGGTCTTGCGGGCGCGGCACCTTTTATCTTAAACATGATAGCCCCAGGCGCGGGCACTGCAATTGGCTCTGCCTTAGACGTTGGGGCAACTCTTGCCCCTATTGTGGGTGGCGCTATTCTTGGTGGCGGTAGTGCAGCATTAACAGGGGGCGACATTGGTAAAGGCGCTCTGATGGGCGGCCTTGGCAGCGCAGGCAATATAGGTATTGGCGATACTGGAGCAACGGTTGGTCAAGTTACTTCTGCTGTGAACCTTGTTAAAAACTTGGAAAGCGGAAATTTGATTGGCGCTATTACGGGCGCGGCTAATTTAAACGGGATGGGTAATACTCAAATTGGCGAAACTGGCTTCACCCTCAATGATCTATCCAAAGACTTAAATCTTGCCAAAGCTGTTATTTCTGGAAATCCAAGCGCCGTAATGAGCGCGGTTACATCGGTTGCCAATTCCGCAGCCAAGTCTGAAGCCGATGCAAACAACGCAATCAATCCATATTTCCAAACCGGCGCTGGAACTGGGCAGCTTCCAACAAATTATGCGACCAATGATGTAGGTACACAACAATTAATTGATGCGCTGACAAATACTCCGGCATTTTCAGGTCCTTCCGTTAATGTTGCAAGCAGTGACGACGCAAGCGCATTGATAGCGTTGCAAGACAAAATTGCTCAACAAAAAGTTTTGAATGGTGAAATTACCGATCTTGGAGAAGTAAGCAATAAAACACCCGATGAAACTCAGCCAGCGCAGTTGGGAGTGACTACGGAAGAAGAAAATCAAAAAGCAAGTGATGATCTTGCTGCTGCTTTAAATGAAATACAGCAACCAACACCCGAAACGCCATCGTCAAATGACTATCTTCAAGAATTAATTGATTCTCAGCAACCACCAGATAAAACGGAAATTGAGCAGCGCACTCAAGAACTTTTGGCGCAGTTGCAATCCCCTGCTCAACCCGTTGAAAAACCAACAGCCCCAACAGAACCAACGGATGCAGTTCAAGCCTTGCTCGACTCTCAGCAACCTGCGCCAACAAATCAAGCAGAGATAGACCAACAAACACAAGATTTGCTCAATTATCTGAGTGGCGGAACGAACAACGGTACATCGGATAACGGTACGCCCGCAAATGACCAAGCCGAGTGGGATGTGCCAGTAAACCCAAACGATTTAAATACTGCGTTGACTGAAATTGCAGCACCAGAACCGAACGATACGCCGTCTCCGACTGAGCAAGATGTTTTGGATTTTATGAAAGAACATCCTGATGCTGTTGCAGGTACAGCAACTAGAGTAGCGGCAGGCAAAGCGGTTGCAGCCAAAACGGCTGCAGCAAAAGCTGCATCCGACAAAGCAACGGCAGACAAAGCAGCGGCGGACAAGGCTGTGGCAGATAAAGCAGCAGCTTCGGTACCAGTTCAGCAGTACATGCCTAGCGTTGGGGACGTGGCTCATATAAAATATCTTGAAAGCTTGTTCGGGCCGTTATTGGGTACGCTACCCGCTGAGCCCGCTCACGAGAAAAAAGACGATTCGTTGTCAGCCTTAGAAGGCATGGATCAAGAATACGCAAATGGCGGACACGTAGATGATTTTGACGTTGACGCTTTGTTACACATTTTGAGGAGCTAATATGGCTGTATATGACGCGTCAACTGATACTTGGTCTGAAGACCCCGTAGTTACCGATCCTTCGTTTGGTGGTGACTGGACTCCTGCTCCGCCAATGTCTGGAACAATTTATCCAGATGGTTCTGGCGGATTTGTAAATGGCGACGGTATCCCAGTTAATGCTGATGGCAACCTTATTACGCCTAGCAATCCGTATAGTCCTCCTGTTGACCCAAATGCGCCATCCGAGTTTACCAATTGGCTCAATAGCAAGCTTGGCACTTCACTGACCGGTAAGCAGTTGGCTAGTCTAGGTTTGGTTGGCGCTGGTGGTGCTGCCGGATTATTGACCAATTTAAACAAGCCAAAGATTACTCCTGTCGGTTACCAAGGCGGCATTCCTCAACTGCAAGCTAACCGAAATATGATGACTGCTCCTCCGGCTGGTCGTCGTCCGGGTTCTGGTGGCGTTAATTACGGTGGCGATGTCGTGTACTCGCCACAAGGGACTCCAGCAGATGCGCCGGGTGGGTTTTACACTCCTTCGGCTGGTGATATGGCAAAAACTGCCGGCGTTGCTGCTGGAGGTCTTGGTGGAATAGATGCTTTATTGCGAGGCTTTCCCACAGGTACGCCTAATTTGTATGACCAGAATACATACGAAGGTTACGCGGCTGCTAATAATGCAGATTTGGCACGGGTTGCCAATGCTCCAAAGTCTCCATTTAGCGACGATGTAGTTCATATGCCAACAATGTCAAAGCAAGATTGGTTAGCCAGTCGAAGTGGGCCTGTGTCAAATATGGCTCGAGGCGGTCTGATGGGTATGGCTCATGGCGGGCAATACCTAGAAGGCAACACAGACGGCATGGCTGACAAGCTGCGTACTTCGATTGACGGCAAGCAACCCGCTGCGCTCAGCCACGGCGAGTTTGTGATCCCCGCTGATGTTGTATCCCACTTGGGTAATGGCAACTCGGACGCTGGCGCAAAGAAACTGTACAGCATGATGGACAAAATCCGTGAAGCCCGTACAGGCACCAAGAAACAAGGCAAGCAAATTAACCCAGATAAGTTTATGCCCGGTGGGCTGGCTGCAGCCTACGCTGCTGGTGGTGAAGTTCGTCATTTTGCTACTGGCGATTCGGTCCCCGCAGGCACTACTGGCGTTAACCAAACACTAGCAAGTTGGACGGGTGATTATGTGCCAAACATGTTGGCGCAAGGTCGGGCTCTGGCTAACGCCCCATATCAGCAGTATCAAGGACCATTGACCGCTGGCGCATCTGACTTGCAAAACCAAGCATTTAACACAGCTTCAAACCTGCAAGTACCCGGTTCTGTCGGGGCTGCTGCAAACACTGCTGGCAATATTGCCAACCAAGCTGCAAACATCAATTACACGCCGACTGGTTTCACAAATCAGTTCCAAGCACCAACGCCATACCAAAACACTAACTTTACTTCGGGTACTTTTGGTAATGAGCAAGCTCAGCAGTACATGAACCCGTACTTGCAACAGTCTTTGAATCCTCAATTGGAGGAAGCGCGTCGGCAGTCTCAAATCAACCAACAGCTTAACAATGCCAATGCAATTAAATCTGGTGGTTTTGGTGGCGGCGCTGGTGACATTATGGCTCGGGCATCTCAGCGTGACCTTAACTCTAACTTGGCAAACATTACAGGCCAAGGCTACAACACAGCATACACCAATGCAATGAGCCAGTTTAACGCTGACCAAGCTCGCAACCTGCAGGCACAGCAAGCTTCGGAACAATCCAAGCAGTTTGGCGCGGGACAAGGCATGACAGCGGCCCAGAACGCAGCTCAATACGGTCAAGCAGCCAATACTGCAGCAGAGCAGTCCAAACAGTTTGGTGCAAACTTGGGTCTACAAGGTCTTAATACTGGCTTGCAAGCAGCTCAGACACAAGGAAACTTGGGTATCTCTGGTGCAAATCTTGGCTTGGCTCAACTGCAAGAACAGGCTCAGCTTGGCAATACTCAACGCGGCATCGAGTCCGAAGGTATTGCAGCAGACAAAGCCGCGTTTGAACAAGCACGGGATAACCCTTATAAGATGCTTCAGTTCCAGCAATCGCTGCTTAACGGCTTGCCGATCAGCGCGACGAATTACACGCAAGCAGGAACAAGTGATTTGGCGAATATTGCTGGGGGCGTGAGTACGGTAAACGGCTTGCTCACTACCCTTGGTTTAAATCCAGAGCAAACAGGCGCAGTGCCTCCAGCTCCAAAAAAATAAGGATAAGTCATGTTTCAACCACAGCCAAGCGCACAAGGTATTGCAGCGTTGTATCAAGGCAACCCCGGCGCGTTGCAACAAAAGATTCAAAAAGACCAGCAAGCCAAGCCGGGCATGCCGCAAGACTTGAGCAAGCTTATGGCGCTCAACATCGTGACCAACGAAAACGATGCCGTAAAACGGCAAGAGGCCATGAATCAGCTTCAGCAGTTGATGGGGCAACAACCCCCTATGGGCGGTGTGCCGGGCCAGCCTCCGACCGTGGCGCAAAGCATTGAAGCGCAAGCCAAACAAAAGATGGCAACGATGGCGGCTGAACAAGCCAAGCAGCAACAAGCCATGCAGGCCCAACCGCCGCAAGAACAGCCAGAACAACAGGCGCAAGCTCAAGGCATTGACCAACTCCCCGCTGAGTTTAAGATGGCGGGTGGGGGTATCGTGGCTTTTGCCAACGAAGGCGCTACGCTTGATGCGGCTACCCGCGAAATAATGAAAGAGCTGGGCATCAGTGCGCGAGACTTTATCGACAACCCTGAGACCGCTAAAACAGTAAGAAGTTTGGCGGCTGAACGTGGCGTTGCTGTCCCTGTTGCCGAGGCCGCTGCCCCTGCCGCTACTGGAGCCACCACCGCTGCCGAAGCTGGAGGCTTGGGACGTCTGTACAACATGGGCAAAATGGCCGGTAAAGTCGTCAAAGGCGCTGGACCTGCTGCTGTGGGCGCAGAAGTCATTGGCAATATGGGCGACTACAAATTTGACAAGCCAGATAAGATTGACACTTCGTTGGGCGGCACGTTATCTGATTTGGGTAAGGGTGAGTTTGGCCGGGCGGGTACGGGCTTGATGCGCGGTCTTGGCGAAGCCGGTATGGACTTAGGTTCAACCATTGCTAACTTGGCAGACTATGTAGTGCCGGGCAAAGCGCCTGTGTCCCGTGCATACGAGAAAATGTTAACCAGCAATATTGATGACTTGCGCGGACCATCGTCTGCGCAAGCAGCCAACAAACCTGCCGTAACACCATCACCGATTCCATTGACAACGGAAGAAGCAGAACAAGCCCGAGCTAAGTTTGCGGCAGTCGATCCACGATTAAATACTCCTCGAACCGTGCCTACGATGGGCACAGCACCTACGCCTGAAGTCAACGCACTTGAGCAACGCTTAAAACAACTGCAAAGCACAGGAAACGTGAATGTTCCCGGCGCTCCACGTTCCGGCGCGGGATTGCCTAGTGCAGTGGGTATCCCCCTATCCCCCACAATGCAAGAAGTAGCCAAACTGAAACCTGAAGAAGAAAAGCTCAAGGCCGAAAAAGAAATGGAAGGCTTGGCCCCAAGCTCCAAGTATGCGGACATGGCCATGGCTGAATACGATCGCCGCGCAAAGCAGTTGGAAAGACCCACGCAAGGTTACGGAGCTTTTATGGACCTCATGGGCCAGATTGCGCAGACTCCTCGCGGGATTGGCAGTCTTACTGCTGGGGCTATGGGAGCGCAAAAGGTCAAAGAGTTGCAAAAACAAAGTGAAGCTGATATTTTTGATTTGACTATGAAGAAGTTTGACCTTGGCTTTAAGAATGATGAGGCAAAACGGCTGTTTGCAGTTGAAACCAAGAAGATTGGCCGTGAGGCATACAACAACACATTCCAAAATGTGTTGAAGGCGGGAGAACAAGAAGGCGCAAATGCAAGAACTGCGGCAACCAATGCAACCACTTTGGCGTCCGCCGCAATGCAAGTTGCGCAAAATGCCCATGCGGCTAATTTGCGTGCGGAAATGGACTTACGTCAAATGATGCAAACGGAACGAAAAGGCAATTTGGCCGAGGAGTCTGCAGCACGACAGCGTTTGATAGCTACAGGGGAGCTGCTTAAAGATACGATGAAAGATCCCTTGTATCAACAAAATACAGAAGCAGAAAAACAAAAGCATCGCGCTACGCTTAATGCAATTATTTCAAAACTTGCAGCGGATGCTGGCATAGCGTCTGTAAGCCCCTCGCTTAGGGAGGCACCTAAAAATCCAGTTGCGGGTGCGCTAAAACCGTGACAAAATAAGGCAACCGACACGCCCCGGCCTGACTTACCGGGGCGTTTTTCTAACAGTCCAACAATCGAACTGATATGGCTAAATACCTAGACCTCCCCAATGGCACCTCTGTTGAAGTACCGGACAATATGTCATACGAGGAGGCGTTGAGTAAAGCCCAGCAGCAGTTCCCCAACGCATTTAAAGCCCCAGAACCCCAACGCACAGGGATCGGTGCAGCGCTGAGCAAAGGGTTTGAGAACGTCATCTCTTCGGGCCGCACAGGTATTGAGTCCTTGCTGGGCAACCCAGAAGAAGCAGCCAGACGCGGCTTGGAGCGCGGCCAGACAATGGCCGAGAAATACCCAGAGCAAGTCAGTCTGGAGAAGGTTAAGAAAGCATACGAAGAGCGCGGCTTGCTGCCTGCTGCTGGCGAAGCCATCAGCCAAGTGCCTGCTGCGCTGGCAGAACAAGCCCCCAACATGGCCGCAACAATTGCGGGTGCACAGGCTGGTCAACGCCTTGGCGGTTTGTTTGGTGCTCCGGGACGTTTGATTGGTGCAGGCGTTGGCGCAGCCGTTCCCGGTTTGGCCCAGATGTTTGGCAGCAACATTGAGCGTCAAGCAGCAGAGCAGCAAACTGCAGGCAAGCCAATAGAGATTAACCGAGGCGCTGCTGCGCTTGCTGCCGTTCCTCAAGCGGCCTTGGACGTGGCCAGCCAGTACATCCCCTTGGGCGGCAAGTTGGTCAGCAAACTGATTGGCATTCCCGAAGCGGCGTTGGTCAGCAAGTCAGCGGGGCAAGTACAAAAGCTGGCAGATGAGAAGTTGTACGCCACGCTGGCCAAAGGTCTGGGCACAGGCGTCATGGCCGAGGTTCCAACCGAAGTGGCCCAGCAGATGCTTGAGCGTGCGCAGGCGGGCTTGTCCCTGACCAGCCCCGATGCTTTGAAAGAGTACGGCGAGACCGCCTACCAAGTCTCGTTGTTGGCCCCGCTGGGTGCAGCCGGTCGCACATTTGAGCGCGGCGCAGCAAGGTCTGAGCTTCGCCAAAAACAAGAAGATGCAGTAGCAGAGGAGCGCAATCGTCTGGCGCTGGAGCAAGAAAAAGCCACGCAAGACCTCGTTGCGCGTAGAGGCACGGATGACTATGCCCGCGAGATTGAGCAGAAGTACAAAGACATGGCTGCTAAGCAGCTTGAGTACGAGACCATTTCCAAAGGCAAGGTAGCAGATGACGACCTGCTGGGCCAGCAAGCCAAGCGCGATGCACGCAAAGCACGTCAAGATCTGCTGACTTCAGACGAATTTAAAGACACGCTGGCTGAATACAGCAAGCTCAAGACATCAGGCATCTACGACCAGATTGCCGAAAAAGCTCGTGTTGCAGGCATGACGCCTGAAGAGTATGCGCTGGAAAAAACGCAAGAAGTAGTTGCCAATAAAACCAAAGCCGCTGAGCCTGACTTGGAAGGTTACTACGAGCAGCAGATTTTGACGCCGGGAGCGCTGGACACCAAACAGGCCACGGACTATGCCAAGCAGCAACTAGGATTGGTTAACGAGCATTTTTATGGCGTACCTTCGGCAGAACAAATTATTGAGTATCTTGCGCAAAACCCGCGACTTGCTGCGCAGCTTGTGGAAAACAAGATTCGTTTGCCCGGCATGTCTGCCAAAGATAACAAGGACACGCTTAGCGATTTAAAACAGTTACTGGGCGAACGTCAGGCGCAAGCTACGGCGCAGGGCCGTGCGGGCACAGAGCTGAACAAAGCCCGTGTAAACACCGTTGAAGAGGAAGAATCCGCCGCGTTAGAAGACCAGCGCCAGATGCGCCAAGCCTACGAGATGCAGCAAGAAGGCCGTAACGCTACAGATATTGAACGCATCAAAGGTCAAAAACCTACGTTTGCTCAAGGTGAATTGTTTGGTGGGGAGCAGCAGCGCGTCAATATGCCCCAGACCGGCACTCGCGTTGACATTGATGCCCAGATCGCAGACCTTGAGAAACAGCTTGATGTGGCCAGAGCGTATGGCGCTCCTGATGCCGTAGGCCGTCGCTCCAACCGTGAACGCATCTCTACGTTGCTGGAGCAAATCCAAGACCTGAAAAACCGCCAAGAGAAAATGGGCGCTGGTCTGGGTATCGAGTCCAAAGACCTTCAGCCCCAACTGGGCACCCTGCCCGAGCAAGAAGCCGCCCGCCGCGAGGTAGTAGCGGCACGGGACGCGGCCTACGAAAAGCTCAAAGGTGGCGATAACACTGCCCGCCAAGATGTGCTGGACAACCTCGTCAAAGAAATTGTTGCTGCCCGTGGCAAGCTGCGGCCCGAGACGATCACCCAGATTGAGAACCAAGCCAACGGCCTGATTGATTCCGCGCTGCGCTACGGTCACGATATTACGCCTGCCTTTGAGGCACTGGCCGCTCGGTGGCGTGCAGGCACGCAGATGGGCACCTACGGTGCAGCGCAAGCTGTTCCGACCGCTACGACCCAAGACATGCTGCTCAAGCAGATGGATCAGGCTTTTGGCCAGCGCGATCGTTACGACCCGCAAACCTTGTCGATACTGGATCAGATTGCTCAGAACTTTGGCGCTGTCTCTGCCAATGAAGAGCGCCGCAACATGGTGGGTGAGTGGCTCAACCGTGTCTCCACAACTGGGCGCTCAAGCCCTGAGATGACCCGCGATGTGCAGAACGAGCTGGCTACGCTTGAGCGTGCCAAGATTTCGGAGACACAGACCCCCACCCGCCAAACAGCATTTGGCCTTGCCGCAAAGCCCACACAGACCGCTGTCCAGCAAGAGCTGGGCGCAGAATTTATGCCCGAGGCGGTGGCTCCGGAGTCTGCCACACGGATCGTCAACGGCAAAGTGCAGTACGTGGCTCCAGAAGATCGTGGTCCTTTGCAAGGCAGCGCTGCCGAGCGCTACGCCCCAATGCAGCAAGGCACAATCTTTGAGTCATTTGAAGAGCTGAACAAGTACTTGGCAAGTAATTACTTAAAGGTGTCTCGTCAGGAAATGGGCATTGCGCGAGAGACTGTGGCGCGTCTGGGCCTGCAAGTTAAAGAGCACGAAGCCAAGATTGCAGGTATCACAAAGCAGATCGCCGCGTTGCAAGATCGCAAGGCCAAGTTGGCCGAAACGCAAATTACCGAAAACAAAGCCGCCAAGGAAATGGTGGCCGATGCCGAGGTACGCCTTGAAGCTGTGCTGAACCGTTTGAGCGACGAGCTGGAGCCGCTACGCATCAATTACATGCAGGCTAGAACCCAAGTTGAGCAGCTTGCGCAGCGTTCGGAAGAAACTAGCCGTTTAATTGCGAACAACATTGCCAATTTTAAAAACGTGGATGACCGTGCGGTTGAGGCCGCACAAGAAACTGCCAAAGCCAAAGAAGCATTGCGCCAAGCGCGTAACAAACTAGGAAGTCTTGCCGAGAAACTGCCCGGTATCCAAGCCGCACAGCAAGAAGTTATCAAAGCACTTCAGCGCCAACGCAATCCTGTGCTGCAAGAGTCCCAGCAAAAGCTGCAAGACCTGCAAAAGCAGTTGTCTAAAGCCCGTGTAGTGCAGCCGCGCACAGTTGCGCGTTTGCAGCAAGAGATTGCTGATTTGCAAGCCTTGATGGACACGCAGCGCGTAAATCCATACATCCCATCGTCTGCGTTCATTACCTTCCTGAACAACGACTTGCAGTTGCAGCTTGACGCCCAAGAAGAAGAACGCAAGATGGACAACGCTGCCCGTGCGCTGTTGCGTGCCGGTATTGATTTGGAGATGGCGGCAAGAGATTTGGATGTCAACATTTCTCAGCACCCCGAAATCTTAGCCATCAAAAAAGAAATTGGCACAGCCAAAGAATTAGCGTTTGATTCCCTGCGCGGCATCAACAAAGAAATATCGGACATCGACAAAGAGATTGAAAAAGCGGGACACGCTAAGACCGTTGAGACTATAAAAGCTCAAAACATTGAAGATGAGATTCTTGCTACGTCTGAGTCTCGTAGCTTTGCCGCGCAGATGGCAAACGTGCCAATTGAGCCAATGTCTGCGGCTGAGCGTGACCGTGTAGCTGAACAAGACCGTAAGCGTTTGGAAGCGTTTCAAGAAAGTACGGCTCGTCTTGAAGCTATCCCCGGCCAACGTATTGATTTTTCCAAGCGTCAAGAACTGCTGGAGCTGGCAAGCCTGACTAACGAAGATTTGAACAACCTTGATGCTTTCATTGACGAGATGGAGACCGGGGTTGAAGAGATGCAAGTGCGCGTAGAACTGGCGCAGATTAAGCTGGACGAAACGCAAGAAAAAGCCAAGTCGTATCGTGG
>Ga0209084_1003743_pt1 | contig 11030 bp, 12 predicted proteins | sample C_130820_MF_Meta_FD_187309 | JGI IMG/M metagenome (GOLD analysis project Ga0209084, IMG submission 187309) | Freshwater microbial communities from Lake Croche, Canada to study carbon cycling - C_130820_MF_MetaG (SPAdes) (version 2) | ecosystem: Environmental > Aquatic > Freshwater > Lake... | reverse complement strand
CGCTTACGATGTCCACGCCTAACCAGTCGTTTGGCGGCCCGGGTGTTCTGCGTATCGTTGGGGCAATTAACGGTCTAGAACTGATCTCGCCAACCGCCACGATTGTGACTGGCATCCAGTTAGATCTGACGTTTAACTCGCCAACGCAAACGTCTGGTTGGGCTGTTTACATCAACAACAGCAGTCGCGTCAAAATTAACAAGCTGAACATTATCAGCGGCTTCGGTGGCTTGTACGTACAACAAGCCAACTGGGTTGTTGTGGACTTTATGTGGGCGTCACTCACAGGCCCCGGCGTCAAATGGTACGGCAACGACTCAACTCGGTCTGACCTGCTAATACTCAACTCGGTTGTCGTAGACACAGGCGATACCTACTACGGCATGGATTGGGACGGTAACTGCCATAGCTTGACGGTCAAGTATCTTGGCATTGTTGGCGGCAAGGGCATGATCATCCGTAACTCGGATGGCGTGACAACCTTTCCTGCTATCGGTCGCATCGGTCAGGTTGAAGTGGATTACTCCACCGGGATTGGCGTTGAAATTCAGTCTGGTCTGGACTATGACTTTGTAATGCCATACGTCCTTGGCGCGGCGTCAGACGGGTTCCGTATCGGCGCAGCAATCAACGCTTACGAAGTACGCATTACTGGCGGCAAATCTATCGGCAACGGTGGCTACGGCATTAACAACTTAGGCGGCGTATTACTGTACAGCGGTAACACTTCGTTGTACTCCAACGGTCTGGACGAAATTAACGGCTCGGTCTGGAACAAAACGCCGCGTCAGGCAATTGATGACGATTATTACTTGACCGTCAGCGGCGGCAACCCTTTACTAGTTTTTGCACCTAACGATTATCTTTCTTACGACAGAACCGCTAATCAATACAATTTTCAAGTTGCGGGCAACGGCATTTTTAATATGTCGGCTACTGCGGTTCAATCGTACAAACCGATTCGTCTTCTTGGATCAACATCTGGATATGTTGGTTTAACCGCTCCAGCAGTAGCTGGAGGTACAACGTACACTTTTCCCTCTAGCCCAACTAACGGTTACTTTCTTCAGACAGACGGATCTGGCGTTCTTTCATGGGCGGCGGGCGGTAGCGGCGGCGTCACAAGCGTAACCGCAACTAGCCCCGTTAATTCTTCTGGCGGCGCAACGCCAAACATTACTGTAAACGCGACCAGCGGCAACACCCCGCTGTATCTTGTGCAGCGCAACGGGTCTGGTGATTTTAGCGGCAACTTTATAACTGGAACCGGATTTTACGCTGACGCGACGTACTATATGCAGATGTCGGGAGCCAACCCGAATCTGGTGTTTGATACGAATGACTATTTAGCCTACGACCGCACAAACAACAGCTACAACTTCCAAATTGCTGGCAACGGGATCTTTAAGGTAACACCCACTTATGCCCAATCGCTTCAGCCCTTTGTTTTACCTATGTACACGGTGGCAACGCTTCCTACAGGCATTCAAGGAGCGATGGCTTACGTTACAGACGCGCTCACCCCATTGTACAATACCACCGTTGTCGGAGGCGGCTCCTCCGTTGTTCGAGTCTTCTTTGACGGAACCAGTTGGAAAACCTGATATGACAACTTACATTTCGCCGCAGCCGAAACTGCAATTTCTAGATAGTAACGGTGTGCCGTTGTCTGGTGGCAAGGTTTACACCTACGCAGCCGGAACAACCACGCCGCTTACGACCTACACCGATTCCACCGGCAACACGGCAAATTCCAATCCGGTCATTCTAAACAGTCGCGGCGAATGCGACATCTGGTTGGGTACGTCTTCGTACAAGTTCAAGCTCGCCACATCCACCGATGTTGAGGTCTGGACCGTTGACAACATCTCGGTTCTGACTAGCTCGGCCAATATCACCTACGTTGAGTCCGGCACGGGCGCGGTTACTGAGACTGTTCAGGCCAAACTTCGTCTGGGTTACGTCTATCCCGAAGACTTTGGCGCTGCTGGCGACGGTACGACCAACGACACGACCGCGCTACAAAACGCAATCAATACCGGGCGTGATGTATATCTTGCGGCGGGCAAAACCTACCTTCACACCACCGCGCTATCGGTTACGACCAACTACCAATGGGTCGGTGGCCCAGGCATCCTTAAGACCTCCGGCGCGATCAATAGCGTCACGGTTGGCGGTGGCAGCATCGGCGTTAAGTTGTCTCTTAACTTTAACTCGCCCGGTCAAACCACCGGCTACGCAATCTACATCAGCAACGCCAATCGAGTGACGATTGAGCGGGCGTATCTGTACGATGCGTTTGGGGCGCTGTATGTTGAGCAAGCCAACACCGTTCAACTTGAATGGATGTGGGGCATCATTCGCGGCCCCGGTATCAAATGGTACGGCGATGCCGCTAAACGGTCGGACATTCTGTCAATCAACTTCTGTGTGCTTGACCCCGGCCCTGACTACTACGGGTTTGAATGGGACGGCAACTGTAACAGTCTGAACGTCAAATATTTGGGTCTGGTCTGCGGAACCAGCAGCAGCACCCAATCCAGCTATGGGTTTATCATTCAGAACACGGTTGGCGGTTATAAGTCGGTGACCACCGGGACGATTTCCGGTACAACTATGACCCTAAGCACTGCGCCAACCAATCCGATTGTGATCGGTATGGTTGTATCCGGCACTGGCGTCACTTCTGGCACAACGGTTACAGGGATCACAAATTCAACGAACTACACTGTTTCAGTTAGCCAAACAGTTAGCAGCACTTCATTGACTACAACCCCGGCGTTTTATCCGGCAATTGGTCGCGTGGGTCAGGTTGAGATTGATTACGCCAAAGCAGGGGCGATTAGGATTCTGGAAGGCGTGGACTACGATTTTGTCATGCCTTACGTCACGGGCGCGGCCAGCGACGGGATGTACATCGCCGCCAACATTGACAGTTACAACGTGCGCGTAACCGGCGGCAAGTTCATCGGTAACGGCGGCTACGGTATTAACAACACCACCGCTGGACCGTTGCTTTTTGCCGGTGACACGCAACTGACTGATAACACTAGCGGCGCAACAAATGGCAGCGTTTGGAACTTGTCGCCTCGTCAGGCTATTGATGAGTATTTCTATCTTGATGTTGGCGGCGACAAGTCGCTCGCTAGTGGTATTGCTCAAGTCAACTTTGCCCCAACGGATTACATTTCCTACGCCAGAAGTACCAACTTGATGGACTTCTTGATTGGTGGCACAAGCATCTTCCAGATTGGCGCGACTTCAGCCAACGCTCTTGCCCCGATCAAACTCAAGACTTACACCGTTGCTACGCTGCCCGGAAGCCCCGTCAAGGGATGGGTCGCAATGGTTACGGACGCCAACGCTACGACGTTTGCCAGCACCGTTGTTGGTGGCGGCAGCAATAACGTACCCGTATACTATGATGGTACGAACTGGAGGATTGGCTAATGAATATCTTTAAAAGATTAATTAGCAAAGTAAGTGACGAACTTGCTAATCTAGATGATACCGTCCGTGAAAAACTTCCCGGCGGGTGGACTCTTCCTGCACTTTTGGCTGGTGGCTATTATTTCGCCCCAGAGATTGGCGCTTTTTTTAACCCCGCCACCGGCGGTACGGTAGCTGCCGCTGAAGTTGCAGGAGGCGAAGCGGCGATTAATTCCGCGTTAACTGGCGGCGGGCTTACCGGAACCAATGCGTTGGCGGGTGGTGAAGCACTTAGCGCGATGCCTACGAATTACCTTGGGGCGGGCGCTACTTTAGGTGGAGATGTAGCGTCTTCTGCTTTTCCTTTAACTGGTGGAGCGGGGCTTCCTGTAGGTGCAGAAGCTACGGGGTTGATGTCCTATCTTCCATCAGGTATTTCGCCTAGCACCGCACTTCTTGCGGGTAGCTCGCTTGTTGGCGCGCTTGGATCGGCTGGAGCCGCTCGGGCTATGTCTAACGCCAATCAAGGGATTGGCGATGTCAACTACAGAATTTTTCAAGAACAAAAAGCACTTCAAGAACCTTGGCGTCAAGTTGGTGTTGAGGCGCTTAATAAGTTGCGCTCACCTGAGATGCAGTTTACGCCTTTTTCGGCTGACAAATTTCAAGCCGATCTAGGATACGCTTTTCGATTGTCTGAAGGTATGAAAGGATTAGACCGCACGGCAGCAGCGCGTGGTGGTCTGTTGTCTGGCGCTACGCTTAAGGGGGCGCAGCGTTTTGGTCAAGATCTAGCTTCGCAAGAATACCAAAACGCCTACAATCGGTATAACACCGATTACAACATGAGACTTGGACCGTTACAGACGTTGGCGGGTTATGGTCAAGGTGCTACGAATAACTTGGCTGGCGCGACTAACGCTTACGGGACTAACCAAGCGGAAAACATAGCAAATCGAGGTAACATCGGCGCGTCTTCGTACCTAAACGCAACCGACGCGCTTGCTCGTGGGGCAAGCCAATACTTGAGAAACGAAAGCGACAACGCTCTCATCGCCGCATTACGGAGGCCTTGATATGCCGCTTAATACTAACCTCCTTCGCGCTCCTGCGGGCATTGAAATGCCTGACCAACTGGCTCGTATGGCTACGATTGAGCAGATCAGATCTTCTCAAGCAAATCAAGAAACGGCTCGCCTAAACCAGCAGTCGCGTGAACTAGAGTTGGCTGATAAAGAAGAAGCCAAAACCATTCTTAACCAAGTATCTTCGCAGATAAAATCTAACGAAGACTTGCCAAGCGCCAGAAGTTTGATTACTGGTTTGCAATCGCACCCAAACAAAATTGTACGCGAAGTTGGATCTCGGCTTAGACAAGACCTTGACTTGTATGATGCTGAAGAAAAATACGCCGCAGCACACCCAGGAACAGTAAAAGTTGGCGCTTTAGGTGGCCCTAACGTACAACCTGAAGCGGTAAACAATATTGCCCCACAAACTAACATTACAAACGCTCTGGTTTCAGATCCGTTTAAACAACAAATTGAAACTGAAAGGGCATCCGCAGCCAGACGGGCGCGTTATTGGGAAACGCAAGCGTTGCGAGATCCAAAATTTGCACCGCAAGCCAAAGAAGCACGAGATTATTTTAATTCGTTTGGCAAGGTTGCAGAATACGGTCCTGACAAGGTGTTAATGAGCGGCGGCGTGTCCACAGCAACACCTGCGGCGCGGCCTACGCCCTCCGCGTTGTCAAGATTGATTGCAGAACGTGACTTGTTAGCGCCAAATGATCCAAACAGAAAAATTTACGACGCAGAAATTCTGAAGCATACCACTCATCCTGCTCCGGTCAACGTCAATGTTACTCAGTCAACTGAAAAAGCATATGGCGGCGCGCTGGCTGGCGCATTAGCAAAAAGTGATGTTGATTTGCGTGATGCTGCTTTGTCTACGCCAGAAGCGGCAGGAAATGCAAATAGAATTTTAGAGACCCTTTCCAAAGGAAATATTATTGTTGGCCCCGGGGCAGAAACAAAACTTAAAATTGCAAAATTGCTTAACATTGTAGGAAAAGACAATGATGAAATAATTTCAAACACGGAGCAATTGCAAAAAAGTTTGGCGTCTCAAACTTTGGATTCAATCAAGACATCTGGGCTTGGGGCTGGGAATGGGTTTACCAACGCCGACCGCGACTTTTTGGAAAAAGCAAAAAGTGGCAACATTGATATGACCGCGCAGACTTTGCGTAGAACCGCAGAATTGCAACTTTCAGTAGCGCAAGCCACGGCGAATAAATGGAACACAAGAGCAAAACAAATACCAAAATCTTCCATTCAAGGTACTGGTCTTTCTATTGAGCCTGTTGAGTTGCCTAGTAAATTTGAAGTTACGAAGACAAAAGCTTCAACGTCTAAAGCTCCATCTGGTGTAGACCAAGCAACTTGGGATGCGATGACGCCAGCGGAGAAAAAACTATGGCAATGACAATCGAGCAGCAACGTGCTGTTGCTATGGCAAACGCACGTTTACGTTTAAAAAAGCAATCTGAAGAACCAGAAATTGCTTCTGCATCTGAGATCCCCGGCGCTATCCCACAACCAGAACTTGCCCAAGAACCATCTTTCTTTGAAAGAGTAGGCGCAGCGCCGGAAACCGCTGCAAGAATGATCTATGGTGGTTTAACTGGAGTAGTTGGAGCGCCAATCGCTTTGGGCAAAGAAATGCTGACGGGTACTCCTAAGGAGCAAACCCTTCGTCAGATTATGGAACTTGGCGGCAACGTCCCCATCAGTCCTGCGGCACGAGCCAACCTTCAGTCGGTTGGCAATTTAATGCCTAACCTTCCTCCATTTATACCAGTTGTTGGTCAAGCAGGTCAAGTTGCACAAGGGTTCAACGCCCTTGCAAACCAAGCGGGGCCAGCGGCTCAACGTGTAGCCCAAACAGTACAGAACGCTTTGGTACGTACGCCAGAACCTCAAATGGCTGGTGGTGGCGCTGCGTTAACTGGCATTGAAAAAATGCGGGTTGCTCGGAATATGGAACTTCCAGTACCGCTGCGTATGACGCCCGGACAAATTACAAGAGACACGGCAGCGTTGCGCCGAGAGCAAGAGTTGGCGAAACAAGAAGTTGGAAAACCTATCCGTGAGTTGTACATGGATAACAACCAACGTATTTTGCAAAACATTGGCGAATTTTTAGATGAAACAGGAGCGCAAGCTTCAAGTTTAAGAGCAACAGGCAAAGTTGTTGATAAGGTTCTTGTTGATCGCGTCAACAAGGCAAAAACTGAAATTAGCGATGCGTACAAAAAGGCCCAAGAAGCTGGTGAACTTGACCAGTCAGTTGATGTCACGCCGTTAAAAACATGGTTGAGCGGGTACGAAACAGAAATTAAAACCGGCAACTCGCCTATTCTTGCAAATTTAAAGGCTAAGTTAGACGCCCTTTCGCCAGAAGGCCAGCCGCTTACTGTCAAACAAATTGAAGATTTAAGAAAAGCGTCTAACAGAATATCTAAAAGCAACCCAGTAAACCAAGCGTTTATGCCGGAAATTGGCAAAGAGCTTGATGCCATCACTGAGGGTTTGTCAGGGTTTGATGAATACAGAAAAGCTCGTAGGCTGCACGACAACTACGCTACTGAATTCAAAAATGTTGCGGTAATCAACGATCTCCTCAGCAAAAAGCCTGGAAAGAATGATCGTCGCGTTGCTTTTGAAGACGTTTTTAATCGTTCAATTATTCAAGGTAGTCTTGATGATGTGAGGAACGTCAGAAACACTTTGACCAAACCCGCTGCCGGAGAAGAAGGAAAGCAAGCGTGGAAAGAATTGCAGGGTGCAACGCTTAAATATATTCGGGATGAACTTACCAAAGGCGTCACGACTAATGAACGAGGAGAAACGGCAATTGCTGCCGCTCAGTTCAATCAAGCCATGAGAACACTGGACGACAAGTTAGATTTCTTGTTTCCTAGAGGTGGTTCAGAAAAGTTGCGTACTTTGATGGACGCATCTAAAGATGTTCTGACGCTGCCTCCCGGCGCTGCAAACACTTCGGGTACTGCGTCTGCTTTAATTGCCATGATGGACGTTGTAATATCTGGTCTTGGCGGCATACCAGCGCCAGTCGGATCTGCGCTGTACTACGGTAAAAAAACCATTCAAAATAAAAAACTTAAAAAAGAAGTTCAAGAAATTGTTGGCGGTCAGCAAATGAACGCCCTAGCCCCCGACAACCAAAACAAATTGGTCCCATGATGGTTACATTATCTGAAGTTGATCACAAGATTGACGCCCACGTGGACGTCTGCGCGATTCGGTACGAAGGTATCGAGAAAGAGACGCGCGGTATCCACGCGCGGATTAAGCGCCTAGAGCAGATCCTGATCACAGGCGGTGGTGCGATCATTATGATGTTGCTGTCCATCATTCTGAAAGGTCATTAAACGGTAATCGACAGTTCGTAAGATGAAGTTCCTTTTTCTGGAGCCTGACATGAAAGACGACATTCTTGACGCGATCAATGACTCTGAGCCAGTTGATGCCCTGAACGCTCTGTTCTCGGTGGCGTTCCTTGTTGCCAAAGCATCGAACATTAACGAATTCACCTTGTCCTCGCTCTTCTCCTCAACTGCTGACGCACTCTTCCAGGCCCACGCCGATGACGAAGAAGAAGCAGCAGAAGAAGTTGAGTCCGAAGAGGTTGACGAACAGACCGACGAGTAATGATCTGGCCCCCCGATAACCTCGGGGGGTCACCCCGCCGCAACAAAACTGTGATATTTGCTGTGGTTCTTCTAAAGGGATGAAGAATCATGAAAATGAAAATTACAGACGAAGAATTTTTGCGGTTATGGGACGAGCATAAATCACCACTAAAAGTAGCTAAGGCAACCGGCCTTTCTGAACGTCGCGTCCACACTCGGCGGCGCACATTAGAAAATAAGTTGAACCTCAACTTATCAACAGGCAAACCGATCCACATTCAGAAAGCCAGACACGAAGCTGGCCTGACTGATGGCATTGCCATCATTTTCTCTGACGCACACTTCTGGCCTGGGATTAGGACGACCGCCTTCAAGGGCTTGTTATGGGCAATAAACGAACTTAAACCGCACGTCGTCATAGCAAATGGTGACATTTTTGACGGAAGTTCAATCAGCAGACACGCCAGAATAAATTGGAGCGCGGTCCCAAACGTGAAGCAGGAACTGGAAGCGTGCCAAGCGGCGCTTAAAGAGATTGAAGACGCTTGCGAGAAGGCGCGCCATCATACGCAGTTGATCTGGCCGCTAGGTAACCACGACTCGCGTTTTGAATCGCGCTTATCAGAAGCTGCACCCCAATTTGAAGGCGTCGGCGGCACGGCACTCAAAGACCATTTTCCCAAGTGGCATCCATGTTGGTCTTGCTGGCTGTCCGATAACGTAGTTGTCAAGCACCGCTACAAGGGCGGCGTTCACGCTACTCACAACAACACGGTCAACTCTGGTGTTACGACTATCACAGGCCACCTGCATTCGCTGAAATGCACCCCGTTTGGAGACTATAATGGAACCAGATTTGGGGTCGATACCGGAACATTGGCTGAGATTGATGGGCCGCAGTTTATAGACTACCTTGAAGACGGCCCCGTCAACTGGCGCAGCGGGTTTGCCGTCATAACGATGAAAGACAGCAAACCGCTATGGCCTGAACTAGTCAGCAAACACGCCGAGGGTATCATCAACTTCCGTGGTCAACTTATTGATGTGAGCAAACTATGACTGAAAAGTTGGAAGCCAAGTCGCAGTTAATTGAGAAGACCGCGTTTGCCGTCTTGCCGATTTTGTTTACCTGCGTTGTCTATTTGATGAGCGCGTTGGACAAGATCACGCACGATGTGACGGTTCTCAACGCCAAGATTAGTCTGGTAGTGACCAGCGACAACAAACAAGCCGCCAACAGCGGCGCAGAACTGGCGCGGGAAAAGTTGCGCCAAGATCTAGAAAAACAGATCGGTGAGAACCGGGAACTGATCCACCTGAACCGAGAGCGAATTGTCATTCTTGAGCAGAAGGTGAAGTGATGGACGCATTTGAACTTATCCTAAAGGCGTCGCCAGCGATTCTTGCGCTGATCACATTGATTGTTGTCCTAGCTAAACTTGACCTGCGCGTCGCGGTGCTTGAAGAAAAGGTCAAGACGCTCTTTGACCTCATCAATAAGAGGCCGCACAATGGCTGACTTCAACGCTGCTTTTGAAAAAATGATCACCGACGAAGGCGGTTATGTTCTACACACTATCCCCGGCGATACGGGTGGGATGACATATGCAGGTATTGCACGAAACAAAAACCCAAACTGGCCCGGTTGGAACCTTATTGACCACGAAGCCACCAGCAATCCGCTACTTAGCGGGATGGTGCGTAACTTTTATAAAGTTGAGTTTTGGGATCGTATCCGAGGGGATGAGGTTACGAACCAAACTGTTGCGGAATCGGTTTTTAACTTCGGTGTAAACACCGGCTTGTCAGTCGCTGTGAAGCTGGCTCAGTTGATCGTAGGTGCTACACCAGACGGCGCGGTAGGTAATGTGACTTTGCAGAAGTTCAACAATGTTGAATCCGAATCGTTCAAGAAAGCCTACGCGCTGGCAAAGATTACCCGGTACACAGACATCTGTAACAAGAACCGCACGCAGTCTAAATTCCTGCTGGGTTGGTTAAACCGCACTCTGAAAGGGCTGAAGTGATGGATCTGATTGGTATTGGGTCAATTATTGAAGGAGTTGGGAAAGTTGCAGGTGATCTCATTACGACCGACAAGGAGAGACTTGAGATGGCGCTCGAAGAGCGCAAACTCTCTTTGGAGGAAAAGAAGATTGATCAAGCCACCGATCTCGCCCAGGTGGATATCAATAAAATTGAAGCTGCAAGCACTAGCGTATTTGTCAGCGGCTGGCGTCCTGCTGTGGGTTGGGTTGGGGTTGCTGGCTTGGCTTACCAGTTCCTAGGCTACCCCCTGATGCAATGGTGCTGGGCGTTCGGGCAGGGTGTAGACCTGATCCCGAAGGGTCTGGCCGCACCGCCAGACCTTCAGGTTGAACAGTTGATGACTTTACTTGCTGGCCTTCTTGGCTTCGGTGGTATGCGAAGTTTCGAGAAATCCAAGGGTGTCGCGGCGAAGTAGGTCGCGGTAGGCGTTAATCGCCGCTTTTAAATCGGCGTTTAGCGCCTCAACCTCCGCATTAAGCAGGTTCATCCTCTCGGTCGCTTCCTTGGCAAACTGCACAAGGTTTTGGTACTGCCACGTTTCAAAGTTAGCCATGCGATTCCTTTCTTGATAAGTTTCTAAGGATATACGAATACTCTGGCTCTATTGGAGAAGGGCCGATGTTAAACACAAAATACTTTCTGTTTTCTTCTCCAACTTCACGTTTGGAGACAGAACCATTGGCGCACAAACGGTTCAATATCCCAAACAATGCTTTGGGCGTTACGCCCGGTATGTTCATTTCTTTTCTAGTCATCTCCCCGTGTTCACTTAAATAATCCAGAACCTTCTTTTGGCTCATATTCACCTCAAAATAGTGCGTCTGGTACGTTA
>Ga0209084_1003739_pt1 | contig 11038 bp, 14 predicted proteins | sample C_130820_MF_Meta_FD_187309 | JGI IMG/M metagenome (GOLD analysis project Ga0209084, IMG submission 187309) | Freshwater microbial communities from Lake Croche, Canada to study carbon cycling - C_130820_MF_MetaG (SPAdes) (version 2) | ecosystem: Environmental > Aquatic > Freshwater > Lake... | reverse complement strand
ACGCCGCCGCCGAATCTACTCGCTTTATGAAGGCAGTATTTGCAAAAACTCTACCACATGATCTATGGATAGACTTTACACTACAGAAATCATTGTTCTATGGCACCATTGAAGCAGCCGCACAACGTCTGGGTCTGTTAGATACTATTCCTCACGATATACTTCGTGTTAATAAAATTAGAAAAGATTATTTTGAAATGTTGTCATTGAGTGACAATGTTTCACTACAGATGCCAAAGACTGCCATAGATTACCACAACTACATAATTTCACTGGAACGTGAAAATGATCCAAAGAAAATTCTAGCACATCTATACACCTGGCACATGGGTGACTTATTTGGTGGACAAATGATCAAGAAGATTGTAGATGCTCCGCACAATGGTTTAGAATTTGAAGATCGTCCAGCATTAATCACTGCTATGCGAGCCATGATCACAGATGATCTAGCAGATGAAGCTAACATAGCCTTTGATTGGGCAATTAAAATATTGGAATCATATGACAGCCGTTTGGAACAAAGTTGAAGAGTTAGCTAGACAAATTGAAAATAGATTTAATGCCACAGGTGAACCTATAGTAGGTACTGTGAGCACAGACTATTCGTGGCACAACCAACTTTGGTCAAGTCCACGTTATCGTAGAGCACATATTGAAATTGTAGATAACAGAGAGACTCATAAACTCTATATTCTACATTGTACCATATTTCCACATTTCAACGATCCTAGCCCTATTTGGGGATTTGATGCTGTATGTGGCCCAAATAAGATCACAGGTGCTTTCTGTGATTTCAGCGCAGCAGGAGATTCCAATCATGCTATGATGAGTTGGTTTGGCACCGAAGCTAAAAAGTATGGATGGCAGAAACCCAGAGAACTTCCAGAGTGGGCACGTAATATCTTTAGCGATAACATGGTTGCCGCGGGTAATGTACAAGAAGGCAAAGAACTCGACGATTTATGTCAAATAGCCCTAGATAGTTTAGATTATTACTTAAAAAATGTAGGAAATACGCAGCAAGACGCAGCGGATTATCACATGGCACAGAATCGTTATTGCCGTTATCAAAAGCAGAACCCACACGTTATACGCAGTATGGTTAGTATGGGTGTGGAAGAACCTGTTATACGCCGATTTGTCAGCGAAGTGTTGTTTCCTGAAGTAGTATAAATAATGTATAATAGATACAAAAAGCCATTGACAATCCTTTAGCAAACAAGTAAAATATTACTTAACCTAAAGGATCCTTATGAACTATGATTTTGTAGAAATTAGAACATCAAAATTTGGCAAGTCTATCAAAGAAGTTAAAGGCAACATGAGATTTTTAGAATTTAAATCCCCGTCGATAAAAGAGGCCAAAGTAAAAGCTTCTAATAAAGCAACACGCTATAATACCGAAGTAGGTTTACTTGTTGGTATGTGCGGTGTTAACCCAGAAACATTCGATCCTCTACATCCAGATGATCCTACAACTGGAATTCCGCCAAATATGCTTAAAGATAATGGTAAACGTGTCTATAAAGATATTGTTAATTTTCTTGGCAAGAACTTTGATCAAGCTATGTTTATTGAATGGGCAAATAAAGCACCAGGTTACATGCAAAAAGTTTCAGCCAAATTAGGCAAAACTCCAACAGTATTTGATTGGGCTGGTGGAACAAATCAAAATGAAGAAGGTGCTGCTGATATTGAATTTGTTGGCATGGAAAATCAAGGCATTAGTGTTAAAGCAGCATCTGGAATTACTCTACGTAACTTAACTCCTAAAGCATTAGGACTTACAGTTGAGCGTGGCAACGATGTATTCTATCAATATGCTGGTGCTGAATATAAAGCAATGAAAGAGTCTATATTCGCAAAAGTGTTAGAAGAAGCTAAGGCAAAACCAGGAGTAAATTTAGGATTCCACAGAGAATCACCTGACAAATATCATATTGTTTACAATCCTCCTAAAACAGTAACTCCGGCTGCTCCTGCTCCACAGCAACCAGTTCCAGACGAACTATCAGCAGTTAAGAAAAATGCCGGCCTTCCACCAACTACATCGGCACCGGCAGTAACTCCAACTGTGGATAATACACAGGTCAATGAAGATGAACAAACTTCTACACAAGAAGGTACATGGACTTGTGTGGGAAAAACTTCATTTACAGGTACACGTCAGCAAATTATGGCCTCTGTTGTACCAAACAAAAAATGGCATAGAGTCTTCGGCGATTGGTTCCAGGCCAACTATCAAGCCAATAAAGAATTAGCCAAACCTTTATATGCTGCTATTTCTAATATGTTTAAAAATACAATGGTACAACATTTAACTCAAGATAGAAATCTTGATACAGTGTTGGCCATGAATAAAAATTCTTATTTCTATGTAAATGATGTGGATATTTTCTATGTACCTTCTATAGACAATGTATCTGATTTACAGTTGAAAAAAGTAGATTATGGTGCTATTAGTAGCACAGGTACACTAGAAGAAGCCGACGGAACCAGTCAAAAATTTCAAGCACAGGTTGGACGTCCTAGTAGCACAGATAATGCCAAGATTTTAATCTATATTAGATATGCTAACGGAATGTTTGCTTGTAATCCTACCGTACGTGTACAAGATTTAAAAGATCCTGTATATTTAGGATGGGAACATCTTTAAATGAAAAAATTAATAACCATACTAGTTGCCACATTATTAACAACAGTGGCAACAGCACAGTCTACTTCTTTTAAAATAGAAAAAACTTTGGTCTGTGACGATACAAAGAAAATAGTCAACGAATTAATGAATGGTGACTATAAAGAAGTACCTGTCTGGGGCGGCTCAGAAGAAAAGACCAAGTTTATGTTGTTAACCAATAAAGAAACAGGTACATGGACACTTATACAATTCACACCAGGAGTTGGCTGTGTATTGGGCGTAGGCGACGAGTCTAAATCATTAAACATCGATAAGAAAAAGCAAAGTTTGTAATACTATTGTAATATTAAAAATTAATTACACTAGTAAATATTGGTATGAAGACATACCGATCCATTTTCGTCAGTGACGTTCATCTCGGTACTAGGGATTGTAAAGCAGAGCAACTTAACAATTTTCTCAAACATAATTCATGTGATAGTTTATACCTTGTAGGAGATATAATCGATGCCTGGCGAATTCAACAAAACAAATGGAGATGGAAACAAAGCCACACTAATGTGGTCCGTCGTGTTCTCGGTCATGCTAAACGTGGCACTCGTGTCGTGTATATTGCAGGAAATCATGACGAATTCTTGCGCCCGATGATACCCTACGGGTTCAGTTTTGGACTCGTTGAGATACATAATCAAATAGAACATATAGGTGCTGACGGTAAACATTATCTTGTAGTACATGGAGACTTGTTTGATGGTATAACAAGACTGGCACCGTGGATATCATTTTTAGGAGACAAAGCATATGATGTCATTTTATCGCTTAATAGCAAATACAATTGGGTACGCCATCGCTTTGGTTTTGGGTACTTTAGTCTTAGTCAATATCTCAAAACAAGAGTAAAGAAGGCAGTGGATTTTATATTCCACTTTGAGAAGAATCTAGCCGCATACTGTAAGAAACGTGGCTTTGATGGCGTAATCTGTGGACATATTCATCATGCTGAGATCAAAGACATCGATGGTATTAAATATATGAATGATGGTGACTGGGTGGAAAGTTGTACAGCACTTGTAGAGCATCACGATGGGCGTTGGGAAATAATTACCTGGGCCAAGGAAAAAGACAATGTGGATTCTGATACTAATAGCCATGAACATAAACAATCCCGCAGATCAGCCGGGTCGAGTAGAACTTGAATTTAAAGATCGAGCAAGTTGTGAATCTACTCTGGCATCGATGAAATTTGAATTGAAGTTTAAGAATTTTAAGGTAGAAGGCGTATGCAAGAAACAATGATATTCAGTGATAAAATTACTATTGTAATTCCTTGCAAAAATGAGGAAAACTATATTCCATATCTATTGATGCATTTACGTAATCAAATGATAGGTAGTACTAGAATCATTATTGCAGATTGTTCTACAGATAATACCCGTGAAGTTATTCAATTAATGAAGGGTAACTTAAATGTCGAAATCATAGACGGCGGTCCTGTTAGTATTGCCAAGAACCGTGGAGCACGGTTAGCCACTACTCCTTATATATTATTCATCGATGCTGATGTTCGTTTCTTTAAGGATACTGTCATCCGTGATGCTGTCAACGAAATAGAATCTAAGAATCTAGACCTTGTTGGATTGAACATTAAATGTTATGACAAAGATAAAAGAGCCATGCTTGGGTTTACAATTTTTAATACTATAAATCACACATTGAAATTCTTTAGTCCATTTGCTGTTGGAGCATTCATGTTAACACGCAGAGATAAGTTTGAGGAATACGGTGGGTTCCCTGAGCAGTTTTCGACATCCGAAGACTACTTCCTATCAAGAAAGTACAGTCCTAGAAAGTTTAGAATTGTTAAACATCATTTTGGACAAGATAGTCGTAGATTTAAAAAGATGGGATACATGGGAATGGCCAAATATCTAGTCAAAAATTTTGTCAATCGCAACAACAAGGCCTATTGGGACAGTTTGGACAACAGCAAATATTGGGGTTAATTGTAATAATAGCGTAATATTATTATGCTTAAATAATTGTGTGCCAAATGGCATACACATTAATAAAAGGAGCAACCCATGAGATTCGAAGATTTAGCCGCAAGACTAGTAGCCGTAGAAGCCAAGTTAGCAACACTAACTGGTACAGAAGTTAATACAGACAATGCCACAAGCATTGAAGAATTAGACGCAAGATTATCCATTGTTGAAGTTCAGGTTGATCAATTGATTGCTGAAAAAACAGAAGCTCACATTGATGCTATTGTTTCTGCACCAGCCGGCAATGCACCTGTTGAAGTTGAAGATGTAGTTGCACTTTCTCCAAGTGCTGACCACGCAGAAGCTGCTGACATTGTTGCTGACGTAGTTACAGCACAAGTGGAAGCAGAGTTAGTTGAGCACTCAGAAGTTGCTGACATCGTAGCAGCAGCAGTAATGGCAGTGGTTACAGCCGAGCCAGAAGTTGTTGTTGATCCAGTAGCAATCACAGCCGCTATTGTAGATGCAGTTGCAGAAATGCCAACTCCAGCACCAGAAGTTGCAGACGAAGTAGCAGCAGCAGTTGCTCAAGTTATTGCCATAGCCACAGGTGAAGAAGTTGCTCCAGAAGTTCATGCTGACATAGTTGAAGCAGTTTCTGCTCCAGCTGATCCAGCATTGGACGCTATCGAAGCACGTTTGAATGTTGCTGAATCAAAGGTTGATAGCCTATTGGGGAAGTAATATCTGGCTTCCGAAGTTTCTTTGGAAGTCTTTTTAAATCGGGCACAAAATAGAGTGTCGCTGGACCCTCGTAACCAGTATAAAGAGCCGTAAGGCTCTTTTCTATTACTAAATAGTAGTATATAAAGGTGAATTGTATGGTAAAACCCACTATAGCTTTGTTCTTACATCAACCGATGTGTAGTGTACAATCGGGCAACGGTATAATCAATTCACTTAAATCACATTACAACTTTAAAATCTTTACCAAACACGAATTAGAATACAGCTTTTTTGACAATGTGGATATGCTGGCATTCCCAGGCGGGTTTGGTAATTCTGATAGCTACGATTACTTACTTAGAATCAACGGCGATCCTATAAGAGAGTTTGTCGATCGTGGTGGAAAATATCTTGGAATATGTATGGGCGCATATTGGGCAGGTAGTCATTATTTTGATTTATTAGAAGGCGCAGATTCTGTACAATACTACAAAAGACCCACAGCTTGTACGAGACGTCCACATACCAAAGCCATGCCAGTTACCTGGAATGGGCGGGATGAGAAAATGTTCTTCAATGACGGATGTACATTTATAGGTAATAACAAAAAGTATGAAACCGTTGCTACTTACTCAAATGGCGAACCCATGGCCATAATACAAAACAATCTTGGATTAATTGGATGTCATCCAGAAAGTGAAAAATTTTGGTATGACAGTTATCGCAGAATGGGACCACATTGGCATGAAGGTACACATCATAAACTATTACTCAAGTTTACAAATAAGTTGATGGCGCAATAAATACTTGATGTATTTTAACATCATTATTACATTCAACGATTTATTATTTTTACTTGGGTGTATTCCGTTAGTTTTAATATTCTGGGTTATGTTTAACGATTGGAAGAACGATAGACATCGTCACTAAGCCCCACTCTTGCTAGCTGCCTCTAATTGTTTCTTCTGTTCTTGTTCTCTTAACCATTGATTTTGTCTACGTATTTGTAGTGCTCTAGCCTGTCTAGCTTCAAGTTCTTTTTGTTCTTCTGCCATGTTATAAAATTGAATACCTAACATAACAAAGGCAGAAATAACAATACCGCCTCCAACAATGTATCCAGCCATCATTCCATATTTGGCCATTTTTTCTTTATGTGCTTGCTGGGCTTTAGCCACTGCCTCTTCACCTTCACGTTTTTCTTTTAACAGTCTAGCACGCTCTTTGACCATTTCTTCCCAGATTTGAGGTTTGCCTAACTCCCAATAAATCATATTTTTAAGAGCAGCTTCGTCTTCTTTTAGTTGATTACTATGCATGGCAAACTCAAGTGCTTGACGACCAAGTTGAGCATCGGTTTTACCCATAGAACTATGTTTGGCTTTAATACTGGCTAGGTGTACTGTGTCAGCAGCTTCAAAAAACTTACCCATCTGGCCAACAAGACTATTGACATCTTTACCCAAGGCTATAGCTTGTTTAATATGACTCACAGCAGATTGTGCTGCTGTGAATGCTAGACTAATAGTAATTGGATCCACAATTAACCCCGACTATCTGGCCAATAGGGTACTAACGACCATTTACATATTTTAAAACAACTACCATCTTTACCTTCGATAAACTCGTTGATACCATAGGTAACTGGCTTTCCATTAACTGGACAGCGAGACTCGCAGACTTTTTCTAACTTCTGCCAATGATGGTTATCTTTGTCTGAGATTGATTGCGAGCTGGTATCTTGTGTTAGCAAGACCACCGGCAGTAATAAAAGTAATCCAACTGGTCTGAACATATTTTACCCAAGTATAAGGAGAATCGTTATCTCTCCTGTTTACTTTATTTACTAGGTATATTAAAATAGTAATGTGTGTATATAACATGAGTAAATAACTGATGAAAACAGCAATATTAATTTCCGGCCAACCTAGATTTACCAGAGAGTTTGACGAGTTCTTGGCTCATTTGAAGAACTATGATGAGTTAGATTTTTTCTTTTATATCTGGACAGCCAACTACAATGACCATAAACTAATACCTCGTTCGTGGCCCGTGGATAAAGAATCAGTTAGAGATAAAATAATTAACACATTGCCCGCTAATTGCAATGTAATGGCCTTGGAAGTCAACGATCCTCCAGCATATAGTGTACCTAAAACTATACAAACTAATCCATGGACAAATCCGTTTAATGTATGGAATAATTATTATGCTCTTAAACAGGTCAACCTACTAAGAGAACAATCTGGTGTAGACTATGATCTTGTAATAAGAGCCAGAGGTGACATAGGACTTATAACACCCATAGACTTAAAAGCAGTACACACCCATCTTGCATCGGCTGCTAACATAATCATATCACCAGATAATCTTCGTAATGGAATTGGATACTCTTTGAATGATTGTCTGGCCATGGGTACCAGCAATACCATGTCTATATATGCTAATGCCATAGATAAGTTTGAAAGCTATCATGCGCAGGGTGTTCCTTACCATGCTGAAACTTTATTGGCACATCACTTGAGTGCTAATAGAATTAGCTATCCATTAACAGGCATACAACAAATCAAGAACGAGTATCAAACACCTAAGTGTATACCCGATCCTGATATGGTTGATTATGGTAGTTGGACTTGATCTTTTATCTTTGTTATGTAATCACTACAAATAGCATAACAATTGAGATTTAAGTTTTCAAGACTAGGATTACTCCACTCTGGCATTAACATAATACTTCTATCAGTTAATCTTTTATCTGGATAGGTCCATATATACCCATTGCTGGTTATAACCCGGTCATCATTTTGATGCCAGAAATAAACCAAATCTGTTTTACTTAACTCGTACAGGGCTTCAAGGTTCTTGGCATGTATCCAAAGACCGGGTTGTGTTAAAAACTCAAATGGTACTTCATAGTCAGGAGTATCATGTCCTAACATCCATTTACCATCTATGTAGCTGACATCGATTTCACAATCATATCCTGCTTCTAAACTTAAGAGTATTTGTCCAGGCAAATTTTCTAAATTACTATCGGGTCCGTTTACAAGACCCCTGTGAGCTATTAGTTTCATTTTTTACTCGCAAATCCGACTCCGTGGTCAGCTGGGCATACATTTTCTTCAACGTTCCATTTTTCTGTGTTTAAATTTTTCATAAACCAGTAAGGGCCGGGATGAGCCGAAGTATCGTGGAATCCTACGATACCATCTTGAGATAACAATTCTGTGTATTCCCAATCTATTAACACTTGATTAATACTATGCCATCCATCAATGAATATGAATCCAAATTCTGTTATACCAAGATCTTTAAAAATTTCAAAGGCTTCTTTAACACTACCGCTGTTGCCTTGTATGGTCCATATATTTTTTTCAGGATCATTTAAAAAACTTTTATCTTCGAGGTCAATGCCAACATAGACAGTGTCATTGTTCTTGTTGTCTAAAAAGATATGTGTAATAGAATTTTTTTCATTTCTACATACACCTATTTCTAAAATAGCTTTACAAGTATCCTTGACTTTGAGGAACCTTTCTTTTACAGCTTGTCTATTATCCTCGCTTACTTCTTCCCATCCATTGGGATTTTTGTGAGGATGTGGTATACTATGATCATATTCGTCTCTGTCGTCGTAAGGACCGTTTGTTTTGATATCTTTAATTAAATCTTGTTCCCATTTCATTTTGTTTTCCTTTATTAAATTTCTGTAGGATCCGGTGCTATTGGATGATGATAATGTTTATCTGTAAATCTAGATCTTCCAAATGAATTCATTATCACATTAAAATTTCCGTAGGCCCAGAGTATGTTGTGCTGTTTCATATAATACCCTATCAAACATTCTCTACTCCAAGACCAATGTTCGCTGTGTAAATCTGTATCTGCCCAATGGGGGTCGGCCAATGGTACTAGATCTTTAACGTATGTGGCCATTTCACAATAAGTTTTCATAGATTGTTGAGGACCAAATACTAATAGATCGTTTATTTTAAAATCATCAAACCCTGCGTGACCATTACTGGGGCAAACCAAATAATTATTTGAAAAGTCATATTGACTTAGATCGATGTCTCTGTCCAAAGATACATCTAATCTAAATACAACTACCAAATCGTATTGTTTATCTTCTAAAAGATCGTAGGCCCATTTAACTCCATATGTTCCTGAGTATATTCTTTTATAATGCCAGGTCACATACTTTTGTTCAGTGGGTGGAGAAAGTGGTATAGAACATGGCGGCAATTCAAATTCAGGTTCGTTGACAATTTTTACTTTGGCTAGCTTATATCTTGGTAATAGAATTCTTTCTATTTTAGCAGTTGCTTGCTCATCAGTGGAGGCCCAGTCAGTGGACCACAATGTCATATAGACATCCGCCGATTCAAACCCTTTTAATTGACTCATCAATTTTAAAAAATCAGGAGTAAATCTAGGAAGTCCACCGGTTATCAATGCTATTTTCATATTCTATTTAAGTGACTTCACCACGCAATGATATTTTAAAATTATAAGTTAGTATAGGAACATTGTTATTCTTTAAAAATAATGCGTGAGCACTTTCCGTATGCCAAGTTTGGAAAGTTTGTGTAAAGAAATTATTATGCGCATCTAAAAACATATCACAGTATATGTTCATAATAGCAGGCGACGACACAGCAAACAAATCACACATTTGTGGAGAGTCGGGACTAAGATGAAGATGTCCAGCAATTTGATTTATAGGAGTTATCACTAAGTGATTGACTTTATCAGTGAACAAATTTAAATTTAAATCACTGACCAATCCTGCGTCCGGACGTATACGTACAACCATATCGTATACAACATTGTTTTCTTTCTCATATTTTAGTCTGAGTTGATTAACCTTGTATAAGTTATACCACATTTTATATGCAGGTGTAGGAATACCAGCCGGCTCCTTTGGAAGTTCAACAACATCACTGTCAGATAAGTCAAATGATCTAACAAAGTTATTTGGTGGTAATGTTGACTGGAGAGTGGTTGCTGCTAATTCAGTGTCAGTAATTTCTCTCCAAAATTCCGAAGGAAGTTTATTAGATGGAATTCCTTGATTATTGCCTGTGAAGTAACAAAACCAGTCAGCCTGATCATAACCCTTGAGGTGTTTCAAGGTGTTGTTAAAATCTTCAGTGAATCTAGGTTGTCCACATATTAATATTGCTATCTTCATTTTAATTCTTAGAAATATTGTATATTAAGTCTGAGAGGATAATTAATTTCTAGTCTTTCGTGTGGTTCATTTTTACGAGGTTCTAACATCATTGTTTTACCCAGACATAGACATAGCGCACTCGGTCCTCCCATGCTAGTAACCATTAGTTCACTACCTTGTATAACTCTAGCCAGTTCCATCCAGTCTGGAGTTTTGTAATAAGGTACACGTACTTTATACAAGTTTTCAAAATAATCATGATCACTCTCGCCGCCGACAAACACAGCCTGGTCTTCTAGTCCACGATCAATTAGATTTCTCCAATATGGACTGTTCACAGGGTTGCCTTCTTGATAATTAGGACTACGATGTATAACCACAGGTCGTCCTGGAATTCTACGCGGCTCTCTACATTCTAACCACGGGACCATTTGTAATTCTTTTTCATGTAGTTTAGGATCTAATCTTGCTGCTAGAGCATATTGATTGCTAAAGTTTCTAGGAAAGAAACCAGTT
>Ga0209084_1003731_pt1 | contig 11056 bp, 10 predicted proteins | sample C_130820_MF_Meta_FD_187309 | JGI IMG/M metagenome (GOLD analysis project Ga0209084, IMG submission 187309) | Freshwater microbial communities from Lake Croche, Canada to study carbon cycling - C_130820_MF_MetaG (SPAdes) (version 2) | ecosystem: Environmental > Aquatic > Freshwater > Lake... | reverse complement strand
CGGGGTTTTTGCGGCCGTTGAAGAGGTTCCAGAGCTCCGGGCGCTGGTTCTTGGGGTCCCACTGGCCAAAATCATCCCGGTGTGAAAAAAACCGCTCTTTGGCGCGGGCTTTCTCCTCATCGCGGCGGCCACCACCCAGGCAGGCGTCATATTGATTTTGCTCGATGGTGTCGAGCAAGGTGATGGTTTGCAATTTATTGCGTGAGGCCGCCGCGCCCTTCTCTTCCACCGCGCGCCCGCTGTCGATGGACTCCTGCACCGAGCCGACGACGAGCCGCGCCGCCGTGAGACTGACGAACTCATCCCGATAGGCCATGGTCTCGGGAAAATTGTGACCGGTATCGACGTGGACGAGCGGAAAGGGCATGCGGGCCGGCCAGAACGCCTTGCGGGCCAGCCACGCCATCACAATGGAATCCTTGCCTCCCGAAAACAATAGCGCGGGGTTTTCAAACTGGGCGGCGGTTTCCCGCAGTACGAAGATCGCCTCAGCTTCAAGCTGATCGAGGTGACTGAATTGGTAATTGGGCATGATTCTAAAAACAAAACTGGCGGAAATTCGCGCAGTAAAACCACCGCGACACGGCCCATTCTAGGGCTCCAGCCACTTTAGGTCAACGAATTATTAGTTAATACGGCTATTTTGTATTGTATCTTTGTTTCCAGTAAGTTACAAAGACTTATCGAGAATTATGCGGCCACTGATGGCTTCGATCAGCTCGAAAGCGGCATCCTCGATTGAGGAGGTTTCGGTGTTGAGGACGAGAGCGGGATGTTGCGGAGGCTCAAACGAGCCATCCTTGCCGGTGAAATGGGCGATTTCACCGCGGGCGGCCTTGGCGTAGAGGCCTTTGACGTCGCGTTGTTCACAAGTGGTGTAGCTGGCCTCGACATAGACCTCGAACAAATCCTCCTCGCCGAGGATCCCGCGCACGAGGTCGCGGAGTTCGCCGCGCGGGGTGATGGCCGAAACAAAGGTAATGATCCCTTGTGAAACGAAAACCTTGGCCACCTCCGCAATCCGGCGAACGTTCTCCAGGCGAGCCTCGTCATTGAAACCAAGGTCCGCGTTCAAGCCGCTGCGCAGATTGTCGCCATCCAGAATGACGGTGACCCGCCCCTGCTCATGCAAGACACGCTCGGCGGCATTGGCGATGGTCGACTTGCCGGAGCCGGAGAGCCCGCAGAGCCAAACCACTAGACCGCGCTGGCACAGTTGAACTTGCTTGTCATGGCGATTGAGAAACCGGTGGAATTCAGGATGGATATGCATAAGGGGGCGCTGTGGAGGGGAGAGTCAAAAAAAAGTCGGAAATCAGCCGAATTCTAGCGGCGTGTCTATAACCGCCGCTGCCCATGAGCCGCCTATTTGGCAAGCGCCATCGCATTGGCATCGGCGCTCACAGAGCGCCGCTCCAAGCCATCTCACGCGCCATTGCCGATGGAAAACACCTTGAAGCCTTGGCTTCTGAGGTCGGCCGCAGGCAAAATGTCCCGCCCATCAAAAACACAGGCGGGCTTGAGCATCTGCTGATGAATGCGCCCCAAATCCAACGTTCGGAACTCGTCCCACTCCGTTAGAGCGACAAGCGCATGAGACTTGTCTGCAACCGCGTAAGGATCACTGCAAATTTCCACCTGCGAGTCCAGAACGTCTTGGGTCACGCCATCGTCCAGCAAGTTTTGATAGATAGTGGCGGCATCGACCTTCGGGTCATAGATAGCGAGGTGGGCGCGTTCATGCAGCAGGTCGCGGCAGACGCGGATGGCGGGGCTCTCGCGGGTGTCGTTGGTATCTTTCTTGAAGGCGAAACCCAGAATACCGATGCGCTTGCCATTGAGCGTATTGAACAAGGTGCGGACAATTTCCCCGACGAAGCGCGACTTCTGCCAATCGTTGATCCGCAGCACCTGATCCCAGTATTGGGCGACCTCCGGCAACCCGAACGATTCGCTCAGATACACCAAGTTGAGCAGGTCTTTTTGAAAACAGGACCCCCCAAACCCGACCGACGCTTTGAGGAACTTGGGGCCGATGCGCGAATCCATGCCGATGGCGTGCGCCACCTCCTGCACATCCGCACCGGTCTTCTCACACAGCGCGGCGATCGAGTTGATAGATGAAATGCGCTGGGCCAGAAAGGCATTGGCGACGAGTTTGGACAACTCCGAGGACCACAGGTTAGAGGTGAGGATGCGTTCACGCGGCACCCAGTTGGCGTAAACCGCCACCAAGGCATCAATCGCCGCCTTGCCGGACGGAGTATTTTCCCCACCGATGAGAATGCGGTCAGGGCATTCGAGGTCCTCGACGGCCGTGCCTTCAGCGAGAAACTCCGGATTGGAGAGCACTTCAAAGGTGGCGTTAGACGTGGTGTTCGCCTCCAAGATGGTCTTGATCGCGCTGGCCGTGCGCACCGGAATGGTGCTCTTCTCCACGATGATTTTGTGCCCCTCAGAAACTTCCGCGATCAACCGGGCCGCCGCCTCGACGTAGCGCAGATCCGCCGCCCGACCGCTGCCAATGCCGTAGGTCTTGGTGGGAGTGCCGACCGACACGAAGACCAAATCGGCCGCGGCGATGGCCGCGCGGATGTCGGTGGTGAAATGGAGGTTGCGGCCACGGGCAGAGGCGACGACTGCGTCGAGACCGGGTTCGTAAATCGGCAAGGTGGCGGAGTTCCACGCCGCTATGCGCTGGGTATTGAAGTCTGCCACATGCACCTGAATGTGCGGGCATTTCGCGGCGATGAGTGCCATGGTCGGCCCGCCGACATAGCCGGCCCCGAGACAACAGATGGTTTTGATAGGTCGATTGGGCATTAGGTAATCTGCTTATTGAGTGAGTCTGTCGCGCAACATATGGAAAACAAACAGCGAATTAAAAACCAGGTAGCGGCGCAGCAGGCGCCGAGGTTCCATGCACAGCCGATACAGCCATTCGAACCCCAAGCGTTGGATGGGCACCGGGGCCTGGCGCACCTCCCCGGCGTGAAATGCGAAAGCCGCCCCTATCCCAAAATAAACCCCGGCCGGCAAGCGGTCCTTGTGCGCGGCAATCCAATACTCCTGGCGCGGACACCCCAGGCCAACCCAGATGAGATTGGCACCGGACTCGCGGATCTTGTCACAGATACGCGCAAACTCGTCCGCTGGCCATTCGCCAAAGGGCGGCGCATGCGTGCCGGCAATGATCACTCCGGGATATCGCCCCGCAAACTCGTCCCTTAGCTTGGTCAGCGTGCTGGCTTTTCCGCCTAGCAAGAAATGCCGCAACTCCCCCACCCCGGCGCTGGCCTTGAGGGTTTCCAGCATCAAAGTCGGACCGTATACCCGATCCGTTAGTTTTGACTCCCGGCTCAACCGCGAGTTCACCGCCCATACCAAGGGCATGCCATCGGGGCAGATGAGGTCGAAGCGCTCCATGGCCTGGCCAAATGCCCGGTCGCTGCGCGCCAGCGCCGCCACATGGGTGTTAGCCGCTTCCACCGCGTAAACGCCTGTCCCGGCCAGCGCCCGCTCCAGCACCCACGCCACCGCCCCCGCATAGTCGGTCGCGGCGATCGGCAAGCCAATGACTGGGATGTGTATCATAACGGGAATGCGCCATAAGACATAAGACCGCTTCGCTCCAAGACAGAAGACCGCTGCGCTGCAAGACAAGAGCAGAGCCCTTGGGCGGCGCATGGCACCTCTTGTTCCAGTCTTCTGTCTTCTGTCTTCTCCTCTTCTATCTTTTTCACACCCGGCAGAACGGTTCCACGGCGCGCAGCATGGGGTTGGCGGCCAGCGCCTCCGCCCGTTGCCGCGGCTCACCAAACAGATAGAGCGCGTAACCGCCGTAACCGCCCCCGCAGTATTTGTGGGCCAGCGCCCCGGCGATCACCGGCAACGCCTCCATCCCTTCATCCAACTGTGTTTGATGATAGAGTGACATCCCTGCCGCCAACCGCTCCGCATCGGCATGCAGCGCGCCATCACGAGCGACGCGCGCCGCCTCGGCGATGCGGCCGTAATCCCGCGGCTGATTGACCACCCCGGGGGTATCGTGGCTTTTGCCGGTCCACAGCACGCCCATGCAACCGGTTAGAAAATCCCCGTTGCGCTTGAAATCCAAAATCGGTGTTTGGCCCGAGCGCCAAACACACAAGCCGGTTTCGCGGATGACCGCCGGATCCTGCCAGCCCACTCCCATATCAATTTCCGAATCCACCCCGTCGCGGCCATTGAGCAAGGCCCACGCGCCGCTGCCACCCAGGCCGGCCTGTTTTTCATACGGCCACTCGCGCAGCGATACGAGCGGGGAAATGGCGCAATTGACAATGAACTCACCAGACCTGGAAAACCGCGGCACGTCGAGCCAGCCGCCGGCAAAATCCACCCGCAGCGGAGCCTCGGTGGGAGCCTGCACCCAGCGCACGATCGAACTGGTGGACACCGGTTCGAAGCGCGGCGGGGTTTTTGGCAGCACCGTGTATTGGGCACCGACCCGAGCGCACAGGTCGCGCTTGACCCCACCGTACTTGTCGTCCTCGGTGACGATGAGAAAATCCGGCCGGATGCGTAGGAAATCCTCCTCGAAATCGAGCCCTTCCTGATGCCCCTGGGTGACAATGACCTCGTCAATCATCCGCAGTCCTAGCAACAAGGCGCGCTTGTGATCATCGGGGATGGACGGCTTGCGCCGCTTGTGGTGCCACAACACCTCCGCCGAGGCGAATGAAACAATCAGATAGTCCCCCAGCGCCCGCGCCTCCTCAAAAAATTGCAGGTGGCCGGCGTGGAGAATGTCATAACATCCGGATACAAATACTTTTTTCATGAATTTATTCTTTGGCCACCGCGATATGATGGCCGTGGGATTTGAGCAGGGCGTGGCGTTTGGCCTCTTCAAGGTCCGAGGCCACCATTTCCGCACACATATCTTCGACGGTAATCTCCGGGGTCCAACCTAACTTTTGCCGGGCCTTGCTCGCATCGCCCAGCAAGGTCTCCACCTCTGCCGGACGGTAATAGCGTGGATCGATTCTGACGACCACCTCGCCAAGCCGCCCCCCCGGCGCAATGCTTTCATCCACCGCGCTGATAGTTGCTATCTCGGCAGCCCCGCTGCCGGAAAACACCAACTCCATACCCGCCTGCCGTGCCGCCATGCGTACGAATTCGCGCACGGATATCTGCCGCCCGGTGGCGATCACAAAGTCCTCGGCCTGCTCCTGCTGCAGCATCATCCACTGCATTCTAACGTAATCCTTGGCGTGACCCCAGTCGCGCAACGCATCCATATTGCCCAAAAACAAGCAACTCTCAATCCCGTGGGCAATGTTGGCGAAGGCGCGGGTGATCTTGCGCGTGACAAACGTCTCGCCGCGGCGCGGCGACTCATGGTTGAACAAAATCCCGTTGCACGCGTACATCCCGTAGGCCTCCCGGTAGTTCACCGTGATCCAATAAGCGTACATCTTGGCCACCCCATACGGCGAGCGCGGGTGAAACGGCGTGTTCTCATTTTGCGGTGTCTCCCGCACCAAACCATATAACTCGGACGTCGATGCCTGATAGAAACGGGTCTGCTTCTCAAGCCCCAAAAACCGTATCGCCTCCAGCAAGCGCAAGCTGCCCATCGCGTCAACATCCGCCGTGTACTCCGGGGCTTCGAAGGACACCGCCACATGGGATTGCGCGCCGAGATTATACACCTCGTCGGGCTTCACCTCGCTGATGATCCGGGTGAGGTTCGAGCTATCCGTCAGATCGCCGTAGTGCAGGCGGAAGCGTGAGTTCTCCACGTGTGGATCCTCGTAGATGTGATCCACCCGCTGGGTGTTGAAAAGCGACGCGCGGCGTTTGATGCCGTGCACCTCGTAGCCCTTTGAAAGCAGCAATTCCGCTAGGTACGAGCCGTCTTGTCCGGTGATGCCGGTGATGAGTGCGCGTTGCATGATGACAGGGGGTTAGTTGCTCAAAGCCGCGCCTCGCCGCTGGCGAGGGACGCGCGGAAATCTGCGTAGGCGGCCGCAAGTCCCGTCTCTAACGATACCTGCGGTGCCCAACCCGTGGCCCGGATTCGCGCCACATCCAGCAACTTGCGCGGCGTGCCGTCCGGCTTGCCAGGATCGGTCAAAATCGCCCCGTTAAAGCCGGTGGCTCGGGCCACCAGCGCCGCTAATTCCATGATCGTTAGATCCGCACCGACACCCACGTTCACCCAGTCCGGCGGGTTGGCGAGTGCCAGCAAGTGGAAGCAGGCGGTGGCCAAATCATCGACGTGCAAAAACTCGCGGCGCGGTGTGCCCGTGCCCCAGATGGTCACCGCGGCATCGCCGCGCCGGGTTGCCTCATGGAAGCGCCGCAGCAAGGCCGGGATGACGTGGGAATTCTCCGGATGGTAGTTGTCGCCCGGGCCGTAAAGATTGGTGGGCATGGCGCTGTGATAGGCCAGTCCGTATTGCGAGCGATAGTGTTGGCAGAGCTTCAGCCCGGCGATCTTGGCGATGGCGTAGGCTTCGTTGCTAGGTTCCAGCGGGCCGCTCAGCAGGCAGTCCTCGGGCATCGGCTGGGGTGCGAGCTGCGGATAGATGCACGACGAACCCAGAAACAACACCCGCCCCACCCCGGCGCGGCGGCAACCTTCGACCAAATTGGCGGCAATCGTCAGATTCTCATAGATGAAGGCCGCCGGATAGGTCGCATTCGCGTGGATGCCGCCGACCTTGGCCGCAGCTATGATGACCAAATCCGGCTTTTTTTCTGCCAGATAGGCAAACACCGCCGCCTGGTTGCACAGGTCCAGAGCTTCGCGCGTGGCGGTTAGAACATCGAAGCCGCCACGCTTAGCCGCCTCCCTAACCAAGGCCGAGCCGACCATTCCATTATGCCCGGCGATGAAGAGTTTTTGCATCATAAAAGCGGTGTGAGGGTACAAAGCAGCGGGTACTTGGCCGCTACACTTACAACATTTTTGGTGAAACGTCCAAGTCCCACCCATTGAATAACTTTTCGCGAAGCCACCGGGCATTTATACGGAAGGCGTCGACGATCTCTGGGATATCAGGAATTTTAGCAGATGTCATCAAATGTTCAAGCATCTCAACGTTGATCTGGCACTGCGAAACCAGAAACTCAATATCACTTCGGTCTTGTGGATCTATCCGCATCATTTTGGTTAAAATCAGATCCTCGGCCGATGGACGGTATAGCTCCAAAAAGTTCAATCCGGAAAGCTCGATGGCTTCCAGTCGATCAAGCCAATCGGGGGATAAAATGACTTGGGAATCAGTGAAAAGATGGGTGATGTAGAGCCCGGACGCCTCCAGTTGCTCGTTGGTTTTCTCGATGGCCGTCCAAAACTGCTCATCCGCATCGATCATTGGCATAGCGACTTCCGGGAGGATCGCATCCACGTCCAGAGTGGCGTGAAAGGATGCAGGAGAGTTGACGAATCCCAAGGCCAAAGCGGCTCGCCCATAAAGAATCAAGCGGGTCGATCGGGTAAGATTGCCGTCAAGGATTCGCAGGATTGTTTCAGGATGATTCATGACCTGGGTACCAGCCAGTGGATCGCCGCTATACCATGGCGCTGCCTGCCAGGCATGGAGACAAACCGGCTCCAGTGGGGAAGATCTGGCTCTTGACGAATTGTCAGATGAGGCAACTGATCGAGTATTCTTTGCCAGAAATCGCCGCCTTCCGAATCATGATCGAAGCCGGCTCGTGCAATGTGGGCGAGGACACGCTCGCATTTTTGCTTGATTGCGAGACGGGAGAGACGAACTGGATCGACGTGAGGGGAGCGGGCTAGTTGTGCGGCACAGCGAATGGCCGCTGGTTCGTAGGGATTTTCACCAAGCAAGAGGAGAATCGTCAGTTCTTCATCGTTAAGTGCAAGGCGGGATGGATGTTCTGCCGGGGGCAGCGCCCACGACCCGTAATGGCGACAGCCTCGTGCCACGGCCAGATCGATTATAGCACCAATGCCGTGAAGACCCAAACGCCGGGCCTTTCGAAGCAACACCGACACCGGAGTAGTGGATGCAAGAACTTGGGCGAGAGTGGCCATGGTCGGATTCACGAATTAAGGCACTCAGCGCTGCGCGAGCCACTCGGCGATGGCGGCGACGACCTCGTCGCGTTGCAGGGCCGTCAATTCCGGATAGACCGGGATGCTCAGCACCTCGCCGGTGAGCGCCTCGGACACCGGGCAGGCTTGGATCGCATGCGCCGGCAACTGCTGGAAACACACTTGTTGATGGAGGGCCACCGGGTAGTAAATTTCGCAACCAATGCCGCGTGCCGTGAGGTGATTCTTGAGCGCATCGCGCTGGCCGTTACCGACAACGCGCAGGGTGAATTGGTTCCAAACGTGGCCCATGTGCGTGCCGGCCTGCGGCAGCACGAGCCGCGCCGCAGAATCCCCCTCAGGCGCGCCCGCCAGCATGACGCCTGGCAGCCTAGCAAGACGTTGAAGGTAATCATTGGCATTGGCCACCCGGCCCGCGGTGTAGGTGCTCAGATGCCGCAATTTCACCCGCAGCAATGCGCACTGGAGGGCGTCCATGCGGAAATTGGCCCCTACCGTCGCATGATAGTAACGCGGATGCATGCCATGGTTGCGGATCCGCCGGAGTGTCTCCGCTATGTCCGCGTCATCGGTGGTGACCAAGCCGCCATCCCCGAAACCACCAAGGTTTTTCGAGGGGAAAAAACTGAAACAGCCCATGCCTCCGAGCGTGCCGCAGCCGCGGCCGCGATAGGTGGCACCAATCGATTGGGCCACGTCCTCGACAACTTGCAGGTTATTTTCCGCTGCAAAAGCGCTGATGGCATCCATTTCCGCCGCCTGACCGAACAAGTACACCGGCACAATCGCCTTGGTCCGCGGCGTGAGACGGGCCGCCGCCGATCTGATATCGATATTGTAATCCACCACGCTCACATCGCAAAACACCGGCGTCGCACCGGTCCGCGCAATGCAGCCGGCAGTGGCAAAAAATGTGAATGCCGGGCACAGCACCTCATCGCCCGGCCCGAGGCCTAACGCCATAAATGCCGCCAGCAGCGCGTCGGTGCCCGAGGACATCGACACCGCATGCGCCGCGCCGATGTGCTCCGCACACTCTGCCTCGAACGCCTCCATCTCCTCCCCAAGAATGAAGCGACCCGTGCGCAGCACACGGGTGAACGCCGCCGTTAGCTCCAGCTCGAGCGGGTGATTCTGGGCATTGACGTCTAGCAATGGAACTGGCATGAGGTATGTGTTTGTTAGTCTGAAGTTCTTCGGATCGGGCTGCCGTAGCGGCGCAGGAGCTTATCGGCTTCCGTCAAGGCCATGCCGACCACTTGGTCCATGTTATAGTAACGATAGGTGGCGAGGCGGCCTACGAAGCTGACATCATCCTCGGCCACCGCGAGGGTGGCGTAGCGCTGATAGGCGGCGTGGGCATCGGGCGCGGGAATTGGATAGTATGGCTCTTCGCCCCGTTGCCACGCCTTGGGATACTCCCGCACGATGGTGGTGGCCGCCACCTGTTGACCGGTGGCGTGCTTGATTTCAACAATGCGCGTGAATGGCAGCGCCAGCTCCGGGTAGTTCACCTGCATCGCCGGTTGCCAAAACCCGGGTTTGCCGGCAATTGCCACCCGATGCGCCAGTTGCTCGCCGCTAAAGGATTCCGCCTCAAAGCGCAATGAGCGATACGGCAAGGGCCCGAACCGATAGTCAAAAAATTCGTCCACCGCCCCGCTAAACACCAAATGCCGACAGCGCCAGCGCCGGCGTGCTTCGGCAAAATCCACCCCCAAATGCACCTCCACCCCTGCCGAGCCTTCCAGCATGCGCCCGAACAGCGCCGTGTAGCCGTGCTCCGGCAGCGCTTGGAATTCTTCGGTTAGATAGCGGTCATCGCGGTTTGTCCGCAGCGGGATGCGCCCGCACACTGAGGCATCCAAGTCGCGCGGATGCCGCTGCCATTGCTTGAGAGTGTAGCCTTCAAAAAACAGCTCATACAACTCCCGGCCCACCTGTGAGATGACAGCTTCTTCGGAATTGCGCGGCGCCTCCATGCGGACCCGCACCGTCTCCAGCCACCCGGCAAATTCCTCGCTGGTCGCCGCGCGGCCAAGGTACTCCTCGAACGTGTTGAGATTGATCGGAAAACTCCAGTAGCGCCCCCGCGCAAAACTCTTGATCGTGTATGCCACCGCTCGCCACTCGGTAAAGCGCGACAGGTATTCGACAATCCGCGGCGAATTGGTCCGGAAATAATGCGGCCCGTAGCGGTGAACCAACACCCCAGCGGCATCCGTTGCATCGTAGGCGTTGCCTCCTACATGCCCCCGCCGGTCCACCACCACGCACTTCCAGCCCGCCGCGGCCAGGCGCTCGGCGACGACGCATCCGGCAAAACCCGCCCCTACAATCAAAAAATCCGTATTGGCGTCCGCTTGCATGCTTACGCTTGTAATTCCCCACCCCGCACCCATGCGCGTCAAATTATGGGTGTTCTAGGGATTGCTTGTGACGAATTTTACCACTGAGGCACGGATTACCGCTGAAATCACTGCAATATTGATAAATTTCTTCCCCGCACCTTCAGTGGTCATCAGTGTTTCAGTGATTTCTTTGCCACAATTCACCGAAACCCAGTGGTTTCTCGACTCGATTCGCCTGAGCCGTCGCGCATGCCCCACGCTACCGCCCTTGGTCAATCCTCCGAGGACTTGGAGAAAACCTGTCACTTTCAACCGGAATGGATTGGGCAGGCACCATATTCGAGTTTCTCCCCGGCGCAGGCTAGCCCACCCGCCGCTCCTGTTCAACAATAACAATTCGCCCCCGATCGCCGCCACCAGCGCCCATTCAAATTGTTACGGCTCAGGTCCACAGGCTTCTCAATTTGGATTTATGAACCGCAGATGGGAAGAAGACAGAAGATTGGAATAAGAGGTGCCATGCACTGCCCAAGGGCTCCGCTCTTGTCTTGCAGCGCAGCGGTCTTGTGTCTTGCAGCGCAGCGGTCTTGTGTCTTGGAGCGCAGCAGTCTTGTGTCTTGGAGCG
>Ga0209084_1003729_pt1 | contig 11059 bp, 10 predicted proteins | sample C_130820_MF_Meta_FD_187309 | JGI IMG/M metagenome (GOLD analysis project Ga0209084, IMG submission 187309) | Freshwater microbial communities from Lake Croche, Canada to study carbon cycling - C_130820_MF_MetaG (SPAdes) (version 2) | ecosystem: Environmental > Aquatic > Freshwater > Lake... | reverse complement strand
CGTCATCTATAATTACGTATTCGTTTTTAGTATGGTAGTTGTAGTATCCAATTGAAAAATTAATACAAGAAAAATCAAACTTACCTCTTAATGCATAAACATCAGTATATGGGTGAACCATATATTTCATATTTTCATTAATCATCCCTTCAGTTAAAACTTTATCACAAGCTTGAAAGAATTCAGAATCTCTATCAAATAAGATTTGACCAAAACATTTTTCTGTAATCATCCAGTTCTCAGGTGCGTCAAATTGAATTCCGTATCCAACGTTTTGAAAGAATTTTTCATCAGCCTTTAGGGAACCAATACAACCTAATTCTTCAGATACAAAGAATGCTGCTTTTAAATTAGGTAATTCTTGTAATAATGTCAAACAAGCAAATACTCCGCATTTGTCATCACCACCAATACCTGTCGGATTTCCTTCATTGTTATAGGCTTTGTATGCTAATTTAAGTTGATTTTGAGTATTGCGTAAATTTTCTTCACGAATATTAATTGTGTCAATACCGTGTACAGTATCTGTATGCGCAATTACACATGGGAAATAAAAATCTTCAGGTAAAGTTTCAGATTCTTGTTTGGTTGCATATACGTTATTGTGTTTGTCAACGAAATACGGGATATTGTTTTCGGTTAACCATTTTTCTAAAAAGGCAACCATGCGTTCTTCATGATATGTAACCGTAGGTACACTCAGAACTTCTTTTAATAAGTCTAGGTTTTTTGTCATAGGACAAAGATAGACAATTAATACATATCTTCCAACTTAAATAACGAAGGTTGATATAAAAATTGAGTAAATTGTTCTTCATCCATCTTAATATCTTTGAGTATAATATCTTTGGGTAATTGAGTTCCTCTATCTTTAACAGTTAAAATAACCTTCATACTTGATTGGTCAAATCCTGTAATTGAAAAAATAATATCTTTGTCTTTAGGAGTTTCGTACCAAGTTTTTATTTTAAATTTAGATTCAACACGATTTCTAAAATCAAGATAGTCTTTAATTGTGTATTCAGTATCACTTTTTTCTTCTAAAATTTCTATTATTTTTTCAAATTGTCTTGCCACTTCTCGATTAAATGATTCTTTATCAAACTTACTAAAGTCTTGATATTCATAACTATTATCAAGCCATCCACCAATACGACTACCCAGCTTGTATGATATAATTTCAATAACCATTTCTTGAGCACTTTCGTTAAATAGGTTTAGTTGCAAGGCTTCAGAAAATAAATCCGCAATACTTATGGTTACTTCATCGTTGTTGTCACTAAGGGTAATTCCAATCTCTTTTAATTTGTCATCAAATTCAGATTTAATTGCTTCTCTTGCAACAGCATTCATTTCATAATCTTTTTCTCTCTGATAATCACTAAGAATATAATCAATTTGTGTTGGGAAAGCGTCTAACAATATTTTATGTAGTTTTTCTCTATATTCATCACTTTCAAAATCAACTTTATCATTAGGTAATACCGATAATGCAATATCTTTTAATGTGTTACGATTTTCATCGTTTAATTCATACTCAAAAATATATCCTTGTTTAAAATCTTCTTCTATCGTGTACGCGTCATTAAATTCATAAGTATGATATGGCGACATTATCATATCTCTAAACCACATATCATCTTTACTTAAATTAATTGCTTCTAAAAAATCTTCTTTATCACCTAATTTAATTGTTAATAAAGATTGACCTAAAGGATGTTTAGTTTGAATATAATCAATATCCCCGTCCATTCGATATAACCCATCTTTGGTAAGATTACCTTTAACAAAAGCTCTAAGAGCAAGTATTAGATTTTCAGGGTCCTCTCTTTGCTCTTTTATTACCTTATTAACTATTTGTATAAGGTCTGTCTCAGTTAATTTTATTACCTTCATTAATTGTTTTTATTATAAATACCCACCAATTAATTAATATTATTAAATTTTACTTTGACGGTAATGTATTTATTCTTATATTTGTGTTCACAAGTTCTTTAAAATATGGGGGTGAAATAGGATTGATTAGCGTTTGCATCGTAAACGGGCACGTAGTCAGATTTTATCTATGACTTAAATCTACGGTAAAGAAGAATAACAGGCAATACATTTGCAAAATTAGCTGCTTTAGGTTTAACTAAAGAAGCTGGTGTTACAGTAGCTTAATAGTGAACTAACAGACGAGTCGGTGGGCATATAACTTTGGAACAGAAGCTCTTTAAGTGGATACTACTTAGTGTATCAAAAGGTCTCGTTCAGAGGACTACCTTAGTAAAAGTGAACTCTACACAGTTATTGGTAACAATGTCAAAATAGGAACCAATTATTTGTCTATTGAGAACTAATAGAATAAACGTGTAGTCCGTATATGGTACGGCGAATAAGACCAGGGGGCAGTACCCTGCACCTCCACCACAAAAAAAGAATCTTTTTAAGGTTCTTTTTTTTTATAAAAATTTTTTATTACCTTTGTAAAAGATATGGGGACCGATTGTAATATATGTAGTAATAACTGTTATGGAATAAATGATTACCATGGCAGTTGTTGTTCTTTAGAAGATAGAAATTATATAATCGGGCCCCATCCAGACACGGAGGATTTTATTAAAAATTTATCTTCAAAATTAGGAAGAGAAGTATATAAAGAAGATATATTCATTGGATATGAAGAAGGAAAAAAATTATTCCCTAACAAGACTAGTTGGCAAAACCCAAATTCCTATCCCGCATTTAGAGTTGATTTTTTTAATCCTAAATTACCTTGTATATTCTACAATACAAAAATAAAAGCTTGTAGTATATATGATATAAGACCTCAAACTTGTAGAGAATACGAGTGTGAGTATCTTTCCAACAACACTTAATGCTCCGTTGGACAAATTGGTTAAGTCGTCACCCTTTCACGGTGAAGATTAGCGGTTCAAGCCCGCTACGGAGTACATTTAAGAATTTATTAACTTTAATTTGACTACTTAAAACTATTACTTATATTTAAAAAAGCTAAAAATATTTTATGAACCGAACGAAGAATACCTATTTAAATTATGAAAATAACCAAATCCCGTTGGCCTAAAGGCTTTCGGGATTTTTATTTATAAACAAAAAATAAAACAATTAATTAACAAAAAAAACAAAAAAAAGAATGAAAAAAACAATTTTAAGTTTACTACTTTTATTAGTAGTTGGATTTTCAGGGGTTGCTCAAATCACGACCTCTACGATATCAGGTATCGTCAAATCTGAAAAAGGTGAAGTATTACCAGGTGCTACTGTTCAAGTTGTGCACGTACCGACAGGAACAAAGTATGGCGCAAGTACCAACCAATTTGGTAGATATGTGGTTCCTGCGGTTAGAGTAGGTGGACCATATAAAGTATCTGTCTCGTTCATTGGTTACAAACAAGGTGAACAATCGGACATAAACACTCAATTAGGTAATACAACAAACGTTGACGTTGTTTTACTTGAGACAAACACATCACTTAAAGAAGTTGTTGTAACTGCGGGTAGAAATGATATTATCTCAAGAGAAAGAACTGGAGCTTCTCAACAATTTACTCGTAGAGATTTACAAAGTATTCCAATTACGGGAGCGAGAACAATTGATGGTATTACAAAGTATAATCCTAATGGAAACGGAAACTCATTTGGAGCTCAAGATTCTCGTTTGAATAATTTTACTATTGACGGTTCTCAGTTCAATAATGGATTTGGTTTAGGTTCATCGGCGCAAGCGGGTGGTAGAACAGGCGCATCCGCAATTTCATTAGATGCCATTGAACAATTACAAGTAAACATTGCACCTTATGATATTCGTCAAAGTGGTTTTGTTGGCGCAGGTATCAATGCAGTAACAAGAAGTGGTACAAATGAAATTGAAGGTTCAGTATACCAAACACAAAGAGACAATAGTTCAACATATGTTGGTAATAACGCAAGAGGAACAACTGTAACTGCATCTAAATTTGATGAAAAAGTTCAAGGTTTTCGTTTAGGAGCACCAATTATTAAAAACAAATTATTTATTTTTGGTAACTACGAACAAATTGAAAGAACTGAACCAGGTACAACTTGGATTTCAACAGGTTCTCCATTAACAGGTTCACAAGTAAGTAGACCGACTTACACACAATTATCTGACTTATCTAAATTCATGCAAGATAAGTTTAATTACACAACAGGTCCATTTGAAGGTTATTCTAATACAAACGCAAGTAAGAAATTCTTAGTTCGTATGGATTGGAATATTAATGACAAACATAAATTAACCGCTCGTTACGTACATCACGATTCTGATGCGGAAATTAACGTTTCAAACTCTACCTCCGCAGGTTTTGGCAATAGAACAACATCGGCATTAGCGATGAGTTTTAAGAACAGTGGTTACATTATTATGGACAACACTCGTTCTTATGTATTAGAATTGAACTCTAAATTATCAAATACTTTACATAACAATTTAATTGTTGGTTATGATAAACAAATTGAAGATAGAGCTTATTTAAGTTCTATGTTTCCAACAATTGATATTAAAGATGGTGCAACAACTCTTACATCAGTAGGTTTTGACCCATTCACACCAAGTAACAAATTAGATTACAATACACAGCATATTACAAACAATTTAACAAAGTATGCTGATAAACATACATTTACTTTGGGTGTGAACTATGAAAAATATCAATCTAATAACTTATTCTTTCCAGCGTCTAACGGTGTTTACATCTTTAATAGTTTGGCAGATTTTTACACTGCAGCAAATCAATCATTATCAAACGGTGGAGCACCTTCTACATTAGTTCCAGCTCGTTTCCAATTCCGTTATTCGGCTTTACCTGGAGCAGTTGAACCAATGCAAACTTTGAAGACTGATAGAGTAGATATCTATGGTCAAGATGAGTATCAAGCGATTGAAAATTTTAAATTAACATTAGGTTTGAGAGCATCAGTAATCGGATTTGAACAAACATCATTAGAGAATCCTGCAGTAACTGCAATGATTTTTGGTGGAGGTGAAAAATTCAATACAGGTAAATTACCAAAAACACAAACTCTTTTTGAACCTCGTTTAGGTTTCAACTATGACGTTTTAAATAACAGAAAAACTCAAGTACGTGGTGGTACAGGTGTATTCACAGGTAGACCTCCATATGTATTTATTTCAAACCAAGTTGGTAACAATGGTGTTTTAACAGGATATATTGATGTCAGTGGTGCCGCAGCTGCTAAATACGGATTTACTGCGGACCCTAACAAATACTTTATACCATCAACACCAACTTTACCATCTACATTTGATTTGGCATTTACGGATGAGAACTATAAGTTTCCACAAGTATGGAAAACAAACATTGCAGTTGACCAAAAATTACCATTAGGTTTTGTTGGAACTGCGGAATTTATTACAAACCAAAACTTAAATGCTGTTCATTACTACAACGCAAACTTTGAAACTCCAACAGGTAAATTTGTTGGTGTAGATAACAGAGCAAAATATGCAGGTAATGATAATGGTGTTAGAATTAATGATAATGTTTCAAATGCTATTGTTTTAACAAATAAAAATAATTCAACATTTAATTCATTAACATTAAAATTAGAATATCCTAACCAAAAAGGTTTGTTTGGTTCATTTGCTTGGACAACATCTACAGCAGTTGATTACATGAGCGCGGGCTCAATTGCTAGTGGTTCATGGACAGGGGCTAAAAGTGTTAATGGTAACAATGAATTGGCACTTTCCAACTCTGACTTTTTATCTCCAAACCGTTTAATCGGTTTATTAGGTTATAAATTAGAGTACGGTAAAGGTATGGGTGGTGCAACTTCATTCACATTAGGTTATGTTGGAAATCAAGGTAATCCATTCTCATACACAATCGGTGGTGATATGAACGGAGATAGAATCTCAAATAATGAGTTAATTTTTGTACCAAACAAAGGTTCCGATATTAAATTTGCACCATTAGTTGTTGGTACAAGAACTTATACTGAAGCAGAACAACAAGCAGCGTTTGAGTCTTACATTTCACAAGATGAATACTTATCAACTCGTAAAGGTCAATATGCGGAAAGAAATGGTTCATTTATCCCAATGTTACATAGATTTGACCTTTCAGTTGTACAAGACATCTATGTTAATGTTAAAGGTAAAAAGAATACAATTCAAATTAGAGCGGATATATTAAACTTAGGTAACTTATTAAACAATGAGTGGGGGGTTTCTCAAAGAGCTACTATTCCAACAATTCTTAACTATTCATCAACTAACGCAACTGGTGAACCTGTTTATAAGTTAGCAACTCAAAAATTAATTGACGGTTCTACTATTTTAGCTAAAGATACTTATCAGTACAACTCATCAGTATTTGATGTATGGAGTGCTCAATTAGGTATTCGTTACATTTTTGGACGATAATTCTAATTATAAAAAAATACAAAGGGGGATTTTACAGTCCCCCTTTTTTTATGTATATTTGTTTATGAGCAAGATTATAAATTTATTTGGTGGACCATGTATTGGTAAATCAACTCAAGCATCAGGATTATATTTTGAAATGAAAAAGTTGGGTATGAGTGTAGAAATGCCATACGAATATCCAAAAGTGTTAGCATGGGATAAAAATTATAATGCAGTAAAAGACCAATTATATGTTATTGGTAACCAACACAGAAATATTGCCAGATTATACGGACAAGTAGATTACATTATTGTAGATTCACCAATTTTATTATCTTTAGTTTATAAGGATAGATACGATGACGGACTTGAATATCCGTCATTACTATATGGTGAAAAATTCAATGAATTTATCCTTGATTTGAATAGTAAATACGATTCGTTGAATATTGTTTTAGAAAGAAATTCTGACATGTTTAATCAAGATGGTAGATTTCAAGATTTAGATGAGAGTGTTGAAATTGATAATGATATTGTGAAAATATTAGACTCAAATAATATTAATTATAACATTGTAAAGGTTAATGATAATAGTATTAAAACCATATTGTCATTATTACAATAATACCTTACTTATAAAATGAACAAGATTATTTCTGTAATTTATATATTAGTAATATATACTATTTCCCAAGTTTTTACCTACTATCAACTTCAAGGACATTTATTCAACAAATGGATTAAAGAAAACCCATTTATCATGGCATTGTTAGGTTTACCAATTGGTTATTTTGTAATTAAAGCAAGTAGATTGATGGTTGAATTATGGGGAGGACAAACATGGCCAAATCGTTTAATTGGGTTTAGCCTTGGAGTTATAATTTTTTCATTTATGTCTTGGTGGATACTCAAAGAACCTCTAACTCCAAAAACAATTACTTGTTTGGTGTTATGTTTTGCGGTTCTAATGATACAATTTTTATGGAAATAATTACTTATTAGACAATCTTCGAAAGTAATAATAAAGTCCAAAAAAGAATGCCGCAATACAATACAACACGAAGTTGGATTTCCATAAACTTCCTGTCAATAAGATTAAAGAATATTGAATTGCATCGAATCCAAAAGGATTGAAGAATAGAGCCAACATTAAAAATACTTGTGATAGATTGCCTTGGAAGGTCTTTCTCCAAGTTTTGTTTTTCATCGTCATCCATATGTTAAAATTAATAATTTATGTCTTTGTTTAGACTTTCTGTTTCAAAATAAATATTCTATTATTAGATATAACCATAAAATATATTGAATTTTGCCTGAATAATGGCCAACAAAAAAAATACAAAATTAGAAAATAAGTTTTTGAGTATACTACTTTCTGAATTTGAAAATCAAAAAATAATGGATGATGTTTATAAAATCGCAGTTTGCAATTATTTAGACGGAACATCAGACTGTATACTTATACATAAGAAAAATAAATATTATGACAGATTATGGAATTGGGGAAGGAATTTATATAACATAAAAGGAAATAGTGGTATTTCTTTGGAAAGTATTATTAGAGTGTTTAACTTTGACCATATAGCTCTTGAACCAAGACATTTTTGGGAAAAAAGACGTTCAGGTTGTGATAATTGTAAATATATAAAGTAATGACTAAACAAGAAATTTTAAGTAAAGTTGTCATGTTAGAATATGAAGTAACCATGGCAAATTTGCTAGGACATAGAGCATCTGACGATGATGAATATTCAGAAAAAAGAAAAAAAATAAACGAGTTAAGAAAAAAATTAAAAAATTATGACAATTAAAATAGCAGTAGTTTTGAGTATTTTGGTTATTTTGGCAGTATCAATTTTATTAGTAGATAGAAATACCCAAAATATATACCAAAGACGATAGTAAATTAAAATATGAAAACTATATTTTTAGATATTGATGGGGTTTTGGCAACTAATAAACAGTTCAATAGAAACCGTGAAAATTTCAAATACAATTACGAATGGGCGGCAGAATATAATGTTCCTTACCCATATGATGAAGGTTGCGTTAAAATTTTAAATGAAATTGTGGAATCCACAGGTGCTCAAATTGTATTGAGTTCTGATTGGAAATTACATTATAATTTAGATACTATGGGTAAAATCTTTGAGGCTAATGGAATCAAAACAAAACCCGTAGATGTCACAGAAGACTTTGGTTATAGTGGACTATTGTTAGAAATGTGGAGAGCATCTGAAATTGTAAGTTATATTGAAAAACATGATGTTGGACAATGGGTTGTAATTGACGACCTTAATATGAAAAAATGGTTTGATGATTATGAAGGTGGAAAAGGAGATAGATTCTTTATTACCAGGAGTCGTGACGGTTTAAAAAAATCATCACTTAAAGATAAAATAATCAGTAAACTAAACGAATAAAATAAAGTTAGATACATATATATGAACCGATAGTGATATCGGTTTTTTTTATAGACAATATACTATTTATATGGTATGAATAACGAAGTTAATAAAATTATATCTATTTATACAACAATATTAGAGAATAAATTAATATTGAAAGAGTTTAATACTATTCGTCTTGGAGATACTAACTATTCAAATGTTAAATCTGATAACGATGCTACAAAAAATGATTCAGTAAACAAAGCTCTTTTAGACGACATTCAACAAGCGGCCTCAAATGTTGGTATTGTCGCAACAATAACAACCGCAAAATCAGGACATAGACAACAAACAACATCAGGTAATACAAGTAGACATATGTCAGGTGCAGGTGTTGATATTGCATTATTGAATGGTGTTGGTTCAGGTGGAGCGGAATTTAGAGCCCTTGGAGATAAACTTAAAGATTCATTAGTATCGTTAGGATATACTTGGAACAGTGAGTCAGGTAACCCTAAATCTGTTTTATGGCAAACCAATATTGGTGGTAATCACTATAATCACTTACACGTATCAAATAATTCAGGAGAAACCTCAAATGATACACCTAAAACAAAATCTGATTCTACGTTAGGTCAAACACTGTCTACAGTATCTAAAGTTGCGTCATCACTATCTAATTCTGGCTCAGGTAATATAGAACCTGACCCATTAATTATGGCATTTGCAAAAAAACTAACAAATACTTTAGGAATAAAAGAAAATATAAAAAGAATAAAAAGTTTATTATAAAAAAAACCCATCGTATGATGGGTTTTTCTTTTTTAAATAACTTCAAATAAATCCTCAGTTGATTTTCTAACCTTTGGATAGTTTTGAGTTTGGTCATCTTCAGACCTTTTACCTATTGGACAAACAATCACAGATGATGTTTCTGTTAATCCTAAGATACTATCGTACTGACCTCTGTCAAATCCTTCCATTGGACAAGAATCTATCCCTAAAACGGATAAAGATGTTAATAAATTACCAACTGCTAAGTAGATTTGTTTTTCAACCCAAATACCTTTTTGGTCTTCAGTTTGTGAAGATACTGCATGTTTCATCATACCTTCGTATTCCGCTAACATTTCTTTAGTGACACCTCTTGTGTTGATAATGTTTTCAACAAACAAATCAACTTCAGTTTCATCAACATTTTTGTTTTTAACAAAAACTAACAAAGCACTTGCATCCGTAATTTGTGATTGACCCCATGAGGCACCTTTTAATTGTTCTCTGATTTCAGGATTTGTTACAATTAAAATTTTGTAAGGTTGTAATCCAAAAGAAGCTGGTGATAATTGAATAACTTCTTTAATTGTGTCTAATTCTAATTCTGATAATTGATAAGTTGAATCAAACTTTTTTGTGGCATAACGCCATTTAAGATTTTCTAAAATATTCATTTTTTTTGATTAAGGTTTAATAAAAACCCCCAACTTAACATTAAATTGGGGGTTGTTTTATTTTTACAAAATTGATTATTTTGCTACTGTTGTGTCTGCAACTACCGCAATTGTGTCAGCCTTCACTGAATCTGCAACTACTGCAGTTGAATCAGTTTTTACTTCAGTTGATGTTGAACTTCCGCAAGAAGCTAATGTTAAAATTGATACTAATGCTACGATTTTTTTCATAATTGTTTTTTTTTGTTTTTTATTTAATTGTTAATTGTTTTTTGGTAGAGGGTACCAGATTCGAACTGGTGGATAGGTTTAACCCCATCCGCAGTTTAGCAAACTGCTGGTTTAAGCCACTCACCCAACCCTCTATGAATTGGTAGTACAAATATAAAAAAATTCCCCCTATTTTTCAATAGAAGGAAAAATTATTAATAGAAAATTTTAAGTTTATTTTAAGAATCTTAACTTATATAAAGTTGAAAAAATTAATTCTTGTACTCCATCAATTTGATTTTGAATATATGACTCTTTGACTCCTTTTCTATTTTTTTCAATGTTATCATCTAAAGATTTGAAGTAAGATATTAATTGTTCTGTTGATTTATAGTCAACCATTTGAATTGTTTTGTATCCTGTTATTATATCATATTTTCCTTGGTAACTTTCAACAATACCATCAATTAATTCAACAATTTCATCATAATATGTCCCTAAAGCCATATGTTCTGCAAATGATGATTGAGATTTGGTTTGCCAATGAAAAATATGTGCTTGGCTTCTTGAATGAAGTAATGTTGCAATCATATCTACAACATCTCCTGTTTCTT
>Ga0209084_1003728_pt1 | contig 11059 bp, 12 predicted proteins | sample C_130820_MF_Meta_FD_187309 | JGI IMG/M metagenome (GOLD analysis project Ga0209084, IMG submission 187309) | Freshwater microbial communities from Lake Croche, Canada to study carbon cycling - C_130820_MF_MetaG (SPAdes) (version 2) | ecosystem: Environmental > Aquatic > Freshwater > Lake... | reverse complement strand
CTCCCTTATATCCCGATTCTCCATGGAGGGAATTTGCCACAGCGTCTGATTAAGAATCCACGGATGTCTACTTTAATTTTTAAATATTCGTATAAAAATGTAGCACCATCCTCTTATTTATTCGAGGCTTTCGCAAATAAAGGGTATGCCGAAATACAATTAATACCCAATGCCCTTGAATTAGCTAATTACCCATTACAACACAGACCGATACTCCGGCCCAAGCTTCTTTGGCTGCGCTCCCTAGCCGCACTATATAATCCTGAAATGGCTCTCTTTGTCTTGTACCATATCCAGAAAGTCTATCCAGAGGCAAGTCTGCTGATGGTGGGACCGGATAAAGAAAATTGTTTGGAGCTGCTCCAAAAAGAGGCAGCAGCACTTAATATTAAAGTCGAATTTGCCGGTAAATTATCCAGAACAGAATGGGTTCAACGCGCAAGGGACTGCGATATATTTATTAATACAACCCATTTTGATAATCTGCCGGTCAGTATTCTGGAAGCTTTGGCCCTCGGATTGCCTGTTGTTTCAACAAATGTAGGAGGGATTCCTTTTTTATTAGAAAATAAAACAAATGCTCTTCTTGTCGGTGACAATGAAGTAGCGGAAATGGCAAGTGCTGTCTTAGCACTTTTAAACAATACTATAGCGAAAGACGAACTGATCAGGCAGGGATTGCAATTGGTTAAAAATTACGATTGGGAGATAATAAAAGGCAAATGGACTGCCCTTTTATCCTAAAAAAGGAATGATATACTACTTGCTACTAACTTTATTTTTTACTTAAATAAAATGATTATTAATAAAAAAATACATTTTGAAATCTCGGAACGCAAAGTGCTTCTTCGGGTCTTCGATTTGATTTCGGTAGTATTGGCTTTATACTTCCTAGGTGTTGTTTTCGATTTTGACTATTTCATAATCTCTAGAAGTAATTTCTATTGGGTTATAATTCTCGGGATCTATATCAACATCTTTGGTGGTGTCTTCGAAATCTACAATCTCCAAGTTGCCAGTAATCAAATTCAGATGATTAAAAATACGGTATTGTCCACTTCGGCAACGGTACTGTGCTTTCTTTTAACACCCTTTTTTACACCGGTATTACCCACTAAGCGACTTCAGATTATTTTCTTCTATCTGGCCGTGTTACTATCACTACTGATGTGGAGGATGTTTTATATTAATTTTCTGGCCTCTACCCGCTTTTCAAAGAAGGTGATTATCATCTGCGATCAGGAGCATCTTGAGAATTTGGTACTTCTGCTTGAGAATGTCGATCCTCATTATAAGGTTGTAGGTTACCTAAACTCCTATTCTGTATTAGACCGTATTCCTAAACAAGAGGATTATGTAGGCCTAATAGACCCTGATCATCTGGAGACTTTCGTGACTGAAAATTCCGTTTCTGAAGTTGTTATTGCTACCCGAAATACAGATGGTATCACTCTTGATATCTATAGCAAACTGATTTGTCTTTTAGAACAAGGCTATGTCATCCGAGAATATGCTCAAGTTTATGAGGATATGGCGCAGCGCATACCCATGCAATACGTATCTCGCGATTTCTACCGCCACTTTCCTTTTAGTCGCAGCAATCAGAATCATTTCTACTTGTATGTAATTAAACTTTTTGATATTAGCATCTCTGTCATAGGCTTATCTCTTGGTGGGGTCTTGTTTCCTTTAATTCTGATAGGAAATCTTTTGGGCAACAGAGGCAGCATTTTCTATACCCAAGAACGGGTTGGCAAAAACGGCAAGGTCTTCAAAATCCTAAAACTGCGCACCATGATTCGCAATGCCGAAACCGCCGGTGCTGTTTTTACCATCATCAACGACAGCCGCATCACCAATTTCGGGAAGTTCCTCCGCAAAACCCGCATCGACGAATTCCCCCAATTCGTAAACATCCTCAAAGGCGAGATGTCCGTCATCGGACCCCGTCCCGAGCGCCCCGTATTCGTCCAGGAAATCGCCGACCGCATGCCCTATTACGAAACCCGCCACGTCATCAAACCCGGACTCACCGGCTGGGCACAAGTCAACTACACCTATGGCGAAACTATCGAAGACAGCCTCATCAAACTTCAATACGACCTCTACTACATCAAACACCGCAGCATCTTCCTCGACATCAACATCATGTCCAAAACCCTCAGCACCGTCTTGTTTTACCGCGGACAATAGTACCTTCCCTGAAGCTAGTCTTTTGTTAGAAAAGCTTTACTCATTATCTCTTGTTCGGCTCTAGTTATACCAATTTCTTTTGCTACTGTTCTCCAATTCGTTGTTGATTCTAGTACTTCATTAATTATGGTTTCCATTTGGACTTGGTTTAAACGGAAATAGTCTCCAACACTTTTTGCTAGTTCAAAATCCAATGCATTGTTTTCAGTATCAATGTTTATGGATAAGCCGTCTTTTTCAATTGATGGATTAAGGTCATAAGCAGGGGATAGTATCCAACCTAGATTGGTCAATATAAAACCGTGATTTCTTAAATGATCATCTGTATTTGAAATTGCAATATTGAAAATTATTCTGCGCCACAGTTGGTGCAAATTAGCTTCTATATTTGCGCCATGATTGCTTATGAATTCGGCGATGTCTAAATAACTTGCCGGATGTTCTCCCAGGGTGTCTTCATTGTTCGCAGTCATAGTCATTGCAGATGCAAAGTGTATTCTTTCTCCATTTTCACGATCGAAACGTTTCGTGAAAAAAGTATGATAATTACCAATTATTTTTTCTATACGAGAGGGCGCCATTTCAATATGTGCCTTTTTAGCTAGCTTATAGGTCAGAAATTCCCATGCTCCTTTGTCAGAGGTGTCCGTTTTGGATGGGAATTTAGCAATCCATAGGTTTTTATCATGGTCTAAGACATTGGCCTTGGGTCTAGCTCCTCCGAGTGAGGACCCCGGTGCTATCAAGACCGATAACCATTTTTTTAGAGCTTCATTATTATCGTCATTTTCAAAATTAGCTGCTGCAATTTGCAGTTCTCGAATAGAGGACCATGGCGGTGTTGAAGCAGTTTTATTAGTGTCGATAAAATCTTCGGATGGGTTTACTTTAAACCGTAAGGCTCCCATGCGGCTTTCGTCGTAAACTCCTAAAAGGAAATCTATATCATACAGTGTTGCTGCTTTTTCTCCTTTCTCCTTAGCCAATTGTGCCGCTCTACGCTTCATTAGTGTTCTCCCCCAAGTGTCTGGCATACTGTCTAGAAAGATTCCAAAGTTCTCTTTTTGATTCGAGTATTGTGGACCACTATACAATTGAATATCTGGATCTAAAATAAATTTTTGTTGGGTATTCAACCAAGTTTTATCGTACTCAAAGCTAAATGCTTTTTTGCCTTTGGCCTGCTGAGCTGAAAGAATTCCAATTATTTTTGGTTCTAACATCCCTTTCCAGTGTGCATATACATATATTTCAGTTTTGATTGCCATTTTTTGACTTTTGATTATTTCATTCTTCACAGCTAATCGGATGTTAGCACTAACGCAATTCCGACTATGACCTTATTTTAAAAGTTCGAGATCTTGAAGTTTTCTTCCCAGTTCATCGTCGGCAGCGAGTTTTAGAAAATCATTCTGAAGACCTAATACGCGAAGTACATTGAAATAGGCGCCCAAGGCTACGCTAGAGTTTCCAGATTCAATATGGTGCACTGTAGATCTTGAAATATCGGCTCTCTCTGCTATTTGTAGCATGGTGAGTTTCCTCCTTTTTCTAGCTATTTTTATGTTTTCTCCCATTTGTTCCAAGACTTTGTCATATTTAGGAAAAATAGCTTGTTTTCTTGTTGCCATTTATTTAAAATGTTTGTTATTACATACAAAAATAGTCATTATGTTTTAAATAACACACATTTGTGTTTTTTTATCCAAATTAGAATAGGATGGTATGCTAGTTTTAAAAATTAAACTAACTCATGGCGGCGCCCTAGAGAGATTAAAGTATTCTACAAACACCTGAATACGATTGTAATTGCCCCCTATGACTTCCAGCACAAAAGACTACCCAACTAGGGTCCCTGTCAATTATGCGGACAAGAAAGGTAGAATTGCTATCGATCAAATTAGATCTGTTGATAAAATACGAATTATAAAGGTCATAGGGAAATTGATTAAAATTGAAATTAAAGCTACAAAAGAAGTAATTAAAGAAACCTTTGTTGATTAAAATAATCTAGGTAGAGAGAAATCTGCGCATCTGCGGTAAACTTTTTTCCTTTTCATAAAATAAGCTGCCCTTCACATCAGCTGAGATCCGAGAACTTGGAAGACACTTTAATAATCCTCACCTCTGCGGTTAATTTTTATTTATTTATTTTAAATCTGCGCATCTGCGGTTAATTTTTTTTCCTTTTTATAAAATAGCCTGCCCTTCAAATAACGATTAATCGTTTAACCAATTAACCCTTTTTTCTTTCCCTTTTTCTAACTATTTTTGACGCAACTATTAAATGACTCCCCATTATGAAGTCTCTTAAAATGACCGTCCTTTTAACTCTGTTAGTATTACTGGCTTATCCCAATACCGTTATTGGTCAAAATACCCTACAACTTTCAAACGAAAGCACCGTAAGCCTCATTACCTGCGGCAGCGGAGCCGAAACTTACTCCCTTTTTGGCCACACCGCCATCCGCATCAAAGATCCCGCTAACGCCATCGATGAAGTCTACAACTACGGTACCTTCGATTTCAGTACCCCCAATTTCTACCTTAAATTCGTAAAAGGCGATTTAAAATACCTCGAGACCTCGGCGCCTTATCTGGACTTCATGCAGGAATACCTATACGAGAGCCGCTCCGTTTACGAGCAAGTGCTAAATCTTTCCAACCCCCAGAAACAAGAACTTTTTCGCGCCCTGAATGCCGCCCTGCATTCCGAAGACCGCTTTTACATCTATAAGTTTATCGATAAAAACTGCACGACCATGGTGGTCAACGTACTCAACAAAAGCCTGGGAGGCGAAGTATTGGTGAAGACTGGCGATACGGCCAAAACCTACCGCGCTATTCTTAATCCTTATTTCAATGGCGATTTCTACGAGCAGCTGGGCATCAGCATTATCTTTGGAGCGAAAGTCGACCTTGCTGGGGAGCAAATCTTCCTGCCTACCGAATTGCAAGCGGCGGTGAAGACAGCGCAATACAAAGGGCAGCCCCTCTGTTTAGAGAACAGGACTTTATTGGAATTCCCTGCTGTTGTCGTTCCCTTCTCTTGGTGGAATAACTTTTATGCTTTTAGTTTGATTTTCCTAATTCTTATTCTGGTCCACAAGAAGGCAGTATACCGCGTGTTTTTTGTGCTTTTAGCCGCCTTTGGGCTCTTTCTGAGTTTTGCAGGCTTGTATTCCCTGCACCACGAATTGCAGTACAATTACAACATACTACTCTTCAACCCGCTTTTGCTGGCCCTAGTCTATTGTGACCTCCGAAATTACAAACGCGGGGTCTTTTGGACGAGTCGAATTGCATTGGCCTCGATTGGGATCTACTTGCTAATCATGATCAATAAAGTGCATTTGCTGATGGTGCTGCCGCTAATAGTGGCGAGTATATTGGGTTTGTTGCAAACCGCCACAGGGCAGGAAGGATCCTTGTTAAATTTGTTTCGCAAGTTATTCCGAAAAAGGGAGACCCTCAAATAGCAAAATTGATAATCCGTTTATCTAAAAGCAGCGAGGTCGACTTTGACCGAGAAGATATTAGAATACAAGGACGCAGACTGATTCCCTAAATCGGTCAGGGCGTAATCGATTTGGATGCCTTTGTATTTGAATCCCAAGCCGATATTAGGCTGGAAACTCAGCTTTTGGGTGTTGTCAATTTGGGTTAGGTTTTGGAAGTTTCCAAAGCCCGTTCTTAGGAAAACCAAATCGGTGTAGCCAAATTCAAAGCCTAGGGCTGGGGCAACACTTACATATTTTGTAGCGACAATATCCCTGGTCTTATAGAATTCCATATTCATATTGGCTGAAGCCAAAAGCGTGTAATCATAGTGAAACTCGAACTTCCTGGAGAGTCCCAATTGGGCTTTGGGTGCGGTGATCTCTGTGCTCTGTGGTAATTCCTGATTTTGCCCCGGACTCGCATTTTGCACCTTGGCATATTCTTTCTCGTCGATATTCCAGATGTTATAGGTGGTGGTGATATCGCGAAGCATTAGTCCGAATTTCCAATTATTGCGTTCCATCTGGATACCCGCATCGATTCCAAAACCCCAGGAATTCGCAAACTTCCCTATGATCCTCCGGATGACTTTGGCATTTACGCCATACTGCAAACCGGGAACCTGCAGGCGCCGCGCATAGGAAAAAGTGAAGCCATAATCGGCAGTGGAGAATTTGCTCACCCGATCGTAATTGATGGTTCCGTCGCTGGCGATTAATTCAGTAGTGTTCAGAATATCATCCACGCCAAAACGGATGATCGATAAGCCCCAGGCGCTGTCTTCATCAATGGGTGCGGCATAGGCGGCATAATCGTATTGGGCGATATTGGCAAAATAGCTGGCGTGCATCAGTGCCAGTTGGGAGTCTTTGACGCCCATCAAGCCCGCAGGATTCCAATAGCCGGAATTCACATCGCCAGTGTGGGAAGTAACCGCATTGGCCATACCCAAAGCAGCCGCATCAACCCCGATAGTCATAAATTCGTTGGAGTATTTCCGGACCACCTGAGCTGTAGTCAGTGCCGAAAATAGTAGAAAAGCGAATACAGGTATTGTTCTCAAAGCCAATGCATATATACAAACCGGAGCCTGCGGGATTAGTTTAGCAAAAATAGAAATAGAATCGGATAATTCATTGTCCGTAGGGCAAATAAACAGCCGGCGAAACCAAGGGGTAAAAAATCTCTATTAAAACGCTGCTCTCCTTAACTTATTGTATTAAATTTGTTTTTCAAAAAACAAAGATGAACATCAAAGCCTATATTCCCAATGGGATCACCCTACTCAATTTATTATGCGGTTGCATCGCCCTGGTTTTTGCTTCCCATCGTAATTTTGAAATGGCCTTGGCCTTTGTTTGTCTGGGGATTTTCCTCGATTTCTTTGACGGTTTCTTTGCCAGATTGTTTAAGGTTTCCGGCCCTCTAGGGGTACAATTGGATTCCCTGGCCGATATGGTGACCAGTGGTGCCGTTCCCGGTCTGGTGCTCTACCAAATGATGATTGACACTTCGACGACTATGGGACTGTCTTACCTGCAGTGGTTTCCCTACCTGGGTTTTATCGTGACCCTAGGTTCTTGCTACAGATTGGCCAAATTCAATATCGATACCCGTCAAACGGAATCTTTTATCGGTTTGCCCACTCCTGCCAATGCCTTGTTTATCCTGAGTTTGCCCTTGGTGCTGCGCGATACCGATTCTATTATTGTATTAGAAATGCTCACAACACCCAGCTTCCTGCTCGTTATAGCACTGCTGAGTGCCTATATGTTGAATGCCGAAATTCCCCTCTTTTCCCTGAAAATAAAAAGCAGACGCTTAAAGGATAATGCCTTACAAATAGGCTTTCTGATTGCGTCGGTACTTTTGTTGGTCTTTTTCCAATACCTGGGAATTCCCCTACTGATTATAGTCTATATTCTACTCTCCATTTTCAATAACAAAAGAGGGAAAAAATAATGGCAGTAGCCCGAAAAACAGTTCCTAAGAAAAGACGGGCAGTGCGGAAATCGACTGCCAGAAACAAAAAAAACAACCAAACTTCTAAAATCGCAAAAATGGTATTCGCAATAGTGCTATTGCTATTCTTTACAGGTGTGGTCTTGCATTACCGCTCTGGTATTGCCTATTATTTGGGTTTTAGAACCGATAAAATTGCCGCAACCAGCAATACAGAAGAAACAAAACGCTTCTCTGATGTGCGGAATTACGAGCTCTTGAGTCGTTATGAGGATCGGGTGGCGGGTATTGATGTGTCGGAATACCAAGGTGTCATTCAGTGGGATCAGGTCCGATTTGTGGAGAATACTTTTCCGCTGGCCTATGTTTTTATTCGCGCTACGGCAGGAGTAGATAAGGTCGACAACCAGTTTGAGAACAATTGGAGGGAAGCTAAAAAGAATACTATTATTCGGGGTGCCTATCATTACTACCGTCCAAATGAGAATTCCATAGCACAAGCCGAGAACTTCATCAAAACCGTGCGGATTCAAAAAGGAGATTTGCCACCTGTTTTAGATATCGAAAGCACAGCAACCAACCAACCCATCGACAGCTTAAAAGCGGGTATACGCCGCTGGCTAGAGATCGTAGATGCCCACTACAAAGTGCGACCGATTATTTATACAGGCGAGAATTTTTATAATGCTTTTCTGAAAGACGATTTCAGCGGCTATACCTTTTGGATTGCCAATTATAATTTCTTCGTCGAAGACATGAAAGACGATTGGTTGTTTTGGCAGTTCACCGAAAAATCATCGATTCAAGGAATACAAGGAAACGTAGATGTCAACATCTACAATGGCACCCCCAAGATGCTGAACTATATGCGGGTTAATAAATAATCTGTGCATCTGCAGCTATTTTTTTTGGCCACAGATGCATGGGTAATTAAAAAAAAATAACCGCAGATTGCTTCGCCAGTTCGCAAAAGCTCGGGTCGCAGATTTAAAAAAAAAATAACCGCGGATTATTTTAAAAAAAAAATTAGCCACTGATGCACAGATTAAAAAAAAAGATTTTAAAATTTGTAAGCTGAATAATAGCGTCCAATTGAAGTAAATGCGGGCTAACTTTTTTAAAATAATTTGCGAATTTGCGGTTATTTTTTTTCAAAATAATCAGTGTATCAGTGGCTAATTTTTCAAATAATCTGCGCATCTGCGGTTATTTTTTAAAAATAATCAGTGCATCAGTGGCTAATTTTTTTAAAAATAATCAGTGCATCAGTGGCTAATTTTTTTCAAATAATCAGTGCATCAGTGGCTAATTTTTTTAAAATAATCTGCGCATCTGCGGTTATTTTTTTTCAAAATAATCAGTGCATCAGTGGCTAAAACTCTAATTTTTTCTTCCGAAGCTCAAAATTCTGCCCCAAATAAACCCGTCTCACCATTTCATCTTCCACCAATTCTTCCGGGATTCCAGCCTTCAAAATACCGCCCTCAAACATCAAATAGGTTTTGTCTGTAATAGCAAGCGTTTCCTGTACATTGTGATCGGTAATCAAGATACCAATATTCTTATTCTTAAGTTGAGCTACAATGCGTTGGATGTCCTCTACAGCCACAGGATCTACTCCCGCAAAAGGCTCATCCAAAAGGATAAATTTAGGATCGGTGGCCAGGCAGCGCGCAATCTCAGTACGTCGGCGTTCTCCTCCGGAAAGCAAATCACCACGGTTAGTCCGAATGTGTTCCAAGCCAAATTCAGCAATCAGCGATTCCATCTTAGCTACTTGCTCTTCCTTAGTATGCTTCGTCAATTGCAAAACACTCAAGATATTGTCTTCGATACTCAGTTTACGGAAAACCGAGGCTTCCTGTGCCAAATAACCAATGCCTCTTTGCGCGCGTTTGTACATCGGATATTTAGTAATGTCCATATCGTCAAGGTAGATGTTGCCCGAATTGGGTTTTACCAGCCCCACAATCATATAGAAAGAGGTAGTTTTTCCGGCGCCGTTAGGGCCTAAAAGTCCTACGATTTCACCTTGATTCACTTCTACCGATATGCCTTTAACGACACTGCGGCCCTTATAGGTTTTTACTAAATTTTCTGCTCTTAAAATCATATGTATTTAAATAGGGAGTCAGTAAAAGGGGACTCCTGTGTATTCAAAAAAACGTTTTATGCTTCGGACTCCTCTTCCAGGGCTTCCCAGAATTCATAGGCTCTGCGCAAATGAGGTACTACAATGGTACCGCCTACCAAGGTTGCAATTCCCATGGCTTCCATCATTTCTTCTTTGGTCACGCCTTCTTTGTAGCTGGTTTCCAAATGGTATTTTACGCAGTCGTCACAACGCAAAACGGCCGAAGCGACTAATCCCAAAAGCTCCTTGGTTTTCACATCCAAAGCACCTGCCGCATAGGCATTAGTATCCAAATTGAAAATCCGTTTCACTATCTTATTGTTGTCGGCCAACAATTTCGCATTCATCTTAGTGCGGTACTCATTGAATTCCTTAACTTCTTTGCTCATTTCTTATTTTTCGTTTGTAAACTATGGAGGATATAATGACACTCAATTCAAATATGATCAACATCGGGATGGCAACAATAGTTTGGCTCACTACATCGGGTGGTGTTACAATTGCCGCCACAATTAACACAATGACGATAGCATAGCGTCGGTATTTTCGTAAGAAGCTAGGAGTTACAATACCTAATTTAGTCAGGAAATAGATCACGATGGGTAGTTCAAAAAACAGACCACCGGCGATGACGGAGGTTTTTACCATTCCGATATAGGAATCCAATGTAAATTGATTTTTTACGACATCACTCACCGTAAAGGTGGCCACAAAATTGACCGACATCGGGATGACAACGTAATAGCCAAAAAGCACGCCTAAAAAGAACAGCAAAGAGGAAATAAAGATAAATGTTTTAGCGTTTTTCTTTTCTTTTTCATACAAGGCTGGGCTGATAAAATTCCAGATTTGCCATAGTATATAAGGGAAACTCAAAATAAATCCGGCCAGGATACACATCCATACAAACATGTTGACCTGTCCTTCCATTTGGGTATTCTGAATGATAAAGGGCAATTCGTCAATGCAAATGCTTTCGCCAAAATTCAGATAATGGGAGAGATCACAAAAGGCGCGATAGGTGATGAAACTGGGCCTTGTAGGGCCAAAAATAATAGTATCAAATAAAAAGTCACTTACAAAATAAGTAAGGAAAGCCATTACGATTACTGCTGCGGAACTCTTAACTAACAACCATCTCAATTCTTCCAGATGGTCTAAAAAGGACATTTCTCCTATATTTTTCTTTGCCATTATACGATTCCTTCTTTTAATATGTCATGTAAATGTAATATTCCTTTGTACTCGTTGTGATCCAAAACCACCAAT
>Ga0209084_1003726_pt1 | contig 11061 bp, 12 predicted proteins | sample C_130820_MF_Meta_FD_187309 | JGI IMG/M metagenome (GOLD analysis project Ga0209084, IMG submission 187309) | Freshwater microbial communities from Lake Croche, Canada to study carbon cycling - C_130820_MF_MetaG (SPAdes) (version 2) | ecosystem: Environmental > Aquatic > Freshwater > Lake... | reverse complement strand
GGGACCGTCGATGGCGATGACGCGTCCGGCCATGGAATTATTCAGGCGGCCAGTACCGACTCAAGCGTTGAGCCGAAGGTCGGATAGGAGGTGGCCACGCACTCCACATGATTGATGCCTGTCTCCCCCTCGGCGAAGAGTCCTGCAATCGCAAAAGCCATTGCGATGCGGTGATCGTGAAAGCACTCGAGTTGCGCCCCTTTGAGCGGGTGCCCACCTTCTATAACCATGCCATCCTCTGTCTCGGTAACGGGTACGCCCATGGCACGAAGATTTCCGGCGACTGCGGCAATGCGGTCGGTCTCCTTAACTCGAAGCTCCTTGGCGTCACGTATGATGGTTGTGCCTTGGGCTAGTGCTCCGGCCACAGCAAGGATGGGAAGTTCATCGATGACATTGGGAATCTCGCCCCCCTCGATCACGGTGCCGTTGAGTTTGCTGCCAAGCACTCGGACGGTGCCAAGTGGTTCGGCTGCATCAGGGTCTACTGGTGTGGCCTCGATCGTTGCCCCCATGCGACGGAGTACAGCAATGACGCCGGTGCGAGTGGGGTTCAGTCCCACGCCAGGCATCGTGACATCGGATCCTGCCTTGGCTGAAGCAGCCACAAGCCAGAAGGCGGCACTTGAGATGTCGCCTGGCACGGCAAAGTCTCGGGCCTTGAGTTGTTGGGGGCCCTTGAGAGCGATGCGCCGCCGGCCGTTAACGTCAGCTTTCCCGAGATCCAGCAAAATACCGAACTCTTGAAGCATCCGCTCCGTGTGATCTCTGCAGGCCGCGGGTTCCACCACGCTGGTCTCTCCCTCGGCTGAAAGACCTGCGAGCAAGATGGCACTCTTCACCTGGGCACTAGCAACTGGCATTTCATAGTGGAGGGGTGAAACTACCCCTCCCTCGACCACCAACGGCGGCTTTCCTTCTCCTCCTTCAGAGCTGAAGCGAGCCCCCATCTCGGTGAGTGGCTTGATGACCCGTCCCATCGGGCGCTTTGAGAGTGAGGCATCGCCGGTAAGGCGGGAGCTAAAAGGCTGGGCTGCCAGAATGCCGGAGAGAAGACGCATGGTGGTGCCGGAGTTGCCACAATCGACATTAGTGGCTGGCGCGGTAAAGTGGCCTCCCCTGCCTTCCACGACAAAGGTGCCGTTGCCGGTGCGCTCGATGTGGGCTCCGAGCGCTCTCATCGCATTGACAGTGGAGAGGCAGTCCTCACTCTCCAGAAAACCGGTGATCGTGCTCCGCCCCTCTGCAAGAGAGGCAAACATGGCGCTCCGATGAGATATGCTCTTGTCTCCCGGAATAGTGATGGTGGCGCGGATTGGGCCGCAGTGATGGACAGTGAAAGTATGCATGAAAATTTCTAGGCTGCGCGTTCGGAGGCAGGGAGTGAAAGCTCATTGCGATGGTGCTTTGCCCTCTTCAAAAAATCGAGAAGCGAGTCGGGGTTTTCATCCCCGATCGCGGTGGCCATCGATTTCAAGAGTTTTGACATTTCCCGTAAGGCTGCGGCAACCTCCGGGCCGTTAGAGGTAAGGATTCCTGTCCAGAGCTCTGGGTTGCTTGCGGCAACGCGTGTGGCGTCACGGAAGCTGCCCCCAGCCAGTTGCTGAGATCCTTCCGGAAGCGTATCGATGACAAGATTTATCAGGGCATAGGCAAGGGCGTGCGGCAGGTGGCTGAGTCGGGCAACCAGACGGTCGTGTTCGACAGGACTCATTATTGTGACGGCGCAACCAAGGTCCTGCCAGAATCCTCTTACCTTGCCGAGGGCACTTTGAGCGCTTTTCAGAGAAGGAGTGACAAGGCAGGAAGCCTCCATAAACAGGTCTTCGCGTGCAGCCCCGAGCCCTGCCAGTTCGCTACCGGCCATCGGGTGGGCGCCTACATAATTTTCCCCCAGAATCGGGGTGAGTTGATCGACGACGCAGGCTTTAACGCTTCCTGCGTCCGTGATGACTGCCGTAGCCGAAAGGCCTGGAGTCATGCTCCTTGCCAGCCCTTCCATGTTGCCGACTGGGGTGCAAAGCACGACGAGATCCGCTGCTTCAACGGCGGCCGCCGGGTCAGTGGAGACAGAATCAGCTAGACCTCTGCTGGTGAGTTCATGCAAGGCTTCTTCGTTGCGTGCCCAGGCCGAAATTTTAGTGCCTGGAGAGCGGCTTCGAAGAGCCAAGGCGATCGAGCCGCCGATGAGCCCGGGACCGAAAATGGTGACGCGTCTGGCGGTTGCCGTATCGTTCTTGACTGCGGGAGTGCTCACGCGGAGCGGATCAGGGAACCAGAAAGACCTTTCCGGAGTAGGGATCCTTGACCTCGGAGCCAGGAGGGAAACCGCGGACATCCACATAACCGGCGGTTGGTGAGTGGGGGCTGGTCACAAAACCGGGCTTTCCTGGAACAGGGGTTCCGTAAGGGAGATCACGGGGAGCGGCCACGGGAACCGGAGTCGGAGTGGCAAAGGGGTTGGCAGGGCTAGCTATTGAGTTGGTCACCGCGCTGTTGGTGTCGGTTACAATCCCATCTTCGAGAGAAACTCCATTGGTGGAAGTTGAGGTGCTTATCTCTTGGGAATCGGTGACGGTGGCGGCAGCATGCTTCTTCCTTGGAGCCGGCGTCTCGTTGTCAGCGCATCCCGCCAAGATTAAGACCAGGAGAAGGGGTAGTAAGCAGGGTGATTGTTTCATCATGGTGAACTCCCTAGGTGATCACTCATTTGTTCCGTGACTTCAATGTTTTTCAACCGGAATCAGGATTTTGACGGAGCGAACCGCTTGTAACCAAAGTGTGACGAAAGCGTCACATTGATAAATTCTGTTGCCAAAGTGGCTCAGCATCACCATAGCTTGAAGTCGAAGTTCGATGATAGCGATTCAGGCAATGCAGGTTCCCCGCTGGTCGGGAGGACTGCTCCACGTATCCTCAGGTGAGGAGCTGGTGCATTCCAAGAAGTAGCCGTCAGCGTAACAGGAACCAACAAAAACAAGCAGTATGAAGTTATATATCGGGAATCTTCCCTTCTCAGCAACCGACGCTGACCTCCGCGAGGTTTTCGGCGCTCACGGCACTGTCACTGACGCAATCGTCATGATAGACCGCACGACAGGCCGCTCACGCGGATTTGGATTCATCACCATGAGCACCGACGACGAAGGTCGCGCGGCGATCACAGGACTCAGCGGCGCCGACATGGGTGGGCGCAATCTCACCGTCAATGAAGCCCGTCCGATGGAGGATCGTCCTCGCGGTGGTGGCGGCGGTGGTGGATACGGTGGCGGAGGAGGCTACCGTGGTGGTGGCGGTGGCGGCGGCGGAGGAGGCTACCGTGGAGGCGGCGGCGACCGTGGTGGTAGTGGCGGCGGCTACCGTGGTGGTGGCGGCGGTGGTGGTGGCTACCGTGGTGGTGGCGATGACCGTGGCGGACGTCAGGATTACCGCTAAGTCTTCTAAATTTTCACCCAGTCCCTGAATGGGGACTTTTTCAATCAAAGGCCCGGGAGGAAACTTCCGGGCCTTTTTTTCTGCCGATGGCTGCCCGGCTCTTGAGGACTAAGGCTGATCGCCCCTTTTTATACCAACTTGTTGACGGCCTTTGCCGCCATAAGGATCCCAGCAGCCTTGTGGAGGGTCTCTTCCCATTCCCTTTCCGGATCGGAGTCGGTTGTGATGCCCGCGCCAACATGAAAAGAGGCCACTCCATCGCGGATCACAACGGTACGGATTGCTATGCTGAACTGGCTCTCCCCATTGTAGCCGAAGTAGCCGATGGCTCCCGTGAAAAGACCGCGTGGCGTCGGCTCCAGTTCACTGATAATCTCTAGGGCTCTTTTTTTTGGAGCTCCTGAAATCGATCCTCCGGGGAAGCAGGCTGCCACCGCAGCAACCTGTGAGACGCCCTCCCGAAGATTGCCCTCTACAGTGGAGACGAGGTGAAAGACCTGCGCGTAGCGTTCCAGTTCGGCAATTCGGGATGTTTTTACACTGCCGTATTCGCAGATGCTTCCCAGGTCATTGCGCTCCAGGTCAGTAATCATGATCAGTTCCGCAAGTTCCTTTGGGGATGATTGAAGCTCTAAGGCCTCGCGTTCATCGGCTGGGATCGCGTCACGTCGAGGTCTTGTCCCCTTGATCGGGCGAGTTGAGATTGTACGGCCGCTGATCTTGAGGAAGCATTCAGGGGAACTGGAGAGGATCGCCTCGTCTCCGAGTCGGAGGTAGGCTGAATGGGGAGCCGGGGATGCCTCGCGCAGCGCCAGATAGAGAGGCCAGGAATCGCCTCCAAACGGAGCAGAGAAACGATGGGAAAGGCAGACTTGGTAGATGTCTCCAGCGGCAATGTATTCGCGGGCTCTGGATACCATCCCAAGATAAGACTCTCTCCCCGTATCCGGCTGGAAGTCCACGATCGGAAGTTGAGCGGGAGGGATCTGTGTAGAGGTTGGTGCGCCAGAGTTTTCTCTCCTCGCTGTTCCCTCGGATAGAATCTGCGGGGCATCGTAAAAACCGAAGCGGAAGGACCCATCGAAGCGGAAGTAACCGATGGCAGCCCCATCAGGCGCCCCGATTTTTCTGGGCGGCCGCTTTCTTGCCGCGAGCTCCCTTTCGATAAGGTTCCACTCCGAGGCCTCTCCCGCGATGAGTAAGTCAGGATCCGATGCCAACAGAGACATTTCCTTCGAGCCCTCCAGCGAGCTTTCCAGAGCGGAGTCTAGCCAGACAAAGCCGTTCCTAGTCCGGAGTTTTGTCGCAATCTCCGGAAGGCACGGTTTTCCATGCGATGTTGCGATGGAGGAAAGGGGCTGCTTCACGTTCATACTCGGCACATCTTGCCATCACCTCGCATTTTTGGTTCTTTGACAAGAACTTGGCTCGCAAAGAGCTTTCCCCTTAATCCTATCTTCTTATGAAAAACCGATTCCTTAACTGCATATTCTGCATACTGATCATCCTAGGAGGCGCCGCCGCCTCAGCGCAGGATCAGGCAACAACGAGTGCTCCCTCCCTTTTTTCTCCAGCTCCCGCTGCCGTCCCGGCGTCAAATGCTCCTGCGCCAGTGGATGCCGCCACCTCTACAACAAATGCTCCTGAGCCGGCTACCCTCGATCCGCTGGCCCCTGCGGCCAACTCCGGGGTCGGCTCCCCCGGGCAAAACCCTCCTCAGAGCGATCCCAACTCCCTGATCCCGCCTCCGATCGAGCCGTCACAACCCTCCCCTATTAATGCAGCCGGCAATGAGGAGAAGCAGCGTCAGGATCAGAAGGCCAAGTATTATGCGGCCAAGGTGAAGGCCGACAAAGAGGAGGGTCTCGCTTCCCTTCTCACTAAGAGCGATAAGGCAAAGAGCGACGAGACCAAGCGCGAAACCCTCCGCGAATACTACGACCTGCTCGCAAAGCGGATGAAGAAGATCGACCCCTCGATCTCCGATTGGATCGATACAATGCACTCAGCCTATCTTCGTCGCCTTCAACAGATCCGCGTTGAGCCCAGTATTCCTACCGGTCTTCCGCCGGCGCTCAATACAGCCGCCGGGGCATCTCCTTCGGCGTCACCCTCGGAAGAGCCTGTTAAGCACAGAAAGAAGAAAAAAGCGGACTCTAATAACAACTGAGACAACTAGGCTTGTCTTTTTAGCGGCCTCACACAAAACCATGCAGGGGTTATTCCATCTCCTGCCACAGTTATTCATGTGGGGTCTTCTGCTCCCATTACTGACTCTCTGCTTTGCACATTGCCTTATCAACATGAGGCTTCTGAAGAGGTTGAAGCCGACGCCGTCCGAGGAAATGGGGGAAATCAGGATTCAGGATGTCTCCGTGCTGGTGCCGGCTCGCAACGAGGAGCGTAGGATCCGCTACTGCCTTGCTTCACTGATTGCACAAGAGCCCCCGGTCCGGGAGATAATCCTGCTCGACGACCGCTCCACGGATCAGACCTCAGCGATTGCCCGGGAACTGGGATTTAAGGAAGAACAAGGAAGCCGACTCAGGTTGCTTCGTGGTGAGGAATTGCCCGAGGAGTGGGTTGGGAAAAACTGGGCCTGTCATCAGCTTTCGCAGGCTGCGGCCTTAGAGAGTGTGCATCTTCTCTTCACCGATGCAGACACAATCCATGGCTCTTCATGCGTTAGGACGGCGCTCGCGCATGCCGTTTCCAATAGGGCCGATCTTCTTTCTCTCTGGCCGGATCAGATCACGGGCACTTGGTCTGAGAAACTGGTGATCCCCCTAGGCTATCTTCTCTTCATGGCCTTTCACCCTTTTCCCATCCTTAGCTGGCTGCAGGCCAAGCCAAGTCGCGTTGCGCGATGGGGCTTCTCCAGGAAACGCCTCGCCTTCATGGGAGCGGCGAACGGCCAGTTCCTGCTGTTCCGGCGGGATTCCTACCGGCAACTCGGTGGCCATGAGGCGCTGAGGGATCACCTTGTCGAGGACATAGCCTTCGGTCGAAAGGTTGCTTCACGAACCGGGGAGGGAATGCGCCTAGTCAATTCCGATGGTATCGATCTTCTCAGATGTAGAATGTATTCCGGCTTCCCAGAACTCTGGGAAGGATTCTCGAAGAATCTCAGGCCTGTCTTTGAGGAATCTCATGTCGGATTTGCGCTCTTCGGAGTAGTAATTTTCAGTCTTTTTCTGCTCCCATTCCTGCTGATTCCTTTGGGCGGGTCCTTGCTTTCCGCAGCTTGGATCGCCGTGATCCTAATCATGGGAATGCGATTTATGATCACGAGGCGTTTCCTTAGCTCATGGCTTGGGTTCATTGCCCATCCGTTTGCGGTGATCCTCGCTCTGCTAATCGCGCTGAATAGCTGGAGGCTCTGCCAAGGCGCCGGCGTGAGTTGGAAGGGTCGCAACTATTCCGGGAAAACACGTTCCTCTTTTAACTGAGGATCCTATTATTCCTCCTGCCGAGCGCATGAAAAAATCCGAGCGCATGGAGTCTTTTGTTCAGGGGTTGGAAGCGAGCAAGGCATCCGGACACTTCGATGCCTGCTACCTCGGCTATTTTGAGTGTTTCAATTCCCGGCGCTACTATGAGGCTCATGATGTGCTAGAGCATCTCTGGTTAAAGGATGGTCGGGATGCACCCGATTACGCTTACTACAAGGGCCTGATTCAACTCGCTGGAGGATTTGTTCATCTCCGCCTTCAGTTCCTGCACCCAGACCATCCGAAGCATGGCCAACGGTTGCGTCCCGCACGCAGACTTTTCCTCCTTGCTGAAGAGAACCTTATTTCTTATGGCCCCTGGCATCATGGGCTAGATATTGAGCAGGTGCTTTCTCTCTGCCGGCAGATGGGCAGGCGTTTGGAGCAGTCCGAGTTCACCAAGAATCCTTGGACTCCCGACTCCTCCCCAGTGCTACCAAATCCCGTTGTCAGAAAAGGCTCCGATTGAGCACAACTTGAGGCTAATTTTCTTAACGTGTTCCGTTCCTATCACGCCCGCATCAAGAATCCGCGTCTCGCTCTGGCCGCCGGGATCGCCTTGGCGGTTCTCATCCAACTCTGCGGGGGATGGATCGATCCCTACACGACGCAGGTCATTCTCTTTGCCGCCATCAATGTCATTCTGGCTGTCTCGCTGAATCTGGTGATGGGGGAGACGGGCCAGTTCTCCCTCTGTCATGCCGCCTTCATGGGGGTCGGCGCCTACACCTCGGCTCTGCTTACCGGCAAGGCGCTGCCGGCATTGCTGCCCCATCTAGCATGGACGGGCGCTTCCTGGGCTTCTCAGTTGACCTTCCTTCCCGTGCTGATTATCGCAGGTCTGATTGCTGCCCTCGCAGGCCTGATCGTGGGTGGGCCATCTCTTCGACTGCGTGGAGATTATCTGGCGATGGTTACGCTCGGCTTCGGCGAGATTATCCGAGTTCTGCTCCAGAACACCAACGCCGTCGGCGGAGCACGCGGTATGGAGGGGATTCTGCCGGCGACAAATCTGTTCTGGGCGATCGGTTTTGCCGCGGTGACCCTCTACTCGATGATCGCCTTGGTCCGGTCAACCTACGGGAGGGGATTTCAGGCTGTGCGTGATGACGAAATCGCCGCCGAGGCAATGGGTATTAATACGACGCGCTTCAAGGTCACAGCCTTTGTGATCGGAGCCTTCTTTGCCGGTGTGGCTGGTGCCCTCTATGCCCATGCTGTCGAGTTTATCAGTCCTGAGGGGTTCAACTTTCTCCGCTCCTTTGAGATCATCGTCATGGTCATTCTGGGCGGGCTTGGTAGGCCGGTGGGGGTTGCTGTTGCAGCCATCCTGATTACGCTGCTCAACGAGTGGTTGCGCGACCTTTCCCAGTACCGGATGGTCGTTTACGCCCTCATCATTATTCTGTTTATGATCTTTCGCCCGACGGAATCATTGGGCTCCTTCTTTCGTGGATTTCTACCTAGTCTACCTAGAAGAGGAACAAGAACCGAAACGAAGCCCGATAAAGCCTCATGAGTGCTGAACAATCTCTGCTTGAGGTTCGGAACTGCTCTCTCCGCTTCGGGGGTATCGCTGCTCTTACTGATGTCTCGATCAAGAGTGAGGCTGGGGAGTTGCTGGGACTAATAGGTCCCAACGGAGCGGGCAAGACCTCTCTGTTCAATATCCTGACTGGAGTCTACACGCCGACAGAGGGGGAGATTCTCTTTGAGGGGGGGCATGTCGCGGGACTGCCGTCCCACCAAATCAATACGCTCGGCATGGCGCGTACGTTCCAGAATATCCGTCTCTTTGGCTCGCTCGATGTGGGAATGAATGTCCGAACCTCGTTTATCGCAAGGCTTCGCAATGGCCTTATCAATACCGTGCGCCGTGGGAGATCCTTCCGCAGCGAAGAGGAAGAGATCCAAGAGGAGGGCCACCGACTGCTTTCTTATTTCGGACTCGAGCATGCCGCGCTGCATCCGAGTCGCAGTCTTCCCTATGGAGATCAGCGTCGCCTTGAGATCGTCCGAGCTCTTGCGACCAAGCCTCGTCTTCTGCTGCTGGATGAACCTGCCGCGGGAATGAACCCAACCGAAAAGGAGGAACTGAAGTGCTTGATCGCCCGCGTGCGTGATGAATTCGGCACGGCGGTGCTGCTTGTCGAGCATGACATGAAGGTCGTGATGGGCATCTGCGAGCGTCTCTATGTGCTGGATCAGGGGAAAGTACTCGCTTCTGGAACGCCGGCAGAGATCCGCGCCAATCCCAAAGTTATCACAGCCTATCTCGGTGAGAGTCACGGGGAGGAGGTCGCATGAACTCGGACTCCCTTCATCCGATGCTGGAACTCTCCGGACTGGAGGTATGCTATGGCGGGATCCGTGCGCTGAACGGCCTCTCGCTGAAGGTCCCGCAAGGGAGTATCGTCACGCTCATAGGAGCCAACGGTGCTGGTAAATCCACGACGCTTCGGACGATTTCGGGACTTGTTCCATCCTCTGCGGGGTCAATCAGATTCGATGGTAAGGAAATCGCCGGATGGCCAGCTCACAAGATTGTGGCAGACGGCCTCGCTCATGTCCCGGAGGGGCGTTTGGTTTTTCCTGATCTGTCGGTGAAGGAAAACCTGATGATGGGCGCTTATCTCCGGCGCGAGCGCAAGGAGATTGGAGCCGACCTGGAATGGGTCGGTGAATTTTTCCCGCGGCTCAAGGAACGCATTACCCAGCGTGCCGGCACGCTCAGTGGCGGGGAGCAGCAGATGCTTGCAATCGGTCGAGCCCTCATGGGCAGGCCTTCCTGTCTCATGCTCGACGAGCCCTCTCTCGGGATAGCTCCCCTGCTCGTGGAGACCATTTTCGAACGCTTGGTGGCCCTTAATAAGGAGCGAGGGATGACAATGCTGCTGGTTGAGCAGAATGCCTCGATTGCGCTCAAGGTCAGCAACTATGCCTACGTCCTCGAGACGGGGCATATCCATCTGGAAGGCCCCTCCGCCCAGATCAGGAGTCGCCCCGAGATTCAGGCAGCCTATCTTGGGCACTGAGCCGCCTTGGTAGGCAGGAGATTAGGTTGTTAGGCTTTATAGCCTACAGAAGAGAGAGGCCTTGCCCTTGAGCTGCCTTCTAGTCTACCAACAGAGGCTATGGTTTTTTCTGCAACATCCCTTTTAATCCTCGATGCCGCCGCTACCGCTGGAGCGCCGGCCCCCAATCCCATCACCCAGTTCGCACCGCTGATTTTTATTGGCGTCATTTTCTATTTCCTTCTGATCCGTCCTCAGCAGAAGCAGCGTAAGGAGCAGCAGAAGCTGATCGAATCGATCAAAACGGGAGACAAGGTGGTTACCAACTCGGGAATCCATGGCATGATCTCCAACGTAAAGGATCGCACTGTTCTGTTGAAGGTCGCCGACAATGTGAAGATCGAGATCGACAAGGCTGCCGTTGCCAGTGTTCTAGACCGCTCCGCCGAGGAAACCACGGAGACTCCGGCATCCTAATAATTTCCCCAATTCTCCGCGATCTTTGCTGCCTGCACCCAAGACACCCGCACGTCCTGACTCCCTAACTTCCCCACGCTAGATGACGCCACTGCTCACCTTTTTCTTCGGACTTCTGATTTTAGGTCTCTTTGCCTGGTACTTTTCCACGGAGAGTGACGGCAGGAAGCGCTGGCTGGGTGCCATCCTGACGATCCTACTTCTGCTCTTCTGTATCGATTCGGCGACTCCTCCCGCTAAGAAGATTCATCTCGGGCTCGACCTGCGCGGCGGCACCTCCTTCCTCCTGCAGTTAGTTCCGCAGAATGACCAGCCGATCACTGCCGATATGCTCCAGCAGGCAGTCGAAGTGATCCGCAAGCGTGTCGACAAGTTCGGTGTCAGCGAGCCAGTGATCGCTCCGCAGGGCTCCAGCAGGATTCTTGTGCAGATCCCAGGACTCGATCCCGGGCAGATTCAGTCCACCAAGGAGCAGCTCCAGCAGGTGGCGAAGCTCGAGTTCGCCGAAGTCCATCCCGATTCCGTCGCGCTTATCGCTCAAATCGATAAGGGCGAGGCGATTCTTCCTCCAGGATTCGTCATCAAGGAGCATACCCAGAACAATCAGGGCAAGGAACTCACCGAGCGCTTGCTCGTGAAGAAAG
>Ga0209084_1003721_pt1 | contig 11070 bp, 8 predicted proteins | sample C_130820_MF_Meta_FD_187309 | JGI IMG/M metagenome (GOLD analysis project Ga0209084, IMG submission 187309) | Freshwater microbial communities from Lake Croche, Canada to study carbon cycling - C_130820_MF_MetaG (SPAdes) (version 2) | ecosystem: Environmental > Aquatic > Freshwater > Lake | place... | reverse complement strand
TTGATTCGAGCATGGCCTCGGGTACAGGCTTAATGAATATTCATACGTTGGAATGGGATACGGATATTTTAGACTATTTGCAAATAGGCGAGAATCAGCTTTCTCCGATTGTGGGTGCGACGCATCTAAAGAAAGGACTCGCTGATAATTTCATCTATATCATTGGAGGAGGTGATGGGGTTTTAGCCAATCTTGGAACGGGAGCTATGGAGGTAGGGAATATGGCTTTGTCAATAGGAACGAGTGGAGCCGTTCGAATCCCCATAGAGCAGCCTTTTATCAATTCCGAGATGCGCACCCAATGCTACCATCTAATGGACAATCAATACCTGAAATTAGGAGCGGTAAATAATGGCGCTATTGTATTGCAATGGCTTAAAGAATCCCTCTTAAAAACGGAGGAATCGTATGAAGAATTGTTCCAGCAGGCCGATACTGTAGCTCCAGGATCCGAAGGTTTACTTTTTGTTCCCTACTTATTGGGGGAACGAGCGCCTATTTGGGATGCTGCTGCCCAGGGTACCCTTTTGGGAATCCGAATTACTCATACTAAAGCCCATCTGATTCGGGCGACCTTAGAAGGAATCTTGTTTGGGTTATTCAGTGTCACCGAACTACTAATCCCAGACACTGAAAAGAGACAGAACATTATCATTAGAGCTAGTGGTGGCTTTGGGAAATCGGAACTGTGGTTGCAAATGGTGGCTGATATTTTCCAAATGAAAGTAGTGGTGGCCGAAACGGTTGAAGCTTCGGCTTGGGGTGCTGTTTTACTTGGATTCAAAGCTTTTGGTTTGGAAAGTTCTAAAGTGAAGGATTCCGGAAAAACATTCCTTCCCAATCCGGATCACAAGGCCGTTTACCGCCAGAGTTTCGAGAAATTCAAGAAAATATATCCCTTATTAAAAGATTTGGATACTTTATAAATATTTCATTGAAAGGTCAAGCTTGTATTTAAAATCAGAAAATACAAATTACCAACCTTCATTAAATCCATTCCGTAATGCCATTTCGTATTTTTCGAGATCAAATTGATACAAATCGGGTGCTTTGTGTGCGCCACCTTTCCGGCTTTCGTCCAGTTTAATCAGAATATCATAACGCAATATTTTTCTGAAAAAATTACCGCGATTCAACTTCTTAGCCAATATAATTTCATATAAGCGTTGGAGTTCCGGCATAGTGAATTTGTCTGGCAGCAAATTTAAACCGATAGGTTTGTGATTCAATTGTCGGCGAACAGTGATTAGGGCTTTGTCAAAAATACTGCGATGATCCATCATTAATTCGGGTAATTCATCTATAGCTTTCCATTCACAGGCATCCGAAATGGAGTCAACCACCAAGCTAACCTGTGAAAAATCAACTAAGGCATAGAAGCCAACAGACAGAAAACGCTGTTTGTTCCATAGCGTAGGCTCAAATTCTTCAAAAAATCCTTCCGAACGATTCAAATCACTAAATACTCTGAATTGTTGCAGATAAATATTTTCTGCACCAGTGCGTTCCTGAAGAATCCGATTGGCCGCTTCTTTGATGTTTTCTGTTTTTAAAACATAACCTCCCGGTAGTGCCCATAGATTTTTTTCTTTCATTTTGGTAAGCAACACTTTCAAACGGGCTCCTTCAAAACCAAAAATAACGCAATCGACCGACAAATGAGGAAGGTAAAGTTCCCAGGAGCTATCCGATTTTTCTTCTAATATCTTTTTGAATTCCATGATTATTTTCTCTTAGCGAAGATACATAAAAGTGAATCGCTTTTCTTTTTAATACTCTCTTGCAAAAAAAGCACTTTTTTTTTACAAATATTCAAATATTTAAATTAATATTGCTTCATAATGAAGCAATGAATATTTATTAACTTAATGAACCAAATGAAAAACACCTCTTTTATTAAAATTGCGAAAATTTCGCTCTTATCAACATTGGTAGTTTCAGGAATATCTTGGACTAAGAAACCAGAGAATAAAGAAGCCAATGACAACCCAATTATTACCGTTAATGGTCTTAGCTTTTCGGATTTAAACCAAAATGGGAAATTAGACAAATATGAAGATTATCGCCTTCCTATGGCCGATAGAATTCAGGATTTGATCAGCAAAATGACCGATGATGAAAAAGCAAGTATGCTTATCGGAATTGGCATGCCCGGTTTTGATGCCACTACATTTAAGTTTACAACAGAAGGTTTTCAGGGAAAAGTTCCTGGAGCTGCCGGTGGAACTTACGATTTGAAACGATTGGGAATTCCAACGGTTGTAGTGTCTGATGGGCCTGCTGGATTGCGAATTAATCCAAAACGAAATAACGATGCAAAAAACTATTATGCTACGGCATTTCCTGTTGGTACAGCCTTGGCTTCTACTTGGAATACCGATTTAATCAACAGTGTTGGTAAAGCGATGGGGAATGAAGTAAAAGAATATGGTGTAGATGTTTTACTGGGACCTGGAATGAACATTCACAGAAATCCTTTGTGTGGTAGAAACTTCGAATATTATTCGGAAGATCCCATACTTACCGGTAAAATATCGGCTGCAATCGTAAATGGTATCCAGTCCAATGGCGTTGGAACCTCGGTTAAACATTTCGCCGCTAATAATCAGGAGCGCAACCGTATGGGTGTAGATGCTCATGTTAGTGAAAGAGCCTTACGCGAAATCTATTTAAGAGGTTTTGAAATCACAGTTAAAGAGGCGCAACCTTGGACCATAATGTCTTCTTACAACCTTTTAAATGGCGCTTATACTTCTACTAGAAAAGATTTATTGACCACCGTTTTAAGAAACGAATGGGGTTTCAAAGGTCTGGTAATGACCGATTGGTTTGGGGGTTATAATGGATTTTTTGGTCCAAATTCTCCATTCTCTCCAAATGCAGTGAGTGATGTTACTGCACAATTATCGGCTGGAAATGATTTGTTGATGCCTGGAATGCCGGCTCAAAAACAAGCTATTTTAGACAATTTGCGAAGTGGAAAATTATCAGCAGCAGTCCTAAATAAAGATTTGACCCGTATTTTAGAATTGGTGATGAAATCACCTTCCATGAATAAATACAAGTATTCAGACAAACCAAATTTAAAAGGAAATGCTGAAGTAACCAGGCAAGCGGCTGCAGAAGGAACAATTCTTTTGAAAAATGACAAGAATACTTTGCCTTTAACCTCTCAAACATTGCCATTAGCTGTCTTTGGAGTAACTTCTTATGATTTTATCTCTGGAGGTACTGGAAGTGGTGATGTAAATGAAGCCTATTCTATTTCATTGATCGAGGGCTTGATTAACGCAGGTTCTAAACCAGCGTCAAATGATAAAGCAGGAGCTGTAAATTTAAGCCAAAAAGCAGCCGGTGATTTTGTAAAAGAAAAACCGCTTACTAAAAATCCGGTAGCGAATTATAAAATCAACAAAGACTTAGAAGCGGCTTACCTGCCATATGTAGCCGAACAAAAAAAGATTGAATTAGAACGTCGTGAAAAAAATGGGGGTTTATTAGCCACTCCAAAACGTATTGTTGAATTGGAATTGACTAAAGAAAGTATTGAAAGAAAAGCTAGTGAATCGGAAGCAGCCTTGATTACAATAGGACGAAATGCAGGTGAAGGGGATGACCGAAAAGTCGATGCTGATTTTAATTTAGCCTCAGATGAACTTAATTTAATCAATTCGGTTTCAGAAGCTTTTCATGCCAAAGGCAAAAAAGTAGTAGTGATATTGAACATAGGTGGTGTTATTGAAACTGCCAGTTGGAAAGACAAAGTGGATGCTATTATTCTACCATGGCAACCGGGTCAGGAAGGTGGAAATTCAGTTACCGATGTACTTTCTGGAAAAGTGAACCCTTCTGGAAAATTGACGATGACCTTCCCTGTAAAATATGAGGATACACCTTCCTTTAAAAACTGGATTGGAACACCTGCTGAAAATCCAACAGAAGTAACTTATGAAGATGGAATCTATGTGGGTTATCGCTATTATAACACTTTCAATGTAAAGCCTTCTTATGAATTTGGTTATGGTCTTTCGTACACCAATTTTGCTGTTTCTAATTTGAAACTAAGCGCCGCTAATTTTGCTACTAAATTGACAGCAACGGTTACCGTAAAAAATACAGGTAAAACTGCTGGTAAAGAAGTAGTGCAGTTGTATTTATCGGCTCCGGCTAAGAATATTGATAAACCAAGTTCCGAATTGAAAGCTTTCGCCAAAACGAATTTACTACAACCTGGAGAAAGTCAAACGATTACACTGACTCTAAATCCTAAAGATTTAGCTTCTTTTGTAACGGCTAAAAATGCTTGGATCGCTGAAGCTGGATCCTATAAAGTAGCTGTTGGAACTTCTTCTTTGAAAATCAGCCAAACCGCTACTTTCAATTTGGCTAAAGAACGTATTGTTGAAAAAACAAATGCTGCCTTTGCTGATGACGTTAAATTTTCAGATTTGAAACACTAATGTAATGCTGCGATTTATCGCCTTAAAAACTATAAATTTTAAAATGGATTCGATTAATTTCGAGTCCATTTTTTTTTATCTTCAGATCCTTTTATCTACAAGGCCTTAGCCTTTAAAAAATCCAAAATTACTAGTACTTGCTTAGAGGATGCTTCGGGAATGTTTCGGGGATACTTCGGGGATACTTCAGGGATACTTCGGGGATACTAACTACCAAAGTACGGGTTGTGGTACCCTAAATAAACGGATAAATAAATTTTACTAGCTTCGAAAACCAGAATTTCGCTTTAAAACCTTCCGACCTTTTAATCGATTCAACTTTTTTTCTATACTGCACAACTAGTTAAAAACGAAATCGTTGCCAAATGCCACCAACACCCAAAACAACACCAAGAAATCTATTCCTCTTCTGAATCATCATCATCATCATCCTCTTCTGCATCCTCCTTAACTTCTTTTTCCTGATTGATTTCAAAAAAACTAAATATAGAGCCGCCATAGGATTTTTTGAAGGAAAAATGAGGCATATGATCTAATTTGGTATATTTAGAATGCTCAATAATCATCATACCTTCTTCCTGCAAAAGCTGCTGTTCAAAGATAGAGCTTACGAGCTTCTCGAATGTTTTTTGGTCTAATGCATAAGGAGGATCGGCAAATATAATATCGTATTTGGCTTTCGACTTCTCTATGAATTTGAAGACATCACTTTTGATAGCCGCAATATTAAAATCATATTCGGTTGCCGTTTGCTTGATGAATTTCACACAGCCAAAATCACCATCGACACTAGTAATATTATCACTACCTCGGGAGGCAAATTCATAGCTGATGTTTCCGGTTCCTGAAAATAAATCCAAAACCTTGAGGCCGTTGAGGTTAAAATGATTGCCTAAAACATTGAATAAAGCTTCTTTGCTCATGTCGGTAGTAGGGCGAACGGGAAGGTTTTTTGGAGGAGAGATGCGTCTTCCTTTAAATTTACCAGATATGATTCTCACGATTGGAATAGTATAAAATGCTTAAGATTGTCAGCAGTTGAAAAAGTATTGTTTGTTTTAAATCCACTCAGGTCCATCATAGCAACATTGCGGATGTACTGATAAGCGATTTTGTAATAGGCGTCCGTTTCAGTGATATCCCCTAGGAATTCAAGCTTGAAATTTTCCGGATTTAAATTCAGTTGCTCCGCAGTAAAAAGGAGATAATAAATTAAATCTTCGGGAGTCTTGTAGTCAAAGGTATTCGATAATAATAGTTTTTGGTTGCTTAGGACGATGATTTCAAAACGCTCCGGCTGCACATAGACAAACATTTTAGTTTCATCTATATTCTTGGAAGCTTCCAATAGTTTAGCGACTAAAATACTGTTCACGTGCTTGTAGTGGAAACTACCGTATTGGTCTACAAAGAAATTATTGATATTCACATAGGGGATAAAAACGGTATTCATCTGAAAGGAATCGATTTCATCAAATGCAAAAAAATCGGTAGCAAAAACCTTGGTGTTGTATTGCAAATAACTGCCCAGAAATTCCTCGTCAAATAAGGCGGTTGGTACAAAAGTCGATAAATTGTTATTGTGTAAAACCAGAATCTCATCATAGGATTCCCGAAGTTCGGGATGTTCTTCATAAGCCGAGGCATATAAATCTTCGGTTTTCACAGCAGCATCCGTTGCTGGGAAAAGTATTTCTTTGAAAGAAATTATTTGCGGGTTTAAGCTATCGAAAATGCAATAGGAAAAGCCAGTCAAGCCAATTTCTAGAACCAGTCTGTTGTATTTTTTGTCGGTAATGTTTGGGCTATTTACTAACATAGTTAATTTTGCTCCCTCCTGAAAAAGGAGATTTGTGAACTAGGCAAACTTACAATATTTTTTAATCTATTTCCTAATTCCCACAAAATTCATCCCTATATTTGAGTTTATTTTCATCCTAAGTACGTCCAAATGAGTTCCAGTCTGTTTTATAGTATTTTAAGCCGAAGTTTCCCTTTTCAACCGACCTATAAGCAGGACATTTTCTTTCAATATATTGCCGAATTTATTACCAACACCAATAAAGACGAGATTTTTGTATTAAAAGGATATGCAGGAACCGGTAAAACGACGGTTATTTCTACGATTGTAAATAATTTGGCCCAAATCAATAAGAAATATGTACTGCTGGCGCCAACAGGTCGCGCAGCAAAAGTGATCTCCAATTATTCACAGAAACCTGCTTTTACAATTCATAAAAAGATCTATTTCCCTAAAAAGAATTCGTCAGGCGGCGTCAGTTTTACCTTACAGCAAAACAAACACAAGGACACTTTCTTTATAGTAGATGAAGCGTCCATGATTTCCGACACCAATTCGGAAAGCAAATTGTATGAAAATGGCAGTCTACTCGATGATCTAATTTCCTATATCTATTCTGGTAGCAATTGTAAAATGATATTGCTGGGCGATACAGCCCAATTACCTCCGGTTAATTTAGATTTATCCCCGGCGCTGAATATCGATACTTTGGGGATGAATTATGATAAAGAGATCAAGCATATCGAATTGGATGAAGTCATGCGGCAGGAAGAAAACTCCGGTATATTATTCAATGCTACGGAGCTGCGCGAAATATTAAAAGAACATTTCATCGATGCTTTTCAATTCAATCTCAAGGGTTTTAAAGATATAGTGCGCCTCACCGATGGTTATGATATCCAGGATGCCATTAACTCAGCTTACAACAATTACAGTATTGAGGATACCGCTTTTATCGTTCGTTCCAATAAAAGGGCGAATCAATACAATCAGCAAATTCGCAGCAAAATATTAGACAAAGAAAGTGAACTTTCTACAGGAGATTATTTGATGGTTGTAAAAAATAATTACTTTTGGCTTAAAGATTCCGATGAAGCTGGCTTTATCGCCAATGGAGATATCGTTGAAGTATTGGAGATCTTTAATATCAAAGAACTTTATGGTTTTAAGTTTGCCAATGTAAAAATTAGAATGGTCGATTATCCAAACCAGAAACCCTTTGAAACGGTATTACTTTTAGACACGATCAGCAGCGAATCGCCCTCGCTTACTTATGAAGAGTCCAACCGACTCTATGAGGAAGTAATGAAAGATTATGAAAGTGAAACTACGAAATATAAGAAATTCCAAAAGGTAAAGGAAAATGAATATTTCAATGCGCTGCAGGTTAAGTTTTCCTATGCCATCACCTGTCATAAATCTCAGGGTGGTCAATGGAATACCGTTTTCATCGAGCAGCCTTATTTGCCTAACGGTATCGACCGCGATTATATCCGCTGGTTGTATACTGCCATCACCAGGGCAAAAGACAAATTATATTTGATAGGATTCAAAGACGAGAACTTTGTCTCTTAAAACGAGCGTTAGTGTTTGAAATACCGCTCCTAAAAAAATGAATAATGAAGATAATAGCAGTCATTCCCGCCCGATATGCCTCGACCCGATTTCCGGCTAAGCTCCTGCAGGATCTGGGAGGAAAAACAGTGATATTAAGAACTTATGAAGCCGCAATAAAGACGAAGCTCTTTGATGATGTGTTTGTGGTAACCGATTCCGATTTAATTTATGAGGAAATCAGTTCTCATGGAGGAAAAGTCATTCGGAGTATTAGGGAACACGAATCGGGTAGTGACCGAATAGCAGAAGCAGTGCAAAATCTGGACGTAGATATTGTAATCAATGTTCAGGGAGACGAACCTTTTATCGATGCGGAACCTTTGGCGAAAGTAATTGAGGTATTTAGAAAGGACACCGAAAGCAAGGTCGATTTAGCATCCTTGATGCGCCAGATAACCGATTTAGGGGAAATTAACAATCCCAATAACGTAAAGGTTGTGGTTGATCAGAATGACTTTGCCTTATATTTTTCCCGTTCGGTAATTCCCTATCCCAGAGAGACGAATGTTGGAGTACGTTATATGCAACATATTGGGATTTATGCCTTTAGAAAACAAGCTTTGTTGGACTTCTACAGCCTACCGATGAAAGCCTTGGAAGCTTCCGAAAAACTGGAGCAATTGCGGTATTTGGAATTTGGTAAACGCATTAAAATGGTTGAAACTTCCCATATTGGTATAGGTATAGACACCCCAGAAGATCTGGAAAAAGCACGAAAAATGATCTAACTATTCTTGGCTTTCATGATCAAAATACCCCTTAGTCTTTATTTTAGCAGAGAAAAAGTTCAAAAATAAAACGACAAACCACAGGATGACAAAGGCTTGCGTACTCACTAATAATTTCCCTGTCGTGGTCACAGGATAAAAATCGCCATAGCCAATTGAAGAAGAGGTGACGATGCTGAAATATACGGCATCAAACCAATTTTGAAAAGGCTTGTTAAAAAAGGAATCTAGTGAATATAAAACAGCATAAGCAAATACAATCTCCAAATAGTTAAAAAATAATAAGAGCATCGATCTTTTGTAGGAACGGGGTTTAGAAAAAACATCGGAAGCAAAAATTAAGGTTGGGACATATAAAACGGTTTCCATCATAAGGTATATCATAAGATACTGAATGTATAAATTGGTTTCCCAATGATAAATCAAAATTAACAGTGGAAAGGCTACTTTTGAAAGCACATAAAGATCCATAGACAGATCCTGGTATAGCGGTTTTCTTCTGCTGGCAAAATACTTAATATAAATCCCTGGAAATAACATCTGGGAGATTGACAGAAACAGACGTATTATTTTTTCAAGCCCACTATCATTCTGATGGTCATTATTCCAAATTGCTTTTATATTCAGAATACGTTTGTGCACAGGACTGTGAGTGGATTTCTCCGTTTCGGTAGTCTTTCCCAACAGCAGTTTTCGTAGGAATAATTTCATTTTGCTAGAGTTATTTATAGTGCATTCAAAAGACAATTGCAGCAATGCACTTGTGTTCTATTCTGCATTTGGAAATTTTTTAAACTTATTTTTAATTGTTATACAAAAAATAATAGGCTTCGACATTATCGATATAAGCGCCGTCAAATCCAGCATTGATAATTTTCTTGAGATAGGAAGTATCATTTCCGTAGATGATTTTCTTCCATTCGGGATTCCAAAATTGGACGTAAATCTCATTGTCATAACCTGCGTATTTTTTCAATAGCCAGGTGGGACTGTTTAATTTCCATTTTTTGCGCCAATAATAGCGCCAGTTTTCGGCAGAACCAATATTTAAATAGGATAGCACCAAGCGTTTTCCGCCATTGGCTTTTGTTTTTAAAAGTTGGATTTCGTCAGCGCTAAAGGGCATATTGTCGTAGAACAAATCAATAATTAGTAAATCATAATTGGTCAAGGCAATGGCATTTAAAAAGGAATCTCGTGTTTTATAGGAAGCGGAATTGATGAGGTACAAATAGTTTTGAGCATCGGAGAGCTGGAGTATGTCATTGGCGTTTTCATCAGGAATTGCTCTAGGGATTTCCTTGTAATCATAATTGCTGCTGCTTCTAGCAAAACACAGAAAACCTTCCGATTTGTTTCGGGCTAGAATCGCAGGTATGGCTTCTGAAACCTTGATATTTTCAGAGACTAAAATGGGTTTATTGGATTTTAGTACCTTGACCATTTTTATTTTATAGGAATCTACTTTAGAATTCGCATTATAGAAAAGTTCTTCAATACCATAGCCGTCAATAGCGTCGCTGTAGGAAAGATTTACAGGATTGTTTGGATCCAATTGAGTAAAGCCCAATTCCAGTCCATTTTGAGGAATAATGATAAAGTTTGGTTTTAGTTTTTTTGCGTAAATGGAGGAATTAATTACGAATTCCTGCATCTTTAAACCGGCCAAATTTGTCAGTTCTTCTTTCATGGTCAAAAAAGAGCAAAGAAAAAAGAGGAAAAAGAAGGCAAGAAAATCGAACTTTTTCATAATTTAATTCGGAGTTTAAATAGTGAATAAAAAAGAGCAATAGACTATCAAAAGTAAAACATAATGGTAGTTAAATATCTTTTTATTTGATAAATTAGGTCTATTTAGGTTGCTGTGTAAGAGAATAAATACCGGCAATTATTGTTTTTTATTTTAGAGTTTAAAATGAAAATTAGAGGAGTAGGAATTAAGAAACTATTTTTCAATACAAAGATGAATTTCAAGAAAAAGGATTTAAAACAATAAATAATTCTTATATTGACTGCAGTAAAAAGCAGGGGGTAGGTAGTGTGCCTCATTCAAAAGTCAAAACAATCAAGATATTGCACATGAAGTATTTTAAAAAATCAGTATTGCTGGTACTATTAGCACTTAATACTATACTCTACTCACAGAATCAATCTTCTTATGAGCTTAGCAAATTAGAAATAAGCTGGGGTGTAAAGGCTAATAATTACAATGCGGAAGCAAAGGTTTTATCCGAATTTAATTTTACAAATACAGATTCGAAGGACTTTCCAGCTTCGGGCTGGATCTTGTATTTTAATTACAACAAGAAAGTGTATCCTAGCTCAAATCCTACCGAATTTACACTAACACATTTGAATGGAGATTTGTACCAAATGGCTCCCAGTTCTCTTTTTAAGGGTTTAAAACCCAATCAATCGATTGCTTTTGGCTTTGTCTCCGAGGGTAAAATACTCAATCTTTCTG
>Ga0209084_1003716_pt1 | contig 11076 bp, 8 predicted proteins | sample C_130820_MF_Meta_FD_187309 | JGI IMG/M metagenome (GOLD analysis project Ga0209084, IMG submission 187309) | Freshwater microbial communities from Lake Croche, Canada to study carbon cycling - C_130820_MF_MetaG (SPAdes) (version 2) | ecosystem: Environmental > Aquatic > Freshwater > Lake | place... | reverse complement strand
CATGTCATATTCAGGACAGTTGACCGACATACCTGCATATCTTGCGTCAATCTCAAGTTCATCAAACACAACAGCTTCTAAATCTTCTTGCCCTTTGGTATATTCATAGGAATTGATATCCCATGCGTTTTGTGCATTATGACTGTCGTGGAACAGTGTATAGTGTTGAGTAGCCATCCTGCCCGTTAACCTGTTTACTATACGAATAACATCTTGTGCTTTACATATTGCATGCGGCCGCAATGGGCTAGCCATAGTATATGGATATATGTTAACAGATGCATCGTTTTTATAAAATTCACATATAGCATGATATATAATTGCACTATCCGGACCACCAGATAGTCTTACTGCTATATTGCGATGATGACGGTCGAGTGGTATTACAGTATCTATCACAACTCTGTCCTATAATCTTTATCTGTTAGCACATTATCGTAGCGACGTAATTCTTTATCAATCATCCATCCAGAATTTGTTTTATTATTCAGCTGTTGAATAAGTTCATTTATTTCTTTAAAACGTCTTGCACGTACTGCGAGTGTATTGCCTTTATAATCCCATTCGAATGCATTTTTAAAATTGGTTATGTCGTCTTTTACAAGATCCCACAACAAATGATCGTCTGACAACATTAATGTATTACCAAAACTTAAATATAATAATGTGTCACCGTTTTTGTTTGTTGCATCTGCATAACCCAAATTATACAATCGCCGTATAGTGTTTAACGTATGCTGATGGTCATCTTCAGTTTCAGTAGGGTAACCTACTATCATTAATAATGTATGTTTAATCTGGTACTTGCGCAGCATATCAAAACACCACCACATATCGTCGTCTGTGAATTTTTTACCCATGTGATATCTCACATGTTGGCTAAAAGACTCAATGCCTATATCAAGCTCTGCACAACCACTATCTGCCATTAACTGATAATCTGTCTCCGGCGATTGTGATTTAGATCTAACTATCCATTGACTCGCCCATTGGAAATTATTATCAGTTTTATGATAGTCTGCCAGTTCTGTTAATAATGATCTAAAAGATTTCATACTGCCGTTTATTAAACTGTCTGTAAATTTAAAGAATTGACGATTATATTGTTGTCTAACTGCAATAATTTCGTCTGCTATATGACGACCTGATCTAAATCTATATTCAGGCCACAGTTGATATACATTACAGAATGTGCAGCGTTTTACACAGCCTCTGCTACCAGTTATATAAACAGGATTGGTATAATCTATAGTCTTATATTCATCCCATTTGATATCATCGTAATTTGGAAGCATTACTGTGTTTAAATCGAGAACTTGATTTGGATTCAACGAATCTATACCGTTAGATGTCAAGTTACCTTTTAACAATTCAACTATACTAAATTCACCGTCGCCGGAAATATAATGATCAAGTATACCTATGTCTTTAAATTTCTGTATACCATTTGCTATTTGAGCACCTCCCCATACAATTTTAGTATTAGGTAAATGTTCTCTTATTAATATACTGAGTTGTATTGCAACAGAATTACTGTACATAGATAAAATACTTAAACCTATCCACGTTGGATTTCGAATCTTAAAGTCTTCTATCCATTCCATGAATATATGACGATTTTCTTCATAAAAATCTATAAAATCTTGACTAAAATAAATCAGATTTCGTTCTACATCTAGATCATTATGATGTGTACTAAAAAGACTGTCGTGCTCAAAAAAATAATAATCATGTTTGTTGATAGATTTTAAGCTATTATACAATCTAATATTTAGATCCATCACTTCGCAACTAAAACCTGCATCCATTAAATGCGATTTCAATACAGCTGGTCCAACAGTGGGAGCATCAGGGTTTATTTTAGGTATTATACAAATAATAATATCTGTCATTGCTACATCCATTATACAGTCCCACTAGGCGTTATGAGCAACTGCTCTACTGTACCTTCAAAATTAATATGCATACCCATTTTCCATGCACCTACAAGTTTACCAGTGCAATGTAAATTGTTGGCATTGAACAATATCATATTGCCGGGTTTGAATTCGTATGCAGTACCTGTTAACCCTTTAAAGTGACTGGGTTTATGCTGTGGATAAGCGAGGTATTTGCCGTAAAATTCCGGATCTATGTCGTAGTCGGTTTTATCATATACTCTGGGATCGTTATAGGGTGTTAAATTGGTTTTTTTGTTAAAATCGAAATCGTAATTGGCAATGGTATCTACCCTGTCACCATACCATGTTTGTCCAAATCCGTTATCTACCCATTGGTCAAATACCACAAAATGCTGCGGAGCAACAGGTTCGTGTAGATATATTGGCAACAAACAGTTTATCAATTGATACGGCTCGCCAGAATCAACATGTGTTGTATAAAGATTGGAATGTTTGTATATATTGCCACCCTGTCCTTTATTAGTAACAAAGTACTTTGAAAAAATAGGATTTAACACATCTCCCAAATGAGTCCACGGCGAATTGATCTTTATCACATCAGGGTTGTTGGGTTTGCGCACATATAATGAATTATGCGTATCAAAGAAATTTTTAATATACTCGCACACATCCAATGGTATTGCATCTTCAACTACCATATGTCGTAATGTCATGTTATGCTCCTGTATACAGTGTTAATTAGCTAGAGATGTTAAAAATTTATGCAACGCAGGATTATAATCTTCTAATCGTGTGTTGTAAAATTCGTCTAGCTGTTTAGTATAGTATACAAAATCTTGCCAATGTTTAGCATTATATTCGTTGACTTTTAAGAAATTAGTTACGAGTGTATGTGCCCATTGATTACCAGCATTACATTCTAAAATCCAGTCCACATACGCAGCAGGTGCATATAACAGTGACAAGCTATAAGGGTATCTTACAAAGTCAACACTCATATGATATCCGTTGTCTACCACAAGAGTATTAACTGTGGATGCAAAATCATTGGCTGTCAACAACGACACTACAGTGTGAAAGGATGTTATAACATTATCAAATATTTCACTGTAGAGTTTGGTATTGGCAAATATTTCCAAATACGAGCTACCGTACCGTTGATAATCATTGGCTTTACTATAGCTGTCAAGGCTTACATGAATGTCCAGAGTTTGAAACTTATTGAGTTTATGTATAAGTTCCTGCGATGGTACAACTGTGCCATTTGTAGCAATTTCAATTGTAATTTTAGACGGATCTGCTCTGTCTATTAGATAGTCTATGAATTTTACAAAGTTGGGAGTCATAAATGGTTCACCTCCCAATACCTTAACCAATTCCAAATCTGTCAAGTCTGTATTATCGTATTTTCTAAAATTAGGTTCTAGTTTTTTATGAACTGGTTCTCCTAGAAATCTATCTCTATTAACAAGCTTGGTACTGAATTTGCTATCACACATTTTGCATTGTAGATTACAAATATTGTCTATAGACATTTCTATATAACGTAATTTGTCAAATTGATCAGTGCAGTTTGCTTGCTGTATATTTGGAAATCTACTATTGATATATGTACGCAACGAACTGGCATTGTTGGCACCCTCTTGATCATAACATTTTGTGCAGCCGGGTGATTTAATACCGGCTAGCATATTTGAACGTAGCATAGTTAAGCTGGCAGTATTCATTACTGCAATACCCTGTGCTTCAAGATCATCTAATGCGATGTCAATACGTGTGTCATCTTTGGTATTTTGAAATCTGCAACAGGGTTTCAAACTGTTATCTGGTCGGACACACTGATGTATCCAAGGCAATACACACCATGTGTCTGTCATTGTTAACTTATCCCACGGTCTACATCTATAGAACCGAACCCAATGATAGATTGTTTGTATTCTGTAGATACTGATGGTAACTCGTTGCTCTGTAAGAACCACGATGAACTATGCCATCTTGCAGTATCAAATACCATCATAGTGTTACATCTCCATTCGTAAACACTATGTACATTCAAACATGCATATTCCTTACAGTACTGAGTATTTACAGGATTATAACGTAACACCTCGTCATCATACCACCAGTCCCGTATATCATCCGGTCTGTACTTAAACACTTCGTCGTTATCCATATATCGCATTTCACCTTTGCGATAAATCAGCTTACGTGGTACATCGCTTACACAGTCATAGTTAACAGTATATGGTTGCTTGCATGTCCATTCCAACGGTATAATGACACCTATTACAATATGACAATCATGAGTAATAAAATTGTTGTCTACTACTCGCCAAGTATTGGGCAATGACACATAGTCGGTATGCAATCCTGCAGGTTCACCCGATTTGAAATATTCAAAATTCCAATCCATTTTTATGTTAAGATAGTTATTAACATATGCAGACAAGTATGTCTTGGTGTCAGCAGGCACGGACACAAACTTATTATGTCCCAACGATCCACTTATTTTAACATTTGCAGATTCCAGTGCTGACGTAGCATCCACACGATATTTAAGTATGTCTAAATCTATATTATTACTGCCATACTGTATCACATTGTTTTTTAATGCCACACACTGTTTGACTTCATCTAATTTAAAAAAGTTCAAATTCTTAACAGCCTGTTTAATAACAGATGCATGAATGGTATGACGTATATTACGTGCAATTAATATACCAGAATGAGAAAGAAACTGTTTAACATGTTTATACAATGCATGCCAATCAACAGGTTCTTCTGTTACACCAATAGTAATGATATCATACTTTTTATGACTAGACATTTTTACAGCGTCGGGTGCATAAACTTCTCTATATGACCACTCTGGGAACTGTTGCTTTACAGTATCTATCAGCTGACAGTCAGCTTCTCCTATTTCTAACAACGACCCATGCTGACCAAACTGCGTCATTTGATCAACTATTAACTGCATTTCCTCTGGAAATATCCAACCTTTTGTCATCTTCGTTCTACTTTTTCAATCTCATTTAAACCCAAATCTGTTCCACGAGCATCAAATACCCCTTCTATTAAAAAGCGCAGTGGTGTGCGTATCCCATATTGTACAGGATTATCTGTAGAATTTCTTAATAATCCAACATGTATACTATTGCCTTCTTCTAAACCAAAGTCTTTACACACTTTACTGTATAAGTCGCTATAATTGTTCCACCAGTAGTCTGGACCAAAATGACGCATCATCTCAGTACCTATCCACATATCACTTACATTACAATATTCAAAGTCATTCATTATGGCAATGGGACCATTAACACGCTCACGACTATAGCGTATACCTATACGTTGACTACCCATACCAAATGCTTTGCTAAGACTAACACTAACACTGGCTATAGCAGGATGTGTTACATCTAATTCAAAGTTCCTGCATTGTCCAAACCATGCACCGTCTATATGTACGGGTATTTTACGATGCTGGCAGTGATCCAATAACAGATCAAAATCGTCTACATATCCAGTGGTAATGCAACTAGGATAACTTGCCACAACCACGTCACCGGGTACTAGTTCAGTGAAATGTTCTATTTGTTTCACGTTGAAATCTGTCAACCGCCTGTGATACTTGTATTCACCTTGCATAGTAGCAATTTTAGCACCATGCAGCATGTGTAACTCGTCTAACTGCTGTGTAGTACCTAGTATAGCATCTCGGCGTGTAAACGTGTCTAATCCAACGTAGCGTACTTGCTGATGCGCATTGATCCAGTTGTCTATGTTTACTAGAAATTCTTTGGTATACTCGTGCGGATCTTTTGGATATGTCTGCATATTGAGATTGCTTCTAAACTGTGTAAACTTGCTGAGATACATAGGGCGCTGTCGACGTGTTCCCAGCATTTCAAATGTTATATCACTGTATGTCGTCATTTCTTTACTGCCTTTGCTATCATATATTCTGCCCACGGATACAAATCTAAGAATTTAATTCTACTGTGTGGATCCCATACTTTAGTAGTATACTGATACAACATATCACAGTCATCCTGGATAGGTTCTACATATTCGTACATAGTATGTTGTTGAAATTGATACCACTTGGGGTCTGCATTTTTCAAATCAATTGCAGAAAATCTTTCGTAAAATGATTCACGTACATGATGAGGTATATACCTAAAATTCAAACAACTGGGATCGTAAATCTCGTTGTAGCTTATTGATGCATCGGGAAAATGCTCTGCCCATTTAAACAATTCATCTAACGTCAAATAATTTAACAAACCCACACATGGGGATAACGTTACACTATGAAGTGTACTGTTATATAACTTCATAAAATTCTGTTCAACTGTCTTCCATTTTGCAGGATATCGTTGATATTCAAATGTGTTGCCTATGCCGTCTATACTGCATTTGATATCAACTCGTTTAAATTGTGTCAGTAGTGCAAGTATTTTATTATTCACTGTTGTGCAGTTTGTTATAATTTCTATAGATATATCTGTTTTGTTCAATTGTACCAGCGTATGTAAAAATTCTTCAACTTCTGGCATTATAAAAGGTTCACCCCCGGCCAGTCTTACAGTATCTAGTTGCGGTAATTGTAATATAAGATTTAGTAATTCGTTGGTATCAATCACCGACTCGTCTGGTATTTTATTATAAAACGGATGATGTACATCTGTTTTATCTACATGTTTTGCAATTTGTGCAAGCTGGCTACTATCATAGGGATTACACATTTTACATTGTAAATTGCATTTGTTGCTTAACCGCAAATCGACATGCGTTATACCAAATGCGGTAATGTTGTTGGAATGAAATGTATTGTGAGTACGCATACTGGATCCATAGCTATGCTCATCTGCCCAACAACTTTGGCATATTGGATGCTCAACGCCAGAATCCAATGCTTGTCTAATGGCAGCAAATTCTACATTGTTTTTATAGAATTCGTTTAGATTTGTAACATCTGACCAATTTGTTTTTCTAATAAAAGATTCTTGCATACAGCATTGTGCAACATCCCCCTTGTTATAAAACAAACTGTTATATGTAAATTTGCACGGTTTAGACATTATATCCATTTCTCAACAATTGCATCTAATTTACATGGGCATGCTTTATAATCACAAACTACCGGATCGTCTGGCAATGTATAATTACCATTAATAATATTACCCAAGCTGCCGCCTACATTTTTTGTGCAGCGTTTTATATTGCCGTTGGGTTCTACCATTAATCTCTTTATACCAGCAGTGCATGTGTAACCTTTGAATGCATGTAAGTTCTTATCAAGTACTTCCATAAACTTCATTTTAACACCGTCGAAATGCAAATGACGAGGTATTGTCCAATCAATACCAAAAGGTTTCATTTTATTGAAATAGTTGTTTTGAATCCATTCCCGTTGTTCTGCGGTATAATCAAAATAATCAGTACCGTTGATACTGGTGCGTGTAAATTTGGGAGTGATTTCAACATTCAATGTTTGTAATCTCTCAAACAGTGTTTTAGCACGCTCAAAGTTAGCAGGCACTATCATCAATGGTATGCTGACACTGGCCTTGTGTTGCATAAGTTCTGCTACTGCATAAAAATGATCGTCGTCGGCAAATTCATAATGCCAGCTTAGGAACACAAATGCAGTTTGTGTTTTGAACTGTTCCCAGTAATTCAATGTCCTGGATGCATTGGTAGAATATTCAACAAATACTCTGTCGTCGCTAATAGTATCAACAAACTCTTGAAACTTGGGCCACACTGTGGGTTCGCCGCCCAACACTTCTACATAAAGATAACGATTACGTTCTTTTAACTGTGCAATTAGTTTTATATAAGGTGCCCAGTCTGTAGGCCATCTATGCGACCCATCGCGATGATAATCGTTACAATAACTGCAACTGTAATTACACACATTATGAACAAACAGTGTTAGTATGCAGCAATCTGGATTTTCATTTGTTATGTGCATCAAACATATCTGCAAATTGCGGTACTATGTCAAGTATGTTCTGATTACGAATTTTATCTAAATCCCTTGTCATCTTGATAAATTGTGGCAACCATTCAGCGGAGTAATCTTCGCTAAGCATAAACTTTTCAACACTGTCTAAATGCTTTACAAAATGTTTTTTAACATGTGTTGAAAAATTAGTAGCAACTATCCAATCCCTATAAGGTCGATAGTGTTCTACCACTTGTTGTTTCATATCAGCTGGTAATACTTTGATATTATAATACTTGGGACTATGGCACATATGATATGACACAATAGGCCTATATGATTCAACTGGGTTAAATTTAAGCAAGTTACTTTCGGTTAGTTTCCACTTCATAAACTCCGGGAAATGAAATACGTTGAATGGCGTAATTGTAAATGCATACCAACATTTGAAATTAATATCGTTACGTGCATCTATCTTTTTGAGATTTTCGTATACTTGTATCCATTTGGCAGGTGCTCTCTGATAATCGAATACTTCATTACATGCATCTATACTTGCACCTATGCGTATCTCTTTAAAATGTTTCCACAGATCCAATATGCGATCCGTTACATTAGTAAGATTTGTATTGTACTCTATTTGAATACCAGCAGCAGTACCATTTGCCACAAGTCTTTCAAGGCTTTCTATATGCTCGTCTATAATAAGAGGTTCGCCGCCAACAATGTATAGCTTCTTAGCGTTCTTAGTATGTTTTTCGAAGTTGTTCCAATACATGTTGCTGTTCTTGAACCAATCGTACTGATCAGTTGTCCAACGGCCTTTTTCATTTTTTACAAGCTGTATACGTTCGTGCGTGTCTTTGTAAGATGTTGTGCCATGCAGTTTCACAAAGTCGTCATACCACTGGTGGCTGTCAGTTGGACCGCACATCCTACATTTAAGATTGCAAAAGTTTCCATAGCGTATATCAAAATATTCAATTTCTTGATCCTCTGGATTTATAGTGCCGTCTACTTCTGTTATTTCCGCAGCACGATCTGCTTTTAATTCCCAGTCGTTGTTTTCCATTTGTCTGCGAGATAGTACACCATTGGTTTCTTCTTGCCTGCATCGTTCACATTCTGCATGCCATTCGCCTTTCAGCATTGTAGCACGAACATCTTTTAATAATGGTGCGTTACGTGCATCGTCAAAATCATCTTTGCTGGCATTATAAGCAACGCCATCTGGTTTACGAAGAATGCCTTTTTGAGGACTATAGGAATTTGCATTACAGCAAACTCGCAAGTCGCCGTTATTGCGTATGTTTATACTATTCCATGGTAACGGACAAAACGTGCCGCATGTAGTGTATTCTTGCGATGACATATCATAACTTTCACTAGAGATAGTACAAGTTAAGTATACAGTCATACTAGCATAGATGCACTTTAATAATCAGATATGCGATACAAAAGCAAAATGGCGGGAATCAATCCCGCCATTTTATTTGGTTTTATCTAGTTGGGTTTCTATTACCGCCTGGCATTGGATCGCCAGTGTTTAGAATTCTAATTGGTATGTAGATAAATTCGATTGCTTTTTCTGGTTTAATAGCAATATCAATCCACAATTCATTGGCATCGATTCTAGCAGGTGTGTTGTTTGAATCGTCGCAAACCACTGCAAAGTCATACAGCGCACGCAAGCCAACTAGGTTACCCATAAAGCTGTTGAATGTATTAGTTACACTCTGACGTGTTTGTTGGTCGTTTGGTTCAAACAAGAATGGCTTAGCCAAGTTATCCAACTGATACTTCATGTAGTTGATAAGACGTGCAACGTTGATTCTATCCAATGCACTTGCAACTGGGCTCAATGTTTTCTGTCCATAAACTACCAAACCGCGTCCTGGTATGTAGGCAATTGGATTGATGCGGTTTACATACAACACATCACGTTGTCCTTGATTCAAGCTAACAGGTTGGAATGTACCATCTGCTTTCAAGTAACCAACACTGGTAACACCTGTTACCAATCCACGATTAAATCCTGCCGGTGCAAACCACGGATATGCAACTTGATCGTTGTAAGCAATTGTACGCAGTGCCATTTCACTAGCAGGTACAAGTACTTGAGCGCCGTCCAAGTTAGTTGCAAGTGCCCAAGGATAGTACAATCCTGCATATGGGCTGCTGCTAATAAGACCGTCAATACTGTTCTGGCTAGCATTGTTGACATTGGTTGCCCATGCTTGCAATGTTGTACCATCTGCTGCAAGTTCTGCAGGAGGATCAGCAACGATAAATGCAGTTTCCTTACGGTCAGTGTTCAATGTAATCATTTCGTCGATACATTCAATATAACCAGGAGTTGCAATAAGATTATAGTTAACTGCTTCGGCACGTATTTCTTCATTACTAGTCAATGCAGATTGCAATGCAGCAACAATTATTTGACGTTGTGCAGTTGGACCCATATAAGGAGTACCGTCTGGACGATTACCACTTGCAGTTACCCATGCATCAGAATCATATGGTGCAGACAAATTAGGGAAGTAATTTACCATATATTCTTTTACGTTATATGTGCTATAACGAGTATTGAATAACATCATACCACTTGGATACAGTTCTGCATTTGGTGCATCACTGTCTACATAATTGCTAACTACCATTGCACTAGGCAATTGACTACCGTTTATATAACCATTTGCATTCCAGCGTGCATCTGTGAATATAATGCCGCCTGGGCTAGAGTGGTCAGTGTTATCAACCAATGTCCACATACCGTTACTGGAATCGTATCTATAAATTACAGGATACGGTGTAGATGCACTGTCTACCCAAATATCATTATCAACAAGATTAGTACCATCGCTTTGTGCAGTAGGTTCAGTACCGCTTATGATAGGACCATTGGGGTCAGTTGCAGGATAACGGTTCTTGTAACCTTGCCAGATTTGGCCGTTGCCAACCATTATATCTACTTGTAGATCTGAGTTATACCACAGTGTACCGTTTGCAGGAGGACCAGCAGGTGCGGCAGTTGATGCAGCATAATCCAGTGTTACCCATGCAGAACCATCCCATGTATAAATTACATGATTGGCTTCGGCTGGTGTATCGCCATCGCTATTGTAACGAACATATAGAGTATTTGTTGCTTTACTACCGCCAAACGCAGCATTTGCAATTGCATCACTGCTGTACATTGGCACATAGCCTTGGCTCGGTGTGGTA
>Ga0209084_1003714_pt1 | contig 11081 bp, 11 predicted proteins | sample C_130820_MF_Meta_FD_187309 | JGI IMG/M metagenome (GOLD analysis project Ga0209084, IMG submission 187309) | Freshwater microbial communities from Lake Croche, Canada to study carbon cycling - C_130820_MF_MetaG (SPAdes) (version 2) | ecosystem: Environmental > Aquatic > Freshwater > Lake... | reverse complement strand
ACTAATGAGAACCTCGAAATGAGAACCTCAAAGCACTAAAGCCTGCCCTGACTGGGTAGGCCCCAGACAGGAGAAATTAAGTGGCGCTACCACGCGTATACGACATTGCTAAAGAACTAGGTATTGATACCGCTGAAGCTTTAGCCAAATTAAAAGACTTAGGCGAGTACGTAAAGTCCGGTTCGTCAACCATTGCACCACCGGTTGCCAACAAGCTACGTGCAGCGTATCCAAACGCTAAGCCAAAAGAAGAAGCCCCTAAGGTCGAAAAGGCTACCAAGGCAAAGCCTGCAAAGGCTGAGGCAGCAGATGCCCCAGTAGTTGATGCTAAGCCGGTAGATCCAACAACACCTGCAGAACTCAAGCCTGAGGCTCCAGCACCTGCTGCTCCTACCGCAGTTCCTGGTATCCCACGTCCGGGTAACAATCCTTTTGCCGCGAACCAGGGCATGGGTATCCCACGCCCAATGGCAAGACCAGGCAATAACCCATTCGCTTCGAACCAAGGTATGGGACGCCCTGGACAACCAAGCACTCGCCCAGGTGGACCTCGTCCTGCAGGCGCAGGTGCTCCTTCTTCTAGACCGGGCGGACCTCGTCCTGCCGGAACAGGTAGACCTCCTGGTGCAGGCGGTCCTCGTCCAGCTGGTGCTGGCGCTCCAGGTGGAGCACCAGGCTTCGGTGGTCCTGGCGGAAGACCAGGCGCTGGTGGCCGTGGTCGTGGTGGCGGTGCAGCTGGTGCTTTCGGTAAGGGGGGTTCTAGAAACGCATCTAAGGCTAGAAAGTCAAAGAGAGCGAAACGTGAAGAATTTGAACTACGTTCAGCACCTAGCCTCGGCGGAGCAGTTGTTCCACGCGGTGACGGCAACACTGTTATTCGTTTACGTCGTGGTGCTTCGATTCAAGACTTCGCAGACAAGATTGATGCCAACGCCGGTCAGCTGATCACAGTGCTATTCGCACTTGGTCAAATGGCTACCGCAACAGCATCTTTGGATGAAGATACATTCCAGATTCTTGGTGTTGAGCTTGGCTACAAGATCGAAATCGTTTCTCCAGAGGATGAAGAGAAGGAACTCTTCGACTCATTCGGTTTGGATATTTCAACCGAGTATGAAGAAGACGAAGAAGAACTTGAATACCGTGCACCTGTTGTTACTGTGATGGGTCACGTAGACCACGGTAAGACCAGATTGCTAGACAAGATTCGTAATGCGAATGTTCAAGGCGGTGAAGCTGGTGGAATCACCCAGCACATTGGTGCTTACCAGGTTCACACAAACCACGAAGGTATTGATCGAGCAATTACATTTATCGATACACCTGGTCACGAAGCGTTCACCGCTATGCGTGCTCGTGGTGCTCAGGTAACTGACATTGCAATTCTTGTTGTTGCTGCAGATGACGGCGTTATGCCTCAGACAGTTGAAGCATTGAACCACGCTCAATCAGCTGGTGTTCCAATTGTTGTTGCAGTGAACAAGGTCGATAAAGAAGGCGCAAACCCTGCCAAGATTCGTCAGCAGTTGACTGAGTTCAACTTGGTTGCTGAAGAGTATGGAGGAGATGTCATGTTCGTCGATGTCTCTGCTCTAACCGGTGCAGGTATTCAGCAGCTACTTGATGCAGTCCTACTTACCGCTGATGCAGCACTTGATCTTCGTGCCAACCCTCACCGTGATGCTCGCGGTGTTGCTATCGAAGCAAACCTAGACAAGGGTCGCGGTTCAGTTGCAACAGTTCTAATTCAGTCCGGAACACTTCGTGTTGGAGACTCAATTGTTGCTGGTGCTGCGCACGGTCGTGTTCGTGCGATGTTTGATGAGAATGGTGCAGCTGTTGAAGCTGCAGAACCTTCACGTCCGGTCCAGGTACTAGGCCTCCAGTCAGTTCCTCGCGCTGGTGACACATTTGTTGTTACCGAAGATGAGAGACAGGCAAGACAGATCGCCGAGAAGCGTGAAGCTGCTGACCGTAACGCTCTTCTTGCTAAGACTAGAAAGCGTGTAAGCCTAGAAGACTTCACCAAGGCACTTGAAGATGGCAAGGTTGAGGCTCTCAACTTGGTCATCAAGGGTGACGTTTCTGGTGCTGTTGAAGCTCTTGAAGATGCGTTGTTGAAGATTGAAGTCGATGATTCAGTTCAGCTTCGAATCATTCACCGTGGTGTTGGTGCGATTACTGAGAGCGATGTCAACCTTGCAACTGTTGACAGTGCGATCATCATCGGATTCAACGTCAAGCCTGATAACAAGGCTCGTGAACGAGCTGACCGCGAAGGTGTTGAGATTCGTCAATACAGCGTTATCTATGCAGCACTTGAAGACATTGAGAAGTCCCTCAAGGGCATGCTCAAGCCTGAATACGAAGAGGCTCAGCTTGGAACTGCAGAAGTTCGAGAGATCTTCAAGTCTTCTAAGGTTGGCACTATTGCTGGTTCGATTGTTCGTTCTGGTTCAATCAAGCGCAACTCTTTGGCTCGAATCTCAAGAGGCGGAACAGTGCTTGCTGAGAACCTAAAGATCGAATCATTGAAGCGATTCAAGGACGATGCTAACGAAGTCAAGACAGACTTCGAGTGTGGTATCGGTCTTGCTGGTTTCAATGAGATTGAACTAGGGGACATCATCGAGACTTACGAGATGCGTGAGAAGCCGAGGGTCTAATGGTTGATGCAGCGCGCGCTAGGCGTCTTGCAGAACGAATCAAGGTTCTAACAGCAGATGCACTTGAAAAGGTAGTAAAGGATCCAGATCTAGGGTTTGTCACAATCACTGATGTGAGAGTGACTCCTGATCTGTCTCATGCCAAGATCTTCTATACCTTCTTTGGTGATGCGGCCGCTAGAGCCAAGAGCAATGACGTAATCGAAAGACACCGTGGAAAGATTCGCGGTGAAATCGGCAGACAACTTTCAATTCGTCTAACTCCAACCATCGAATTCATTTCCGATGAAGTTCCTGAAACTGCAGCGCACATGAATGATCTCTTAGCACAAGCAAGAGCAAGAGATGCAGAACTTGCGAAGCTAGCTAAAGATGCAGAGTTTGCTGCAGGGGAGAACCCATACAAGGAACCTAAAGTTATCGACGAAGAGAACGAGTAATTCTTGGCAACCCCTGGATTGTTGTTAGTTGATAAGCCTGAGGGAATTACCAGCCATGATGTTGTTAGTCGAGTAAGAAAACTTCTTGGTACAAGAAAAGTCGGTCACGCCGGAACACTAGATCCGATGGCAACTGGATTACTTGTTCTTGGAATTGAATCTGGAACGAAACTTCTGACGTTCATTGTCGGTAAGGATAAAACCTATGAAGCAACTGTTCGCCTTGGTTCCGCTACCGTTACTGATGATCGCGAAGGCGATGTTCTAAGCCAAGCAACAATTGATCAGATCGAAGCGATAACAAGTGATGCGATTATTTCAGGAGTAGAAAAACTAACTGGAGTTATTCAACAAAAGCCATCTTCTGTTTCAGCAATCAAAGTAGATGGTGAACGCGCCTATGCAAAAGTTCGTGCGGGTGAAGAAGTTGATTTACCGAGTCGTCAAGTCACAGTTTCTAGATTTGAAGTTGTTGGTGCAATTAGATTCTCTAAGGACTTTGTTGATTTAGATGTGGTTGTCGACTGCTCAAGCGGAACATACATCAGGGCTTTAGCCAGAGATCTTGGAAATGACTTAGGCATTGGCGGTCACCTAACAAAACTTAGAAGAACCCGTATCGGAGAATTCCAGGTTCAAGGTGTTTTTGATTTCCAAGAGAAGACTGAACCCCAAATAATTCCACTAGTCGAAGCAGCCCAGGAAGCCTTACCTGTTCTAGAAGTGAGTCTGCAGGATGTAATCGACCTTCGGCATGGAAAAAGAATTACTGGCGATGTTGAAGTGCCAACTGCAGCAGTATGTTCCGGGGAGCTGATAGCTGTTTTGGAATCTGCTGGAGCGGGGTCACTAAAGTCCCTAGTCGTATTCAGCCAAGGGGGGTCCAATGTTTGAATGGGCGTACCAGTCGCAGCTTTACTTAGCTCTAGCCGCCGGAATTTACTGTATTTTCTTAGGCCTAATCAACCGTCCACCTTCTTGGTGGTCAGTTGGAGCAGTTGCTCTGGTTGAAGGGTTCCTCCTAGTTCAACTTGCTGTGACAATCGCACTGGTCGCTACCGGTCATCAGGCCAAGGGGGACACCGTCGAGTTCTTCGGATACATTCTCACTGCCTTGATAGTCCCGCCGGCAGCGGTTGGCTGGGCCATTGTTGATCGAAGTCGCTGGTCAACAGTGGTTATCGGGGTTTCAGGGCTTACTATCGCCATAATGTTGGTGAGAATGTGGCAAATCTGGTCGGGGCTCCGCTGGGGAACAAATTAAGTTGTTCACCTTCCGTTAACCGACACAATAACTTTCGGTAAGCCAAAATGGGCAAACTCAAGCCTATGAGCGATTCCTCTGTTCCTAAAACCGCGCCTGCCAGACGTAAGCTATCTGCCGGTCCACTCAGCGCAGGGGACAAGTGGTTCTTTAGATCCACGTCAATTGCCGCTTATTTCTCTTTCGTTCTGGTTGCTCTGGTTCTTATCTTCCTTTTCCTAAAGGCTTGGCCGGCATTGCAGCATCAGGGCTTCGCTTTTGTTTATGGAACTAAATGGATAGCCGAAGATGGTCAACCGCTTGTAATGCAAATTGGCCCAATGATTTACGGATCGCTGCTTATTGCCCTGGTCGGTGTCGTTATAGCGACACCAATGGCAATTTCTCTTGCATACATGATTGTTTTTATGCTTGGGTCCAAGCTTGCAAAAGTCTTCACAACACTTATAGATCTACTTGCCGCACTTCCCTCGGTGATCATTGGGCTCTGGGGCTTCTATGTATTTACACCCACAGCAATAAGTTGGGAAACAACATTGCACCAGTATTTGGGCTGGTTCCCGCTGTTTCAGGTTGAAAATCCTGACAACGCGTTCCGAGGTTCGCCATTCATTGCTGGCTGGATTGTGGCTGTAATGATTGTGCCAATTGTAACTTCTGTGACTAGAGAGATATTTAGCCAGCTTGATAAGGACCTAATAAATGGAGCCTTGGCACTCGGGGGCAGCAGGCTCTCGGTATTCCGCAAGGTTATTTTGCCGACATCTTCAGGTGGTGTCGTGGGTGGAGTATTGCTTGGCCTTGGTCGCGCATTGGGAGAAACCGTTGCTATTTTCTATGTTCTCCAGATTTCCTTCGACATCAACTGGGGAAACCTTCTAGAAGGTCACGGAGGTGGCGTGGCTTCATGGATTTTGTCTCGTTTCGGAGAGGCATCGCCTGAGGAAATTTCTGGTTTGATGGCAGCAGGTTTAGTGCTCTTTGTAATCACTTTGATTGTGAACTTTGCGGCTAACACAATAGTTAATAGGTCTCAACCGTGGAGGAAGAACTAATGAGTTTCGCCCCCAGACCAGCCATTCAACCCTGGAAGCGCGCAAATAATTCGCGAAGATTGCAAATTATTTTGGCCACATTGCTACCAGGAGCACTTAGCTTTTTGATTGTTTCTTCTGCTTCTATCGATCCAAATTTAGCTCTCATAGCCATCTTCCTGCCTCTCCAAATAATCGCAGCAGGCATTGTAGGAGTGAGAGCTTATGGAAAGAGAGGCTTTGGCGATGCACTCCTGGTTGTCCTGACCACTTTCTTTTCTGCTTTTGTTTTGATCATGCTACTTTCTGTTTTACTTTCTGTTCTTTCAGAGGGATCTAAAGCGATAAGCCTTCAATTCTTAACTCAAAATAATATTTATGTCTCCAACACCACGTCCCTTGACTATGGAGGCGTTGCACACGCACTTCTGGGTACAGTCCTAATCGTCGGAGTGACTACCATCGTGGCAGTTCCCCTTGGAATAGCAATGTCGGTATACCTAACCCAAAGTCAGTCGAAATTGCGGGGAATTGTTAGGACTGTAACTCAGGCTTTGAGTGGATTGCCCTCAGTCGTTTCAGGATTGTTCGTCCTCTCTGTCATTGGAACTTTTGGTTTCTCTAAATCGGGAATCTTTGGATCTATGGCGCTATTTCCTCTGATGCTCCCAACAGTTGCCAGAGTCGCAGAGGAAGCACTAAAACTAGTCCCTGCAGACCTTAGACTTGCTGCTCTAGCGCTAGGCGCACCGAACTACAAAGCTTTTTTCCAAGTTATTCTTCCTGCAGCAAAATCTGGACTTGTAACAGCCCTTCTCCTGGGTCTAGCAAGAGTCATCGGTGAAACTGCTCCTCTGCTTCTGACTGTAAATGTCAACAACGGCACTTCTTGGAATCCGTTCAATGGGCCGATGGAAACTTTGCCTGCGTATGTTTACGGATACCTATCTTCCTCATTCAGTTCATCGCATCAACGTGCTTGGGGTGCAGCGTTAGTTCTACTCCTTCTTGTCGCAGTTCTTTTTGGAGCCGCTCGTTTCTTGGGTCGCGCTAAATCTATGAAATCTAAACCAACTAAACAGAAAGCAAGCAAATGAACAGCTTGACTAAAGCATCCACTCTAAGTTCAGAAGACATCAGCGTATGGTTCGGCCAGCGCCAGGTGCTAAGTGATGTCAACCTGACTTTCCCTGCTAACAAGGTGACTGCTCTAATTGGCCCTTCTGGTTGTGGCAAGTCAACTTTCCTAAGAACCCTAAACCGTATGCACGAGCTAATTCCTAGTGCCGGACTTTCAGGCTCAGTATTTCTTGACGGGGAAGACATTTATGGTGAAGATTTTGACGCCGTAACAGTCCGAATCAAGATCGGCATGGTTTTCCAGAAGCCAAACCCATTCCCAACCATGTCAATCAAGGACAACATCTTGAGCGGTCTTCGCCTAAGTGGTCGCAAAATTGGCAACGCGGAGGAATTGGTTGAAACCTCTCTAAGACGTGCTTCTATCTGGAACGAAGTCAAAGACCGTCTAAATGACCAGGCAATCTCTCTTTCCGGTGGTCAGCAGCAGCGTCTGTGTATTGCTAGATCATTGGCAATGGACCCTGAAGTCCTGCTAATGGACGAGCCTTGTTCAGCTCTTGACCCAGGCTCAACACGCCGTATTGAGGAAACCATCAAGGAACTGAGCTCAAGCATGACAATCGTGATTGTTACCCACAATATGCAGCAAGCACAGCGTGTTTCTGACCAAACAGCCTTCTTCCTAGCTGATGACAACACCCCTGGTGGAGTGGTTGAATTCGGTGCTACGGAGCAGATTTTCAATGGTCCTATCGACCAGAGAACAAATGACTATGTAAATGGCCACTTCGGGTAGTTAGATAACCCAAAGTTAACCTTTTCTTAGCCAAAACGCTAGCAAAACGAGCCTGTTAGTTAGCAAAAAGTACCAAGAATAAAGACATCGAAAAATCGATAAACATACAACAAGGAGAAATAATGTTCAAGAAGATCATTACTGCTGCAGCTTCAGCTGCAGTTGTTGCTGGTGTGCTTCTAGCTGCACCTGCAAACGCAACTGGCGTTACACTAGCCGGTGGTGGCTCATCATTCGCTGCTGGTGCAATCAAGGCATGTGCTGCTTCATACACCACTAACACCGTTACTTATGACACTCAGAGCTCAGGTATCGGACGCGCTGGATACGCAAGCGGAGCATACGACTTTGCTGCTTCAGACGGTACTTTCACAACCGAATCTTTCACTAACGGCACTTCAACTCACTATGTAACAGTTCCTCTTCTAGGTGGACCAGTTGTATTCGCTTACTCAGCTGTTGGTGTTAACGACGGTCTAAAGCTAACTCCTGCGATCGTTTCAGGTATCTTCAAGGGCACCATCACCATGTGGAACGATGCAGCTCTTGTTGCTCTAAACCCAAAGGTCAAGCTTCCTAAGAAGGCAATCAAGGTTGCTTACCGTGCATCAGGTTCAGGTACAACTGCAAACCTAACCAACTACCTTTCACAGACTGTTGGTGGTTGGACTGCATCTAGCAAGGACCTAAAGGCTGCTGCCGGAGCAACATTTGCACCTATCAGCTCAAGCTTTGCAACTTCACAGTTGCTATCTGCATACATCGAAGACAACTCAAACGTATTCGGTTACTTCGACCTTTCAGACGCAATCACTGCTGACGTAGGTATCGCTGCTCTTCAGAACGCTGCTGGCGCATACGTAATGCCAACCGCTTCTGCTGCTGCTAAGTTCATTGGTGCACAGACTCCAAGCACTGCAACAAGCGATGCGCTAAACGGAACTCTAGTAATCGACTTCACAAAGGTAGTACCAGGTGCTTACCAGTTGTCAATCGTTACTTACGGTGTTGGCCCACGTAAGCAGGGAACAACTTCAACAAACGCGAAGGCATCCTCAATCCAGGACTTCTTCAACTACGTTGTAAAGACCTGTATCCCAGCTAAGGCTGCATCTCTTGGTTACGTTGCTCTAGGTGGAGCGCTGAAGACTTCAGCTCTAAACCAGATCAAGCAGATTGGCTAATTTCCAAAAAGCATAAGGTGGTGGCGCGGTTGAAATTTCAACCGCGCCGCTACTTTTGTTTAGACAGTATTTTTCTAAAGGATTAGGTAAATGAAGATTTCAAGGTTGGCAGCAAGTATCGCAATCCTAGGGAGCGCTTCTTTAGCGCTAACTGCTTGTGATCCACCTATGCCCCCTGAGGTCGCAGCTCAGATTGCTGAGCAGACTTATACCTGCGTTGAGGGCAATGCAGTTATCTCATCTCCAGCGCTAATGAGCGACATTGTCGCAGGCTGGGCAGATTCACTTTCATATGCCTGTGTTGATGATCCTGCAACTACTGATGTTGTTGAACAACCAACAATGACAATGACAGTTGCTGATGGAACACAAGCTTCTGTTGATGCTGAGATTTCTGACTACCCAGCAGCTTGTACTCCTGTTCAAACTGTTCCACTTGCTGTTGAAGCTGGTGTTTTGGTTTACATGGAGTCAGATCTGAGCTCATTCAGTGTTTCACCTAAGAACCTTGCCGGAATTTTGAACGGCACCGTTACCAACTGGAAGCAGCTTGCAGGGGACAACCCAGGCACTGACATTCCAGATCTTCCTTTGACTGTTGTCCCAACAGCGGACACAATGGCATACAAGTCCATTACTGATTATTTGAGTGCACAAGGTCAAACAGTTTCTGGTTCTGTTTTCACACCGACTGATAAGCCAAGTGCTGATCTCTATTCAGCACTTTCTGAGGGCCAGGTTGCAATTGTTCCGAACAGTTACGCAGTTTCAATGGGTCTCTACTCAGCTGGAATTTACCTTGGAATGGATAAGGCTTCTGAATCTCCGATTGTTGCTGTTCCGGATCTTGCTGGTATTTATGCTGCAAGCACTCAGTGGACAGTTCAGAAAGATTCAAACTCAATCACTTTGAAACTAGACCCTTCAATTCAAGCTCAGCCTGCACCAGGTTTTGATAAAGCTGCCACCCCGTACCAGGCAATCTACCCAGTCAATTACTTCACATGTAATTCAAACAGTTTGCTTCCTAATGCTGTTGGAAGATTCATTCTGCGTTTGGATTCGCAGGGTGCATTGGGTGCGTCTAACTATTCACAACTTCCGGAATCGATTCGTGACGAGTCCTTGGCCAAGATATCTAAGGGACTGCCAACACCAAAGCCAACTGCAACGCAGTAGCAGGTTAGGCTAGTGGTCATGAATAAACAACGTCCTGACCGCGGAGCAGTTAGCATCATTGTTGCTGTTTATGGTGTCTTCGCACTGTCAGCTTCAGTTAGGGCTATTTATCAACTAGCTCGTCGGTATGACGAGGCTCCGTTGGCTTACTGGTTGAGTTTGGTTTCTGCGATTGTGTACATTGTTGCGACCTTTGCGCTAGCAAGAAATCGTTATGGCTTGGCCAGAATTACTCTAATCTTTGAGCTGGTTGGTGTGGTCACCGTCGGGTCACTTAGCTTGATTGTTCCAGAACTATTTGCTCACCCAACAGTTTGGTCTTACTTCGGTATTGGATATGGTTTCATCCCACTGTTGTTGCCAATTTTTGGGCTTTGGTGGATTTCTAGGGGAATTAGCAAAAAGTGATTTCCGTCAACAGTGTGAGCTTGCTGCCAAATGACTTAGGCCCTGTCGCTGTAACAATCGGCAAATTCGATGGCATTCATTTAGGCCATCAGGCACTACTGGCTGAAACTCTTTCTTTGGCTGAAGATCACTTGTTAGTTCCTGCAGTGATTACTTTCGATAGACATCCTGGGGCTGTTTTGAATCCAGCTGGTGAAGTTGCTCCACTTATTGGTCCAACTCAAAAGAATGAGTTGTTGGAAGAAGCTGGAATTGAAGTTGTTATCACGCTTCCATTCGATGAGGCACTCGCTCAGCTCAGCGCTAAGCAATTTGTTGAAGAAGTCTTGGTCAAGGGTCTCTCCGCTAAGGCGGTTGTGGTTGGTTCAGACTTTAGATTTGGAGCTGGGCAAAGCGGGGATATTGAAACTCTGAGCGAGTTAGGTGCCGAGCTTGGTTTCCTGGTCAAGGTTGTTGAAAGTGTCGAAGTAGATGGCAAGCGGGTCTCAACTACTCTGATTCGTGAATTACTTTCTCAGGGACAGGTAAAAGAAGCCGCTAAGTTGCTTGGAAGATTGCATTCAACCAGGGGAGAGGTTGAACACGGTCTAAAGATTGGTAGAGAGCTTGGCTTCCCAACCGCAAATATTTCTAGACAGGCTGAAGGTTTCTTGCCAAAAGATGGTGTTTATGCAGGATGGTTGCATGATGCCCATGGGGAAAGGTATCCCGCAGCACTGTCCATTGGCACCAACGAGACGATCACTGAGGTTCCTAGACTTCTGGAAGTCCATGTGCTTGATCGCAAAGACCTAGACCTTTACTTCCAGATAGTAAACATTGAATATGTTGACTTCATCAGGCCTGCTTTGAAATTTGCCGGTGTTGAAGAGCTCATTGTGTCTATTAATGCTGATTTAGACAAGATCAGGGTAATCCTGGGCTAGCAATCACAGCCTGTTCTGGGCTAAGATAGACAGGTTGCCGTGTATCGGCCGCGGATCTACAGAGCAATATTCACAAGGTTTATTGCGCCGCGCAGCGAGCC
>Ga0209084_1003713_pt1 | contig 11081 bp, 10 predicted proteins | sample C_130820_MF_Meta_FD_187309 | JGI IMG/M metagenome (GOLD analysis project Ga0209084, IMG submission 187309) | Freshwater microbial communities from Lake Croche, Canada to study carbon cycling - C_130820_MF_MetaG (SPAdes) (version 2) | ecosystem: Environmental > Aquatic > Freshwater > Lake... | reverse complement strand
ACTAGATAATAAGATGTGTAGAAAGTTTTTACAACAACATTTAATAAAGCCAACAGGCTGGGAGCTAACACTATGAACGACAAACCTAAAACAATTTACGATGCATACACACAAGGACAATTATACATGGGCGACTCAGTACACGAAGCTAAAAAAGAAGACATGGTTAACGAGCCTTCGCATTACAAAAATGGTAAAATAGAATGTATTGATGCAATGGAAGCAATGCTTACGCCCGAAGAGTTTATTGGGTATCTGCGAGGCAACGCCTTTAAGTATATGTGGCGATACCGAAACAAAGGTAAAGCACATGAAGACTTGCAGAAAGCGCAATGGTACTTGTCCCGATTAGTATTGATACATAACGAAAAATAACATGGCAACAGAAGAAGGAAACACAGACCTCGCGTCACTGCATGAGGAGATGATGCGAGATAAACTTATCGCAGTTATTTGCAGAGAAGCTGCAAAAATAGATACAACTAACCCCACCGGACTTTGCTGGACGTGCGGTGACTTTATAGGATACAAGAGGAGATGGTGTGATAGAGAATGCGCGGATATATTTGAAGCCGAGAATAAGAAAAATCGGTAGTTTGTGGGTCTGCTACACAGAGTGGAAGTCTATACCCTGTACTGCTTCAACGCCTCAGAAGGCTTACATAAGATGGATATGCAAAAATGAGCGTACCTAGTTTTACTTATAGTTCACTGAGTAGGTTTATTACCTGCCCTAAGCAGTACGAAGCACACCATGTTTTAAAGTACATACCCTTCGCAGATACCTCAGCTACGCTGTATGGAAAAGACTTACATCTTGCGGCTGAGAACTACATAGGTAAAGGTGAGGCATTACCAGAGCGGTTTATATTTGTTAAGAAGTTCCTTGATACTATCAATAACATCAAAGGCAGAAAGCTTTGCGAGTATAAACTTGCAGTGGCGAAGGTAGGTACTGGGTATGAGTTCTGTGATTATGAAGCACCTAATAGGTACTGGCGTGGCATTGCAGACCTTGTCATCGTAGACGCAGATGCTAAGAAAGCGTATATTGTGGATTATAAAACAGGCAAGTCGGCAAAATATGCAGACACTAAGCAACTAGCACTACTAGCGGCGGCGGTGTTCCTAGAGTTCCCGTATGTTGAGACTATCAAAGGGATGCTACTATTCGTAGTGGCTAATGAGATGGTGAAAGAAGAATATACATATGAGAATAAACTGGGTATCTTTGATAAACTAGCGCCTGTATTAGCGCAACGGTCAGTAGCCTACGAGACGGGTGTATTTAATCCTATCCCTAACGGACTATGCAAAAAGTGGTGTCAGGCTACACGATGCATTCACAATGGTAACTATAAGGAGGGGTAATGCCCTACAAAGATAAGAAAGACCGTAACATTAAACGAGAGTATGAATTAGAGAAGCTACGCCCTGGGGCGCATGAAGCTAGAATGGAAAGACAACGTGCTCGCCGTGCATATGATAAAGCGGGTATTAGCCGTGATGGGAAAGACATTGACCATATCAAAGGTGTTAAAGCGGGTAACGGTAAAGACAACCTGCGTCTTAGAGACCCAGAAGTGAACCGCTCATTCCAGCGCAACAGTGACCATACTATGAAGAAGAACGAACCACCAAAGAAAGCTAAACCTAAGAAGAAATAATATGGAAGTATCCGTAAAGTCAGTGCAGATTATTGCAACGGAGTCTGGTTTACCTGAGAGCTTAGTAGAGCGTCACTTAGACGCTCTATGCACGATGTCTATTAGAACGCGTATTAGTGAACGGAAGATGTGCCTAAACAAAATAAGAGCATGGTACTTTAATAAAGATAAAAACAAACCTCAGTTATTTGAAGTATTAGAAGATAAATGATTCGCCCCCTTAAGGGGCTGTAAGGAGTGACAATGGAAATACAAGTAATACAAGATAAGGTCTTGTCTATCAAGACTACAAACCCCGATGCTATTACGGGCGTGATTACAAAAAGTAAAATTAAAGATATTGATTTTGGTACAGCAGATGTATGGGTAAACTTTGGATTAGGTGAAGCGCATATACTAAACAACATAGGTATTAAGAACGTACCCTCACCTATTCGCACACAGTACACATGGACAGGGATGTACAAACCCTTTGACCACCAGCGGGTAACGTCAGAGTTTCTAACGCTTAATCGTAAAGCCTTTTGTTTAAACGAAATGGGTACGGGGAAAACTAACTCTGTTATCTGGGCGGCTGACTACCTAATGAATATAGGTGTTATACGCCGTATGCTTGTGGTCTGCCCTCTATCTATTATGGATGCGGCATGGCGCAAAGACTTATTTAAAACAGCTATGCATCGCTCAGTTGAGATTGCACATGGTAGTAGAGAGAAGCGTGCTCAGATAATTAAGAGTAGTGCAGAGATAGTCATTATTAACTTCGATGGCGTTGAGATAGTAGAGAAAGAAATTGCTGAAGGCGGGTTCGATTTGATTGTAGTAGACGAAGCTACGCATTTAAAGAACGTCTCGACTCGCAGATGGAAAACTATGAACCGTCTAGTTACTGCAGACACATGGCTCTGGATGTTAACGGGTACACCTGCGGCGCAGTCACCAGTAGATGCGTATGGACTGATTAAAATCGCTAACCCTAAACACACACCTAGAGCGTTTAATGCGTTCCGAGATATGGTACAGATACGCACGTCACAGTTTACATTTAAGAACCGCCCCGATGCAGAGCAGATAGTGCATAGGTTCATGCAACCTGCGATACGGTTTACTAAAGAAGAATGCCTAGACCTGCCAGAGCTAACGTATCAGACAAGAGATGTACCGTTATCTCCGCAACAAGAAAAGTATTACAAGATGCTCAAGAAAGAGATGCTCATGCAAGCGGCAGGTGAAGAGATTACTGCGGCTAATGCGGCGGTTGCCCTAAACAAATTATTACAGCTTTCATCTGGGGCGGTGTATTCGGATACTGGAGAAGTGATTGAGTTTGATGTGAAGGCGCGTTCGGCAGAGCTACTGAGTATAGTAGAAGAGACATCGCACAAGACGATTGTGTTTGTGCAGTTTAAGCACACCATAGAGATAGTAGAGAGGGTACTTCTTGACGCTGGGTACAACGTGGGTGTTATCCATGGCGGCGTTAATGCAAACAAACGCTCTGAGATATTTAATGCATTCCAGACTTCACCTAACCCACAGGTTCTGGTTATCCAGCCGCAAGCGGCGGCGCATGGGGTAACTTTGCACGCGGCTAATACGATTGTGTGGTGGGGCGTAACGCTTTCACTGGAAACCTATAAGCAAGCCAATGCGCGTATTCATCGTGCAGGACAAGTAAACAGATGTAGCGTGGTGCATCTTGTAGGCTCCCCCGTAGAGAAAAAAGTCTTAAACGTATTAGAAGATAAAGGCGCGGCTCAGACTAAGTTATTAGATTTATATAAAGATGTTATTAGTTGACATGGGACAGTAGGTACTGTATAATATAATCTCCTTCAAAGAGATGTGGGGAAACACATGAGCACAATAAATGTAGAACAGCTCGTCAAGGCGTATATCAAGATGAGAGATGCAAGACAACAATTGCAACGAGAGTTTGATGAAGCAGACGATAAGATTAAACAGCAACAAGATGCAGTACAACAAGCTCTACTCGAGCTATGTAAAGAAACGGGGACAGACGGACTTAAGACCTCAGCAGGCACAGTAACACGGACGATTAAAACACGATACTGGACGAGCGATTGGAACAGTATGAAAAACTTTATTAAGGAGAACGATGCGTTTGAGTTACTCGAGCAACGAGTGCACCAGACAAATATGAAATCCTTTTTAGAAGAAAACCCTAACCTTATGCCTCCAGGCATGAATATTGATAGTAAATACGCTATAACCGTAAGAAGGAAATAAAATGGAAGAACAAAATGATGAAGATGTCTATTTGACAACAGACCAAGTTATGAAGATACTAGGACTCTCCCGACAGTCTATATCTCGATTGAGACTCACCAATGTACTGACTACCTACCGTCAGGGCACTAAGTATCTGTCTAGCGCAAAAGAAGTCAAAGCTTTACTCACACAAAGAACCACAATAGTTAAAATTAATAACACACAAGAGGGTAGTAACAATGGCTAATGAAATGGGTTTATTCACAACAGGCGCGGCAGTTCCAGCACACTTTGCAAAAAGAGAATTAAGTGCAACAACTAAAGCCCTTATGGGCGGTGCATCCGATGCTCGCCGCATCTCTGTAAAAGGAGGTATCTTTCGCTTACTTGTAGGCGGTCAAGAGGTTGCTAAGAACGAAGACCGTGCAATGAATATCATTATTGCGGCGGCGGCTCCTAACACATCTCGCCAATACTATACGGGTACATATCAAGAAGGTGTAGTAGCTGCACCCGACTGCTGGAGTTCAGATGGTGAAGTACCTAATGTAGCTGTTAAAGAGCCTAAACACACAAACTGCAAAACGTGTTCTATGAACATAGCAGGGTCTGGTCAAGGTACTAGTAGAGCTTGCCGCTTTAACCATCGACTGGCGGTTTTACTTGAAAACGATATGCACGGAGATGTGTACGAGTTATCTCTTGCGGCAACGTCTATCTTTGGTAAAGGTGAGAACGGTAAGATGCCTTTATTCCAATATGCCAAGCAACTAGCTGGTCATGGTATGAACGTCACTGACGTAGTAACTGAGCTTAGATTTGATACAGACTCTGCAACACCTAAGATGATATTCCGCGCAGTACGTCCACTTGAGTTAGCTGATATTGATACTGTACTTAGTAAAGGTTCTTCAGTTGAAGCTATCCAAGCTATCACTACAAGTTATTCTGGTGCTGTAAAAGAAGATACTCCAGCACCATCTGGGTTTATACCAACTGCTATTGCGGCTCCCGAGTCTGATGAGCCTGTTGTAAGAGAGAAGAAGTCATCAGCTAAACCTGCTGACCCAACTGACCTTGCAAGTACATTGGCTGAATGGGCTGACTAAGCACTAGCCTATTAGAAGGGGCGGGTAGCACCGCCCCTTTTTTGTCCCCATATTTTAGGTATAGCCATGAACAGGATAGATTTTTTAAAAACAGTGTTAGCAGACGGTGGTAAGTACTGCGCTGTAGGTATAATAAACAAGAAAGTTAACCAAGTATTTTTTGACACCTTAGACGAGCTAGTGCTGTGGTCAGATGTACAGACTTTAGCCGGTGTAAATGTTTTCTTTGCGGTAGCTACCTACCATACTAATATCAGTAGAAGTGCCAAGAACACTAAGTTGTTTAAGTCTTTATGGATTGATTTAGACATCGGCAAAGGAACTGCGTATGAGACGCAGGTTACAGGTATCGCTGCGCTTAAAGATTTTTGCAAAGCATCTAATCTTCCTAAACCAACCATCGTGTCATCAGGCTACGGCTTGCACATCTACTGGTCGTTTGAAGAAGAAGTTGACTACAATGAGTGGAGACCTCTAGCTACTGCATTAGCCGATAAGATAGTAGCTGAGAAATTTAACATAAAAGACTTAGGCGTAACAACTGACGGCGCACGTATTCTGCGTGTTCCTCAGACAAAAAACTATAAGCTCAGTGATGCAGTAGATGTTGAACTAATAACGCTCGCTCCATCTACACCCATCCAGTATTTCAGAGATGCACTAACACCAAAGGATACACTAACCCCCCTAGCCAAAGCAGAGCTTGCCGCTTCTAATGTAACGCTCAACGATACGACTCGTGCACTACTAGGAAACATCATTTATAAGTTCTCACGGGTGATGTATAAAAGCCTTAGCGGTACTGGATGTGCGCAGATGGCTCATATATTCTTAAATCAAAACGATACCCCAGAACCTCTTTGGAGAGCAGGACTTTCGATTGCACAGTTCTGCGTAGATAAAGAAACAGCGATACATAAAATATCTCAAGCACATGATGAGTATTGCCCTGCTGAGACTGAAAGAAAAGCGTGGCTCATTAAGGGTCCGCATTTGTGTGAGACATTTAATCACATCAACCCAGAGCTATGTGTAGGGTGTAAGCACTCTGGGAATATAACAACACCCTTGATGCTAGGTAGAGACATACTAGAAGCATCGCCTTCGGATAACATTGTTACCGCAGAGAGTAAAGAGCTTGGCACAATCGACATAGAGATTCCCCAATACCCATATCCATACACCAGAGGACCTAACGGCGGCGTGTACGTTAAGAGCGTACTTGATTCTGGTGATGGTGAAGAGACTGATAAAGTATTAGTCTACGAGAACGACTTTTATGTAGTAGGCAGACGTAGTGACCCAAACGATGGTGAGGTTCTGCATATGCGTCTTATTAGACCTTATGATGGCGTGAGTGATTTCATCGCTCCTCTTGCCGCAGTAACAGCAACAGACAGATGCCGTGAGTTCTTATCCCATCGAGGGGTTGCCGCTCATGCAACTCAAATGAAGTTAATTATGGCATACCTTGTAGCGTGGACTAAGCACCTACAAAACACAACTAAAGCAGAACAAGTTAGAGTACAGTTTGGCTGGACACCCGATGACGCGACATTTGTTATTGGTTCAAGAGAGCTTGTAAAAGGTGCATCCCCTAAGTTCAGTCCGCCTTCAGCAACAACACAAGAGGTAGTTAAGAAGTACAATAGAGAAGGTACTATTGATGAGTGGTCTAGGATTGTTAACACCTATGCACTTCCTGGAAATGAGGTACGTGCCTTTGGTTTATTTATGAGTTTAGGCGCTCCGATGTTTAAGTTCTTCTCACTAGGTGGCGCTATCCTGCATTTAACTAATGCCTCATCTGGTGTGGGTAAAACAACTGTGCAGTACGTAGCGAGTAGCGTATGGGGGCATCCTAAAGATACAGTGCTTACCAATGAAGATAAGCTACTAGCTAAGTACCACCGTATGGGGGTTATTCAGAATCTTATCCTTTGCATTGATGAGGTAACGAATCTACCGCCTGATGAAGTAAGTGACTTGGCATTTGGTATTACTAATGGGCGTGGTAGAAACCGTATGAGCTCTTCAGCTAACGTAGAGCGAGTTAATAATACTACGTGGTCTATGCCTTGCATTACATCGGGTAACAATAGTTTGCATGAGGTGCTTCAATCTCATAAGGCTGACCCAGAGGGTGAGGTGCTTCGTATCTTAGAGCTTGAAGTGGTACGGGTAGACTCTCTGTCTAAACAAGATACTGACCAGCTATTTAGTAGAGACTTATATAAAAACTACGGGCTTGCTGGTGAGGTTATTGCACAGGCTATCTTGGATAACTTAGAGACTTCGATAAATGATTTGTTTGCTATTCAACGTGACTTTGATAGTAGAGCTAATTTAACCCAGAGAGATCGATACTATTCTGCATTGATTGCTACTGCTATCTTTGGCGGCAGGCTCGCAAACGAGCTGGGTATTATTAACATCCCTGTTGAGCCTGTAGTTGATTACCTAGTTAAAAAAATAGGGCACAAGGCAAAAGTGGTAAAAGTGCAGGAAGAGAAAGCATCGGCTAACTTAGGTTTGTTTATGTCTGAGCATATGCAGAATCAACTTGTTATAAATAATAAAGCTCCCGCTATTACAGGTGCGCTTGGCGTACCTATTGAAACTCCACGTGGTGCACTAGTAATACGCAGGGAGCCAGATACTAAGAGGGCGTTTATAATCTCATCGGTTATTAAAGCGTGGTGTGCGAAGAAGCAGATATCCTATAAGTGCATGGTAGCTGACTTAAAGAAAATAGGTATCCTACTCGATACGTCTAAGGTTAGGATGTCTGCAGGGACGGTGCAGGATAGCCCTGCTGTCATGGCATTAGTTTTAGATACCACTAAGATGGTATGAAAAAGGGGGCATATGCCCCCTCTCTTTTATGGGTGAACCCTATTGTATAGAGCTTTAGATTTACGTTCTAAGTTGAGGATGCGCTCTTCAATACTATCGAGCTGTGCACGTTTATCAGCAGGAGACATAGAGTCGTTAGGTATAGCCATAATAATACGCTTCTTACGGTTTAACGCATCTACCTTTGTGATGATATGGTTTAGCGCAGTGTGTGCGCCTTTGTTTAACATATCTCTATTCTCTTCTTTATACGCTCTAGCTTCCTCAAAGCGTTTCTCACCTTTAAGCATATTGTATGACCTAAAGGCTTTCTCTTGCTCTTCGCGGAGTTTATAGAAGACGTCTTGTGACTCATCAGAGTGAGCTTTCCCTAGTAGTGACGGCATTCCAGGAATACTTCTAAACGCATCAGCCCCAGACTTATCAGCATAAGGGATGTCCATACCTTGTCTAAGCCCATAGTCAATAGTTGCAAGTGCGGCTGCCCCTGTATACCCAGCAAACCCCTTAATGAGATGGTCGGCACTGATAGGAGATATAAACCCAGTCTTACCTAAAAGTTTAGAAAATTCTGATGTATCACTTTTATACTGATACTCTTTATCTGCACCCACTAAGCGTTGTGGCACTACGTTTCTACCTGTGAAGAAGTCGTGATTAATATTTACTTCGAGGATAGGTTTAATAATAGTAGGTCCAACAGGCGCGTTTACAAACGCCGCTACCACTGCGGCTGTCATTGCTTCTTTAGCTAACTCAGGATTTTCTGTGCCCTCATTCATTAAGTAAGTATATGCATGGTTACCCGTTACAAAAGGCAGTGCAAACACGTCAGCACGAATAGGTAGGGTGATATTAGATTTAACGCCCAGTGCTCTTAATGGGAATATGTGAGTATCCTTCTCTCTTGAGTCTTTATTTTTAAACTCATCGTCATCATCACCGTGGTCGGCTAAAGCGTTGTATAGCCACAACATAGCCATCATCTGAATAGTAGTGCCTGCCATAGTAGCTAGAGCCGCTTTTCTTTCTGATGGTGCAATCCCTCTCCCAGATATTGCATTGTACGCCGCGCGGTTAGCTTGGATGTATGCACCTAAGAAAGGAGTAATTTGTCTAATAGAATCGAGTCCAGCACTTGCACCGCGTCTACGGAAGTTAATCACCTCAAAGGCTCTTTCTTGCGCTATAGCTTCAGCTTCGGGTCTACCCTTCATCTCTTTCATAGTGCGGTTATAGATTGCTTGGCGGACGGCATTATCACCAGCCATAGCAAAATGCTCTGCCATACCTTTAAGTTTACCAAAGGCACTTTGCTTTCCAGCGTGATGCCCACCATACGCAAGGTCATGGATACTCACACCGAACTGGTCTGCAAAATCTTTTTGTCCTACTGCACCGATACGTTTAAGTCTTTCATGGGCTTTAGTTGTACTAAATGCTGTACCGACAAATTCTTTTAAGACTTCAAAAGGTAGCATTAAAGGGCGCTTTACACCTGATGTGTACATCGCTGTGTACGTATCTTGAGGTAGCTGAGAAAGAGTAAACAGTGGATTATATACGATACAGTTACGCAAGAACGTAGCCAGCTTAACACCCATACTTAATGCACTACGTGGCACAGGAGATACACCGTTGAAAGCAAACCGCATAAGAGGGTCTTTAAACTCCCAATACTCTTTTACACCATTGCGATAACATACAATAGCAGTAGGACCATTTTTATCTAACTCAGTAACAGAACCTTGAGGCAGTACATCCTCTGCAACATCAACAAGCTCTCTAGACTTATCTGCTCTAATAGCTTTTACATAACTATTAACAACCCATTTCTCCATGTTAAGGATGATGTCATCTACTTCACGAGTTTTAGACCCCTTCATTTTATGTTCTGTCTGCCCTGCCATGAGACTACCCGACTTACGGAAGTTACCCGTTGCCATCTGAGCATACATCTCATCAGGGTCTTGAACATCCATAATACGGTTAAAGGGCACATAAGCCACAGCATCCATATAGTTAGAGGCTTGCTCTGGTGAATACCTACCTGATGCAACAAGCGTATCAATTACATTTTTTCTAACTCTATGCCACATCTCCATAGGCTCTCTAAACTCAGGCATAGAATTAAATGCAGCTAGATGAGTTGCTACTTCTGCCCGTGACATATGCAGATTATTGGCTAGTTCTATAATAGGTCTAGTTTTCTTTAAATAGGTATGACGTGCAGGAGTACTTAAAGTTTGAGCGTGTGCTTTAATTCTATCTGCAGCTCTATACAGCTCATCAATACGACCTGCTACCATGAACTCCCCAAACCGCTTAGAAGACTCTTCAAAAGTCTCACCGTATTTAGTTGCAATATCACTAATTAGCTGACGGATTCTAGGCATATTATCTGCACTATCTACGCCTTCCCACATATGAGTAGCAGAGCTTTTCTTCAGACCACCTCTAAGTGCTCCCTCACCCGCCGTTGATGTACTATGCATGGTTTGAGACTGTGATACTCGCATTAGGAAATCACGCATTTGGTCCCATGTAATCTGAGACCCTTTAACCATCTTAGTTAATTGATTTCTAAGTGTGTTGATATACCGCGCATCATAACTACTTATGCTAGTTTCTATCTTATCTATGCCTTTTTGTATGTTCTCTCCTATAGTAAGAGGAGCATTAGCCGCAGGTTTTGAATGTCCTTGCTTTCTAGCTTCTGTTGCCGCTTGAGATGCTTGCCCTTGTGGAGTAAATGAAAACGCTGTACCTTCTCTCGGTGCACGAGTAGAAGTTTGTGATTCTCTGCGAAGTGCTTTAGCTGCAAGATGATGGATGTCTGACTCGGTAATGCTAAGTTTTGCACCAAATGTAGTGCGTGCCCAGTTTTTAACCGCTGATATTAGACGGCGTACAATAGGGAGTTTAGGTGCGTTCTCTACTAAGTATGCTAAGGTTTCTTCACCTTTTAAATGCTCTGGGGTATTTTCAGGGACAGACTGACGTGCACGGTCAAACGCTTCACCTTTAGTAGTTAGAGCTTGAGACGTTAAATCACCCCAGACTTTATCGCCCACCATACCTCGCATACCAACGTGTACACCCACTTCATGCATCGCTACTTTAGGTAGCGTCTCTGGGGTTAACTTATTAGCTACTAGATGCACTTCACCTTCTGGTGTGGTAAGCCCCTGTACGTTTTCTGGATGTCCTTCGCCAG
>Ga0209084_1003712_pt1 | contig 11091 bp, 11 predicted proteins | sample C_130820_MF_Meta_FD_187309 | JGI IMG/M metagenome (GOLD analysis project Ga0209084, IMG submission 187309) | Freshwater microbial communities from Lake Croche, Canada to study carbon cycling - C_130820_MF_MetaG (SPAdes) (version 2) | ecosystem: Environmental > Aquatic > Freshwater > Lake... | reverse complement strand
AAATTCGTAAATTGACTAATACGGATTTGTGAAATTCGTAAATTGACTAATACGGATTTGTGAAATTCGTAAATTGACTAATACGGATTTGTGAAATTCATATTTTATATATAAATAATAAAATATGACACCATTACGCATAATGTATTTGTAATATATTATTTACATTTATTTTTATAAATCCATTACCTATAACGGTTTCATAATTTATCATTTATCGGTAAAATATGAATTTTACAAAATTAGTAAAAACGTACGTTAACCCTTTAACGGTTATACATCCAAATATGGATGTAAACAAAAGTTTGATTTTACATTTATTTTATAAATACCTTACTTATAATGATTTCATATTTTATTATTTATTGGTAAAATACGAATTTTACAAAATAACAGAAACGTTAAAGGGTTAATGAATGTATATTAACCCTTTAACGGTTATACATCAAAATATAGATGTAAATAATGTTTTGTGTTTACAAATACAATATTTATATTGGTTTCAAATATTGTATATAATATATGTATATTGATAAACAGTCGGTTTTGTAAAGGGTTAACAACTGATTGTTTATATAAAACTATATGATAGTTGCGGTCGGTATTGTAAAAAACCCATCAATTATTCTTGAAAACCCCACTTACTTATAGCAACGTCATATTCCATACCGTGGTTGTTGTCTATTGCTTGTCGCATAGCAGATGCACCTGATAGAGAACCACCCGGATGCCCGTGAATAGATCCACCACAGTTCGCCATGAAGTCAATACCGAAACGTTTTACAATGGCGGAAACGATTCCAGGATGCATCCCACAACTCAATGCGGGAACAACATTATGTTCGTGTAAAACTGATAAAGTTTTCTTCAAGTCTTCTTCGTTATCGCTCATATATCCTCCCCACATTCCTGCGTGAATAAAGTCAACCCCACTCAATCCTGCTATTTGACATACAACATTCCAATTTATGTGATAATCGTGGTTCGGGTTTGTCAGTATTTTATCACCGCTTTTTTGAAAATGAATGAAAAATTTTCTTTCAAATTTATCTGTTATTTTTCGAACTGATAGGTAACTACCTAAACCACACCAAAAATTAATGTGAACCGCATTTCCACCGAGTTCGTATACTTTTTTTACTCTTTCTAATAGATAAGGAGAATCGGCATTTATACAAACCGCATAAATAACTGGGTCTTTGCCTTCAACGACTCTTTGATTAAGATAGTTCATAATTAGTGGCACTCTATCCTCTATTTTGCAAAAACTTGGGTTGGATAAAATTTCGTCCTCTTTTATAAAGTTGACACCACCTTCAACCATTTCAGTAACCATTTTTAGTAAAACGTCTGGTGTTATTCCTGTTTTTGGTTTGACTATACCGCCTAGTATAGGTTTATTATGACAGTTAGTATAATCACGAACACCTGTTATGCCGTTTTTTGGTTTCATAAAATATTTTTCTTTGATTGTTGCTGGTATTTCCAAATCAATGAGGTGACATTTTACTATATTATCGATATCCATTTGTCCACCCATCAACTGACACAGTAAGTGCGAAACACCATCTTCTTCCCAGTTTGTATTTATAACTGGAAATGCAATTTTAACAACTCCTGACTTTTCAGTTAACTCTGTCTTATCGTGTAAAACTTTACACGAGTAATTGATAAACAAATCATCAGTTTCCCATTCATTCCTAACGTTTGGATTTCCAACACTCTGTCCTATAGCTAACTCCCAAGTAGCTTTTTCTAAAGATGTTCTGCTTTCTAAAAAATAAGTCGCTATAATATTATCATCTTTGTTGATATCCTTATTGAAAATTATTTTATCTGTCATTAATAAAAATGTATAAATAGGTGTGTATATATTTTTGTATATTAAGTTATGAACAAAATAAACGTACTGATCCCAATGGCTGGGTTAGGCGAAAGGTTTGAATCAAATGGGTTCAAAAATATTAAGCCTTTGATTCCATTAAATGGAAAAACATTTATTGAATGGTCGATTGAATCTGTCGATTTTAATACTGTTGAAACACAATTCATATTTGTCATACTCGAAGAACACAAGATGATTTTAGAGAACTTTTTACGTACTATCAAACCGAATTGTATAATTTTAACTACACCCCACGTAACTAGAGGGGCAACAGAAACATCCTTAATTGCAAAACATCACATTGATAATGATACACCTTTGATAATTACAAACTGTGACCAAATAATTGAATGGGATAAAGAAAAATACATTATGTATTTAAAAGAGTCCAATACTTACGCAGATGTTGTTGTGGTTAATGGAGATTCACAAAAGTTCAGTTACATTTTATTAGATGAAAATAACAAAGGTGTTAAATTAACAGAGAAGGAAGTTATCTCTAATAATGCATTAGTGGGCGTACATTATTGGAGAAACGGGTCATTATTTGTGAAAAGTGCGGAGTTGCTTGTTGAAAGAAACATCAGGTGTAACAATGAATTTTATATTTCAATAACTTATAACATTTTAATTGAACAAAACATTCCAGTGTCTTGTTACAAACTTAATGAATCATATGGTGTAAAAGGTGATGTAAGTAGCAACTTGTTAAATACTGAATATAATGTTACACCCGAAAAAAGTGAAAAGTATTTGTCTATTGGGACTCCTGAGCAAGTCATCGACTACTTGAACTATAAAAACTTGAATATAAGGACAGATAATATTGCTAACTTTACGAGAGGATGGTTTATTGGTGACTTTGAACCATCTTTGTTAAAAGATACAGGAGTTGAAGTTGGATATTTGACATTTAAAAAAGGGGAAAAAATCGATTTTCATTACCATAAACATTGTAAAGAAATAAACTTACTAGTAAAAGGTAAAATGATGGTCAATGATAAATTAATAACTGAAGGAGACATTTTTATTTTTGATGAAATGGTGCCTACATTTCCTATTTATTTAGAAGACACAAGTTTAATAGTGTTTAAAAATAAACATTCGAATAAAGACAAAGTGATAATGTAAGTTACAAATGATTTATATAGCACATCGTGGAAATACAAATGGTCCAGACCCTGACAATGAAAATAAACCGGAATATTTATTAAAAGCAATCGAAAAGGGGTTTTACGTTGAAACCGATTTATGGGTAGATGAAAATGAAAACTTATTTTTGGGGCATGACAATCCACAATATGAAATAAAAATTGAATTCTTAATCAAAATAAAAGACAGACTATTTTGTCACTGTAAAAATATCAGAGCTTTGTATTTTATTATCAAAAATCACCCGGATATAGAATGTTTTTTTCATGATAATGACAAGTGTGTATTAACATCGAAGAATCGTATTTGGAATTATCCTGACACTGAACTCACACCAATTTCAATTGATGTTAATTTGTTAGGTTCGGGTAATAATACTAAGGAACACCCAAAAAAGGATATATTTGGGGTTTGTAGTGATTTTTTATTAGAATAATGAAAGAATATACGAAGCGAACATTGGAGGGGATGACCGAATTCTCCGAACTACAATAAATGATAACGAGAGTTTACCCCTATTTAAGTATTTTTCACAAAACATTAAACCTTCAACGTTTCTGTCATTTTGTAATTTTCATATTTTACCAATAAATAATAAAATATGAAACCATCGTAGATAATATATTTATAAAACATTTGTAAACATAAAATATTATTACATCCATATTTGGATGTATAACCATTAAAGGGTTAATAATCATCAGTCGACGAATTTCGGTGGGGAGAAAATGGGTTAAATATTGAATATACATATTATATAAATATGATTTCACCACGTGAACAATGTGTTTTATGCGAACCTGTTTCAAACCTCATTCCTATTAAAACCATAAAGTCGCCATACAATTTGGTTGAAAGTGAGGGAGAATATGATTTGACCTATGGATACTGTGAAAACTGTTTTTCAGTACAAATAATGACGCTATTAGACCCATCAATATTATATGACGGGGATAAACTCATTTTACCGTACAGCAATAGTTATAACTGGGTTCAACATAATATTTCGCTCGTTCAATTCGTCGTATCTTCAATCAATATCAATGAACGATTGTTAGAAGTCGGTAGTTCTTCTTTTGTTTTAGGTAAGCATCTGGTTGAATATTATAAAGATTATACTGTATTTGATATTTCTCTTAAAACGTGCGAGAAAAGAAAGAATGTTAAATATATTGAAGGAAACTGTGAAAATTATCAATTTGAAAAAGGAAGCAATCTCTTAATGTCCCACGTGTTTGAACATTTGTACGAACCTAAAAAATTTATTGAAAATTGCGGTAATAATGGTGTAAAAAACATCATTCTTTCTATTCCAAATATGAATAACTATGAAGATGGGTTTCACGTGACAAACCAACATACATTTTTATACAACGATAATGACATAGAGTATTTATTTGGATTGTACAAATACAAATGTACAAAAAAGTTATTCTTTGACACAAATGATTTGTCATTTCCGTGCATATTTTTTAATTTTACTTTGTATGATTCAATTGAAATGACACCTCGCACTATATTACAAAATAGACATTTGTATATATCAAAAATTATTAAAACTTCAATCCCAGTTCAAGGAAATACTTTTATAGCAACTGCAGGAATGTTTTCAAGTGTCATTTTTCAATTGTTAACTGACGTTTCAAGTATTGACAAAAACGAATATCCCATTTGTATAAAAAATAATAATGTCATTGGAATTATTGACCAAAACAGCAATCTACATACAAAAACTTTTGCAAATACGGGTATACAAGTATATCCCTACGAGTATTTAAAACAATTTGATGGGTGTCAAGAAGACAAAACGGCTTGTATAATAGTGTTCCATCCTAGAAAAAATGATATAGTTAACTGCATTCGGAATGTTAATGATAAAATAAAAATCATTGTTATATAATTCTTATTCATTCCAACAGATGGTTCATACATTACAACTTTGCACATTTAAAACGCCCATTTTAACCCTTTAACGATTTTACCGACGGATTTGTCAGTAAATTAATTCTGAATTATGTAAATTTATATATACAATTACTACCATAAATGGTTTCAAATATTTTACAAAAGACAAAATATTTGGATTTTATAAAAACACCGAAAACATTAAAGGGTTAAGGGTGTCGTATCCGTTTATAATCGTTTGAGTCATAAAACATATTGGTCGTTTCTTTCCTTCTTTTTCTAATTGAAGTAAAAGTAATATGTTTTTGGATGCATTAATGTCTCTATCCATACAGCATAATCTAAAATAAAATATCAAGGACACAATAGAGAAAATACCAAAGAACTATTATAGAAACATATTGGAAGGTGCATATAACAGAAAAGAAAAGTATATAAATATTCCTATGTCGTGGTCTTCGACTATTCCTCCTGAATATAAAAGAAATCCTACGAACTCCCTATGGTCGTTCTCCTGATTTTTCAATAAACACAATAAAACTCGTAAAAACTCAAAGAAGAAGTATAAATAATGGGCGTTTTAACCCTTTAACGGTTATACATCCAAATATGGATGTAAACAATCTTCGGAATTTACACATATTTTATAAATACCTTACCTATAATGGTTTCATATTTTATTATATATAGGTAAAATATGAATTTTACAAAAATGACAGAAACGGCAAAGGGTTAACGGTTATACATCCAAATATGGATGTAAACAATATTTAGTATTTACACCTATTTTTATAAATACCTTACCTATATTGGTTTCATATTTTATTATATATAGGTAAAATATGAATTTTACAAAAATGACAGAAACGGCAAAGGGTTAAAGAGTTAACTTATTTTTTGTATTTCCTTGAATATTGAAAAATTGTACAAACTCCCTTCGGTCGTTTGTATGGTTTCTTTTATATTATTGAGAACGACTGCAACAAACTCGTAGGAATATTACCACGTTTGGTTTCAAATATTGTATGTAGTGTACAATATTTGTAGATTTGTAAAACTGATGATTTATTTAACGTTTGACCTTTATTTGATTCGAGGGTTTTTACAAAAATATCAAATATCGTGTATCGTACATAATATCTGAAAACAAACATAGTGTCGTCATAGTAAATGTTATTTTTTTATACAAAAATACACATATTGATTCAACTCTTATTCATTTTAATCTGCGAATATGCAGATTATTATTTATCATTTTTACCAGTTTATATTATAGTGTCACCATAGTTCGTTTCAAATGTTTTATATTCCTACGAGCTCCCTTCGGTCGCTCTCCGCAATATAAAAGAAATCCTACAAACTCCCTACGGTCGTTTTCCGGATTTTTCAATAAATGTAAATTATTTGAAAAATCCGGAAAACGACCGTAGGGAGTTTGTAGGATTTCTTTTATAAACCATTTGAAATGAAAAAGGTTAAATATAAATTACATATGTCATTATAACATGAATAATACAAATTTATGTGTGATATCCACAAAGAACCCCAACGAAGTGTTGTTGAATACAATTATGGGTGTAAAAAAATATTATCCTGAGTTTGATATTGTTATTGTAGATAGTGATTCAAATAATATGAAAGGTTTTGAATTAGTGCCACCCGATATTAAAATAGAATTTGCAAAGAATAAAAACTGGGAACTTGGTGCTTGGACATATGCATATAATAAATATAATAACTATAAAGTTTACATGTTTATACAAGATGGGTATGAACCAATAAAACGAATAGATAACTTTGATACAGATACATTTGAAGACGGGACATTATATTCTTTTCATTATAACGCAAGAATAGTTGATGGTGGATATTTAGATGAGTTATACAGTGTATACAAAGATACAAACTTACATTTTTTATATGGAATAGACCCAGAAACGATGATTACAGGAACTGCAGGGACATCATTTATAACTAATAATACAAATGTGCGAACTATATTGCAATTAGAAGATGCATATATAATGAAAAATATAAAAAAAAACAAAATTCATAGTTGGTTGGCTGAGCGAACAGGGGGATTACTTGCAGATATTGCTGGTAATAAAAGAATTGATATATCACATTTTTTTAAAAAAACATCATTGTATCGTGATTATAATCCTCATACGAACCAACCAATCTAACTATAAATAATTTTTACAAATTTCAAATGTTGTATTATATATAATATTTTGATACTATCATAAAATAACCCTTTAACGTTTCTATTATTTTTGTAAAATTCATATTTTATTATTTATTGGTAAAATATGAAATCATTATAAGTAAGGTATTTATAAAATATTTGTAATTTCAAAATTTGGTTTACATCCATATTTGGATGTATAACCGTTAAAGGGTTATCGTTTTTTACCAATTTGGTAAAACAAGTATAAATAAAAAGTATTATATTATATTATATAATGGAACTATACAATATTGTAGATAACTCAAGAACAGACAAAAACACTGCACACTCATATCTACCTCTTTATCAAAATTTATTAATAAATAAAAAAGAAACTGCTACAGACGTTTTAGAAGTAGGTATATATGATGGTGGGAGTATAAAACTATGGAGCGATTTTTTTACGAATGCAACTGTTCACGGAATAGATGTTCGTGACATAAATACTATGTGGGAAGGTATTTTAAACAAAGATAATATTAAATTGTATACATCAACCGACGCATATGATGATAATTTTTTTATCAATAACTTCTTGGAGAAAAATATTAAATGTGATTTTATGTTGGATGATGGTCCTCATACATTAGAGAGTATGAAAAAATTCATCAATTTATATACACAAATATTGAAAGACGACGGTATATTAATAATTGAAGATGTTCAATCTTGGGATTGGATTGACATTCTAAAAAATGAAGTACCTGAACATTTGAAAAAATATATTAAAGTTTATGATTTAAGAATGAATAAAGATAGGTACGATGATATTGTATTTACAGTAGACAAGAGTATTACTCAGTCGTGAAATATAAACTAGAAAAAATAATAAAATATAAATTCAATTCCAAAATTTAACTCTTTAACCCTTTGCCGTTTCTGTCGTTTTTGTAAAATTCATATTTTACCTATATATAATAAAATATGAAACCAATATAGGTAAGGTATTTATAAAAATAGGTGTAAATACTAAATATTGTTATACATCCATATTTGGATGTATAACCGGTAAAGGGTTAACCATTTAACGTTTCTGTAATTTTGTAAATTTCATATTTTACTAATAAATAATAAAATATGAAACCATCGTAGATAAGGTATTTATAAAATAATTGTAAATTCAAAATATTGTTTACATCCATATTTGGATGTATAACCGTTAAAGGGTTAACGTTTTTTACCATTTTGTAAATTTCATATTTACTTCAATGATATAAAAATACACTATTGTTATAGTATTAAATATGGATTCTTTCACAATTGAAGACCCAAAAACTATTAAACTAGTAATGGATGCGTTGAAGAAAACAGATAAGAAAATAATATTGGAGAACGATGAAATAGTTGAATATTTCGAAAACAACAAAGAACTAGACCCCACCGCTTGTTTTTTGGATTATGTACGTTCTTTGAAAAAGGATAATTTGATTGTGATAAGTAACCCTGAAATAATAGAGTATTTCAACACTCTCGAGACATCCCCCGAGAAATATCTATTAGAACATATAAAATCACCAAAGAATAATATACCTATTGATGAAATTAACGCCCATTACAAAGAATACGAACAATACACCGAAGACATTGATAAAATAGTGGATTCTTTGAAAACACTCAATGCAAAAACAAAGAAAAACGCAAAATACTTCTTGTGGAAATATAACAAAGATAAATCCACCGATTTCAAATGTGACATATGTCAATCATTTATTTCAAAAAACTATAAAGGTCTGTCTATTCACAAACGCACATGTATTCCTTGTAAAGAAAAACCTGAAAGAAATAAATATAAAAAAACAAATAAACCACTACAGTCTATTAAAGAAGGTATGAATGACAGTGACGAAGAAGATACTACAGAAGAAAGGTAGACTGTGTAATAACATTGGAGCGACCAGAGAGTTCCCGAACACCGACACTTAAAATTTACCAACACGGTTATATATACAATTATAGGTGTGAATATTGAAAAATACGGAAAACGACCGTATCCTACTTTTCGGGTAGGCTATGCCTACCCAAAAGTAAGAAGCAAAAGAGGGTTTCACTGGGGGCTTTGTCCCCAATGAGGGAGTTTGTAGGATTTCTTTTATATTCCGGTGAGCGACTGAAAGAAGCACGTATAAATATTGTTTTGACTTTACAACTGTATTATAAATATATTACGTATATTGGTATCAAATATTTTATATAATATATAATATTCAATCATTGTAAATAATAGGTTCGTTGAAGAGTCAAATAGATAAAAAAATGACTTATTATTTGTATAATAAATACTTAATGTTATTATAATGAGTTTTTGTATTCACAATCGTCGAAAATCATATTGCAAAGAATGTGGTGGTGCTTCTATTTGCGAACACAATCGTCAAAAATCACGTTGCAAAGAATGTGGTGGTGCTTCTATTTGTCTACACAATCGTGAAAAATCATATTGCAAAGAATGTGGTGGTGCTTCTATTTGTCAGCATAATCGTCGAAAATCATATTGCAAAGAATGTGGTGGTGCTTCTATTTGCGAACATAATCGTATAAAATCACAATGCAAAGAATGTGGTGGTGCTTCTATTTGTCAGCATAATCGTGAAAAATCAAAATGCAAAGAATGTGGTGGTGCTTCTATTTGTCAGCATAATCGTATAAAATCACAATGCAAAGAATGTGGTGGTGCTTCTATTTGCGAACACAATCGTCAAAAATCACGTTGCAAAGAATGTGGTGGTGCTTCTATTTGTCTACACAATCGTGAAAAAACATATTGCAAAGAATGTGGTGGTGCTTCTATTTGTGAGCACAATCGTCAAAAACGATATTGCAAAGAATGTGGTGGGTCATCATTATGTAAATCTGTATGGTGCGAAACACACGCTAACCCTAAGTATGAAAAATATTGTTTATTATGTTTTATAAATTTATTCCCAGACAAACCAAATGTTAGAAACTACAAAACCAAAGAAAAGGATGTCGTTGAAAGAATAACCAACACATTCCACAACTTTACGTGGGTTGCGGATAAAAGAGTCCAAGATGGTTGTTCTCGTCGTCGACCAGATTTATTGTTAGATATGGGTTCACACGTAATAATAGTGGAAATAGATGAAAATAAACATACGGATTACGATTGTAGTTGTGAAAACAAACGGCTAATGGAAATTTCGCAAGATTTACATCATAGACCGATAGTATTTATCCGTTTCAATCCCGATGAATACGTAAATCAAGAAGGGAACAAAGTGAAGTCTTGTTGGAAACTAAATAAGTTAGGTGTAATGCAAATTATGAAAACAAAGCAAAAAGAATGGGAAGAAAGAATCACCGTTTTGAAACAACAAATACAATATTGGGTAGATAATCGTGCAGAAAAAACAATAGAAATTATAGAATTATTCTATTAGAATGTTGTGTATAAATAAACTGTAAGAAACCAAACAGAGCGACCGAAGAGAGCTCTCATATAAATATTATGAGTTTCCACACCCGATATTCCTACGAGTTCCCTTCGGTCGCTCTCCGCAATATAAAAAAAATCCTACGAGCTCCTTTATTGGGGGCGAAGCCCCTAGTGAAACCCATTTTGCTTCTTACTTTTGGGCAGGCGCAGCCTACCCAAAACTAGGATTCAGTCGCTCTCTTGATTTTTCAATTTTCTTTCATATTCTGTTCATCCATAAACCTTTTACTCGTTGATTCTACTAGTAAACCATTCGCATACACTCCATAATTCATATAATAATCGACATTCTCCAATGCAAAATGGTATATTTTGTGTAGTCCAGTTATTTCATATACAGTGGTTCTTTCATCCACGCAAGCAGGCAATCGGTATTTATCTTCGGTCATATATGGTACATCCTTACATAGTAGATTATTTACTTTATTTGCTTCTTCTAATTGTTTTTCGTCTTTAAACCTATCC
>Ga0209084_1003709_pt1 | contig 11097 bp, 24 predicted proteins | sample C_130820_MF_Meta_FD_187309 | JGI IMG/M metagenome (GOLD analysis project Ga0209084, IMG submission 187309) | Freshwater microbial communities from Lake Croche, Canada to study carbon cycling - C_130820_MF_MetaG (SPAdes) (version 2) | ecosystem: Environmental > Aquatic > Freshwater > Lake... | reverse complement strand
CTTCGCTTCGGCTAAAGCCTTTGCGAAGTCCGAGTCACGCAGTAACCACTGACGGATAGTATCTGGCTTCTTGTTGACTGCCGTCATAGCTTGGTGGGTGGTTGCCCCAGCCTCTACGAGGGATAGCACTTTCTCTTTTGCCTCGGCTAGAGCCTTTACTTTGAAGTGCGTCTCACCCTTGCCAAATCCATTTCCTGCCATTATTGTCCCTTGAGTAGGTAGTACTTTCCCGCGGCAGCAGTCTGTATAACTACTGTACTGTAACTGTATGAGCAGGCTATATAAAAGCCTGCGAATACAGGATTAAGAACTTTCTGCTCTATACTGTATTAATCCGTTCAAACAGCCATTACGAACAGATTATTTAAAACTTTCTTTAAAGTGTGACTAAGGTCACCAGAATACTGTACAGAATTAGACATTTAGGGCAGAGGTGTCACTATGGTCACGGAAAATTATAATGGGAGATACGATAACTAATTCACTGGACAGTTAATAACCACCCGGTCAAGACACTGGCTGGCTTACTTGTACAGTAGCAGGGGTTGTGCTGTGGACTACAGTCCTCGCACACGTGCTCGTCCTGCGCCCTGTCACAGTAAATAACTTCCCCTCACGGGCTAGCAATTAAAACGGCTGGTCTCACAGCCAGCCTACCTTGCTAGCAGTAACAGGTTCAGACTACCCTTGCTCTGAACCACCTTCCTCTGATACGCCGTCCTTCAGACGGCTCGATGTCAGCCTCAGCCAGCAGAGCAACGCCTGCGTGAACGGAACTCTCAGCGCCGTAACTACGGGTTGCCACTCAGCCCCCGCTGATTGATTGCCAGCAGTTCCTGAGCCTGCGGTTCTGCGTGAAGTTACAGTTTGCCTTCTCTCCTTGACCGCCCAAGCGGTTCAGTTCATCCTGACAGGCAGAGCAGAACCCGTCAAGTGGTCGCAGAGCAGCGAAGCTGCTCTAACGCGCTCGCACTATGACTGAACCTGCTCAGCCTGTCAAAGCGGATATCCTGAACCGCCTAAACGGGCGGTCAGAACAAGGAGAGAAAGAATGGCAAACTCAGTTAACTTCACCAATGCAGAACTTAGCAGCCTCAAGATTGGAACTGCTAAGACCGGCAATCAGTACATCAGCGGGTTCCTCGTAGACAGCAACCCAGACGGTAGTTACACCACTTCGAAAGCGTTCCGCTCTTTTGACGCAGTCGTAATATCTGCTCTGCCAGCCGAGTTGGTCGCTAGAGCGACCGACATCAAGGTCTCGTTCCCAAAGGGAACTCGCCCTCGTATCAGCGTGGAAGGTTGGTTACAGAACAAGGCAGACGCCAAGGGCGTCTGGTCTGAGACCCTGATAGTTACTGCTATCAAGTAATCCGCAAAGCGGATTGGCTGGCTGTTTCGACAGTCAGCCTTTCCGCATGCGAAGCCAGCCCTTTCGGGTTGGCGAGTAGTATATTTACCGGTGAGCATGGCGCTTGCCGGCTTTAGAAAGGAGAGAATGATGAGTGTGTATAAAGCATGTATAGAATGTGGTGATAAATACCATGGTAATTCATGGGGAATTGAATCTGTATGTTTCTATTGTTATTTTGGAGAAAAAGATAGGCAATGGAAACCTGAATGGGATAAGGAGATGAGTAAATGAGTGAAGCAGTATATGTCCAAGATAATCTATCTCTTATGACTGACTGTGCCGCTTGTATCCAAGCGGACAGTAAGTGTTTAGATTGCCAGGACGAATTCGATACCAGGCAAACTGTCCTTGCCCATGAGATAGTAGATGAGGGCAATGAGATATACCGTAAGCAGTGGCTTAAGCCTACGGAGGAAGTAAGTGGGCACGACTGGATAGGATCTGTTGTACGTGTCAAGGGTCGAGAACGACTGGAGTTCCTAGAACCAGTCGTTCATATGGAGGACAGGACATTTATGCAACCGCTATGGCTTGCTTCTAATGAAACGGTTTGTCAAATCTGTAGGTATGTATGTATTGCTAGCAACAAATGCCCTAACTGTGAGGAGGTTAAAGCATAATGAAAGATCATTGGATGTGTTTTTATTCTGAATGTGATGAATGTAAAGAAGCACATGAAACTAATTAGATCACAAGAAGTTCAGATAAACAGAGAGTTGGCTCTTCAAGAGCCGACTCTTTACCGTATTGTGCCGACAGAATATGTATTCTGTTCGGCTACTCTGTGCCGGAATGGCATAGAAGTCTTTGCTAAAGACGCACCCTATACCAAATGGGTATGCTTTGATTGTCAGTAATCAGACGGCGCTTGCCCCTGTCCCAAGTGACAGTGGGCAAGACGCCCTTAACCAAAGGAGAGTAAATGGCTAAATTGAGAAAAGATGAGCCAATCAGTCTAGATACTAATGCGCTTTATGCGGTAATGCGTGGGCTACAGCGACACATCAACGGCAAAAAATCACACGTGCCAAAGCCTACTGGCTATGAATTAAACCTAGTTCAATGCGCTCTTATTAGTATCGAGCGCGAGTATGTAGAACGCGCCAAAGAAGATGGGCGCATAGATGAAGAATTGAAACTACTGGAGGCAGAATATGAACATTGACATTGGTTTCGGTTTCCCCACCTATCTTGCGCACATAACTATTGGCTTTGGACGTTACTGTCTTTGGCTTAACATAGTCTCTAGTAATTGGAAGTCAATTAATACTAACAGAGATTTTCGGGGCAATTTTATGGGTTGCTTCTCTATTTTTACCTTTGCAATTACCAAGTAATTACTGGTCGTCTGCCCCTGTCTTTACTGACAGGGGGCAGCCGCCCCATAACCTAAGGAGAGTAACATGATTATGTTTTACAATGGATTCAACTTGCTTATTGATTTACTGGTGGGCATGACGGTATTCTACTTTACGCATAAGCATGCGTGGTGGAATGGATATCAAGCTGGCATAGTAGACACAACTGATATAGATATAACCAATCAAACATGGGAGATAAAAGATGGCAACTGAAACTAAAGTAACTGTCTGTCGGGTATCAATGGTTGACTACGAATACACTGTGGTTGGTGACTTCCCTTCCAACTGGAATGATATGCGTAGACATGAGCAAGAGTATTGGCTTAAGTCCAATGCTATCCTGATGGATACAAAGTATAGTGAGATCTACTCTGTTGATGACGGCTCTTGGTTAATTAATGAGGACGCATTGAGAGAAGTAGATGATCTATCTAGATAAACTAGCAGAGGAGATACGCAAATACAAAGTAGTTACCTATGTTGACCACTACCCGGAAGGGTTTGTAAGATACTTTGATGACTACGACACAGCCTTTCAGCATTGGAAGTCAATGCTGAATACTAAATTCGAAGGCAACCACACCGCAGGTGTAGCCTTGATCGAAGTAAGTACAGGTGAACCTGTCTTGCGTCAGACTTGGAGGATATAATGCGTAGAGTATTTATTAATGTAATGGTGTTTTACTTAGCGTTCTGGTCAGTCATCATACCTAACAGAGCTAGTGCGTTAACACTAGAAAAATATAGGTGTGAAGAAATGCCTAACAAATACTGGACACCTAACCTAGCCAGGAACTATGCTCGGGTAATAGCAATGAGCAAGTATGGATGGGGACGTACTGAATACAAAGCACTTAATAAATTATGGACAAGGGAATCACATTGGAATGCCGGTGCTTACAACGATGACGCAGATCGTTGGTCAGGTGAGCATGCCGGTGGCATACCACAACTGTTGGCGTTAGACCCAAGGACGCCAGCCCCGCTTCAAATTGAGCGGGGGCTGGCTTACATATCATCCAGGTATGGTAAGCCTTCAATTGCTTGGGGACACCACCGTAACCACGGTTGGTATTAAGAAAGGATAATAATGAGCATCATATGTCCAAGTTGTAAAGCAACAATTAACATGAAGCTTTCAATAGGTATGAAACAATTACCCATGTGTAGTAATTGTTTTGTTCATATGGTTGAAGATAAAATATCCTGGTTAAATTAACTACTAAAATAAGGAGAGAGTAATGCCAGATATACAAGCACCACCAGAAATAGAAGTAGAACTAGACTGTCCAAACTGTAATTATATTTTAATACCACAAGACAGAGCAGCATGGAATGGATATGTTCCTACACTTGCTTTGTTAGATGACGGTGACATGACTGTTGTTCATACACATTGCAGTTTTAGATGTACTGCATGTGATGAACGCTACATAAATGGAAGCATGGGTTCATATGCTAACAGTGTAAACGGTCGTGATGTATGTAATAAGTGTTGGGAATTAATCAAAGCAAATGATGAGTCCATTGATTGGACAACATGTGATGATTGCGGTACTTATGTTCGTGATGACCGTAGGTTTAGCGACGCTCTTTGGTCTGCTCATCGAGACATGTATCTATGTAATTCATGTTATGAATGCGACATAGAATGTTCTGATTGTGGTATGGATTATCTAGAATCAGATGGTCATAATTGTGATGACCCTCATGAAGAAGATAATGGTTCACGATACATCCACAGTTATGGATACAAACCTAGCCCTAGATTCTTTGGTGATACTTTGTATCACTTAGGTCTTGAATTGGAAGTAGAAGCCAAAGACGGTGACTATAACTGGGGTGCTGAGTATGTATACAATCAAGTACATGACCGAGCATATCTAAAGTATGATGGTTCATTGAGAAATGGTTTTGAGATTGTATCTCATCCCCATTCATTAGAGGAATTCCAAAAAGAATTTCCTTGGCACATACTTGATGAGTTAAAGACTAATGGCTTCAGGTCTTGGAACACCAGAACTTGTGGTATCCATGTACATGTATCACGCCGTGCCTTTAAACGTGGCAGTTGGATACAAGAAGAAGCACATCAGATTAAGTTCATGAAACTTATCTATGATAATCAACGCCAAGTCCAACGTCTTGCCGGTCGTGAATCTAGTTATGCTAAGTTCGATGACAAAGGTAAGATAGTTCAGAAAGTAAAAGCAGGTTATCAAACTAGCGGTCGTTACTCAGCAATCAATACTGAGAACGATAGCACTATAGAAGTCCGTGTCTTTCGTGGAACACTACGAAAGGAACGCGTACTATCAGCCCTTGAATTTGTTCATGCGGCTGTTGAATATACTCGCAACCTAAAGATGGTTGCTAGTGAGAAGCCACTATCATGGATCAAATTCATTGGCTATGTTAGTGACAACTCTAAGCAATACCCTAACCTATTCCTTGTCATCAATGAATTGTTTGATAAGGAATCAACCGATTACAATCAGCCTGAGGAGGACAACTGATATGTGTATGCTATGTGTAATACCACCTGGAGTTATACCATCAAGAGAGAAGCTTGAGAACTCCGCGCTTAATAATCCACACGGTTTTGGCTTTGCCATTATCGTACCTGAAGAGCATCGTATTATCCGCGAGCGGACTATGAATGCTGACGAATCTGTTAACAGGTTCCTTGAATTAAGAACTTATTATCCTAATGGCTATGCTATGTGGCATGCTCGCTATGCTACGCATGGTTCACGGACTGTACTTAACTGTCATCCGTTTGTAGTAGGTAACGATGACCGTACATATCTAGGTCACAATGGAATACTAGATATAACTATTCCTCCAAAAGATGACCGGTCTGATACCCGTGTCTTTGCAGAGGACTTACTGCCTGCTATGGGTGGCGTTGCCGCACTAGACAATGACCATGTATGGCGCATGCTTGAAGACTACACCAGTGGTTCCAAGGTATGTATCTTAACCGTAGATCCTGCGGCTAAGCACCAATGCTATCTGCTCAATGAGAAGGCAGGTAAAGTAGATGAAACAGGAGTATGGTGGTCTAATGATTCATGTAAGTTAGACTATGGCTACTCAACATCAAGTAAAAGTAAGTCTTACTCTAGTTGGTTTGCTGACAAAGACTATGACTTCTATAACAAAGCTGGTGACCCATATGATGTTGAAGGTGTAGACATCTATGATTGTCCTAGTTGCCAAGCCATTATGGATGAAGAAGAAATCTTTAACATGGATGGCAGATGTATTTATTGTTTATACTGCTTTGATTGTTTGAGTGATGAAGAGGCTTGCTTATGCAAGCGCCCTGAAGTTAAACAATCAGTAAAACAATCAGACGTTGTTAGTGGATGGGCAGGTGCTGAATGGTAGCCGAGCCTCAATGGATGAGTGGTGATGATGAGTACGATAGGTGTAACCTATGCGATGAACGCCACAATCCATACAATGATTGCGGGGGCAATGACCCCGATGTATTACACGACGAGATGGGAGAGCTATGATGTATATAGTTATTGCTAAAGACGGCAAGTTCCATGATAGTACAGAGGTTCATGTCTATGGACCATTTGATACACCCGAGCAAGCACGGGCATGGCAAACGTCAATTAACTATGAGTCATCTGTGGTTGATATACTTATCAAGCCTAGCTGGAACGCAGATTAGCGACACACGGTAGCCTTGTCCTCCTTTGTCGGGGCTACCTGTGGTAGGCTACATACGCTAAGTGAGCAGGGTTTGGCTCTCTCCTTTCCTGCTCCTTAGCCTTAACTAAGGAGAGCAATGATTACCATTGACGACCACGAAATCCCTGAGCATATCTCTTACTCTGCCCTTACCACATGGTTAGATTGTGGATGGCAGTACTATCTAAGCCGTGTTAAAAAATTACCGGGACTACCAGCATGGTGGTTCTTTGGTGGGTCAGCAGTCCACCGTGCTACCGAAGAATATGACAGGAGAAACCCATGAGTTTATTAGACCAATGGAAACAGTGGTGGTCTGAGACCGAGAAGGAAAGAGCTGAGTACGATTTAAGTACATCATCTGAGTGGCGTGTTGCTAGTCCACGTCGCAACCCTGAAGATGGGGACTGGTGGTTTACTAATGGCTATAAGTTCTTTGAAGCATGGGTTGATTGGCGAGACGCCAACAAGCACATGGAACTAGCACGCACTAGTGAAGGACACATAGCCATTGAACTTGAGATGGCACCAGTAATCAATGGCGTAACTGTCAAGATGTTTCTTGACCGTGTTTTTATAGACAAGCGTACCGGTGAATATGTTATTGTAGATTTAAAGACAGGCAAGACTACACCGCAGTCATCATTACAGTTAGGCTTCTATGCTTATGGATTGCGTAAGGTGTACGGTATCCACGCTACAACAGGTGCGTACTGGATGGCACGTAAGGGTGAACTATCACAGCCCTTCAATCTTGCCGCCTATAGCGACGACAAGATTGAATTGCTTGTCAGTATGTTCGACAAGGCTAGGAAAGAAAGTTTGTTCTTACCTAACTACAACAGTTGTAACATGTGCGGATATACCGCACAGTGTGAATGGTATATAAAGAAGGAGACAGATAATGAGTAACGCGGAAGCGCCGATCTCAATCACAAGCAAGACACCATCAGGTAGTCTTGTTACTATCCGTGCTAATACAGGTGAAGAGTTAGATCAACTCGTAGCCTTGTCATTGGCTTCAGTAAGTTCTGCCGTCACAGAACTTGAAGGGGCTATCCGAGGTAGTGCACCAGTAGCACAGGCTAATGTTGCTTACGCGACACAGCAGTTCCAAGCTACGCATTTACAGGATACCCCACCTTTTAATCCAGCCCCCTCACTAGGGGGCGGACGCAACTGTCCTCATGGAAAGATGACAGCGCTTCAAGGTCCGTCTAAGAATGGCGGAGTTTACAAGGGCTACTTCTGTCCATCAGCACAAGGAGATCCGTCAAAGTGTAAGACAATCTATGTTCAAAAGCATGAGCCTGATTGGAATACATTCGTACCAGATAAGATCAAGTAATGACTACGTTAAGTAATATTACCCTTGGTTATATACTACGAGAAGCTTTAGAGAAGCAAGACATTGACGCTCTATGGTATGTAGTAGATGAGTTAGAAGGCAAACATGTGGCTGTGTAAGTTGTTTGGACACATGTATTTTATTCCATTTACATATGACAGAGATCCTATCTGTACAAGATGTGGACATAAACCATGAAGACATTACGCAGATCTATACGCAAATCAGAAGTTGGAGGGGAGCCTTTACCGGCTCCCTTTCAGGCTTTTGAAAGAGCAGGTATGATCTTACGCAGAGGTGAAGTGACGGTGATTGCTGGTACTCCAGGTGCTGGTAAGTCCTCGGTTGCTTTACATATAGCGGCAAGGCTTAAGCAACCTACGCTTTACTTCTCTGCCGATACTAATGCTCATACCATGGCTATGCGATTGCTTGCTATGACTGGCAAGATGACTCAGCAACAAGCAGAAAATCTAATGAAGACTAACCCTGACACTGCTGAGTCTATCCTTGATAATAACAATCATTTGTATTGGTCATTTGAACCTAGCCCTACACTTAAAGATCTTGATGAAGAAGTCTTAGCCTTTGAAACTATATGGGGTAGATCGCCTACCCTTATAGTGGTAGACAATTTGATGGACATAGCAATGGATGGACATGAAGAATTTGCTGGCATGAGACAGGCTATGAAAGAACTTAAGTATCTTGCTAGAGATACCAATGCTTGTGTACTTGTACTGCACCACACTAAGGAAGGGTTTAATGGCACGCCGTGCCAGCCACGATCATCCTTACAAGGTATGGTCAATCAGATACCAGCTATGGTACTAACAGTTGGGCAACAGATGTTGCCTAATGGAATTGATTTCTATTTGTGCGTAGCACCAGTAAAGAATAGATACGGCAAGGCAGATCAGACAGGCAACACATACATACAGTTATCCTTTGATCCGGCGAGCATGTATCTAGAAGATGTTTACAGGGACTTCACACAGGAGATGATGCCAGTATGACTCACGATGAATTAGATATTTGCACCAGATGTGAAATTAAAGTTGACGCAGATACGCTTGTTACTATGCTCGATTGGAAATTATGCGAGATTTGCGTGGATGACTTATGATTTACAAGGAGTTGGAATGAGTAACGCAGCCAAGGCTAAGGGTTCCCAAGCAGAGCGAGATGTAGTTAAGTGGTTGAAGCAATGGTTTCCATATGTTGACCGCCGTCTTGCTGGTGCTACCTTAGACAAGGGTGACATCTCTGGTATACCAGGGGTAACAATAGAGATTAAGAACCATGCCAAGATGGACTTGGCTGGTTGGACAGAAGAGTTGATAGTCGAAATGGCTAACGATAATGCTTGGACAGGCGTAGTGTTACACAAGCGGAAGGGGCGGGGAAACCCTGCCGAATGGTATGCCACTATGCCTGGTCAGGTATGGATAGATTTATTAAGGAGAGTGACAGATGGAAAAGCATAGTATCGCTGACTATCTTGAGCACATAGGTGCCAAGGTACCAAGTCGTGGTGGTGGATGGCGCAAAATGCGTTGTCCATTTCATGATGATAGTAATGCTAGTGCCTCAATAAACTTTGACGCTAATAGATTTAAATGTTTTGGATGTGGTGTATCAGGTGATACATATGATTTAATACAACATGATAAGGGGGGAACACTAAGTGAGGCTATCGAATTCGCATCGACAATTTCTACTACGAGCGACGCAACAATACGCATCCCACATAGGGGCGGCTCAAGAGTATCTATCAACAAGACATCTCTCGGTCGCAGAGGCTCAAGCTTTTCATCTGGGAGTGGTCGTAGATCCACTACCGGGGCATGAACCATTTACCGGTAGGCTTGCCATTCCGTATGTTACACCTAGCGGTGTAGTAGATATTAGGTTCCGTGCTATGAATGGTGAAGACCCTAAGTACATGGGTATGGCTGGTGCTAAAACCAGCATGTTTAATACACAAGCCGTCTTTGCTGCTACTAAATACATATGTGTTACCGAAGGTGAGTTTGATTGTGTTGCTCTATCAGTTAAGACAGGGCACCCAACGGTAGGTATACCAGGTGCTAACAATTGGAAGTCGCACTACTCAAGGATCTTAGATGACTTTGATGTTGTGGTAATCTTAACGGACGGTGATACCGCAGGTACAGAATTTGGGAAGAAGATTACTCGGGAGCTACCCAATGCTAATGTGATACCAATGCCCGAAGGTGATGATGTAAATAGCGTCATCATTAAACTAGGAAAGGACTGGATAGATGAGCGAATCAGAGATTGTGTTGCCTCTTGATGAGACTATATGGACACATGTTGAGCACATGGAAGGGAGCATAGGAATTGGGATCAGTGAAACTAAGACGCTGGATTTACTTGGCGCTCTTTATGATATCTATCATGTTAGCAAGGACGACATTAAAGAAGCGCAAGAACTCCTCATTGGACTGACGGCACTACTTGTAGCGGCACCATTAAATCAAGCCGAGAAAGTATGGCAAGAGTTACAGGTAAGAGAGTCAATGAAGAACTTTGAACTACAAGTTAAGGAAGTACTTAAGGATGAATAGTCCACACATAGCCGACTCTGGCTACAACCAATTGCGAAAGGATGTAGATGTTATTCTCAACCAACTCCGGACTTTACTCCTTCGAAAGCAACAAGACTATGGTCCGCTTAACATATCACTCGCACCAGGGGGACCTCTCAATGGTCTACGAGTTAGAATGTTTGATAAACTCCAACGGTTCTCACACATTGTCGAAACGAATAACGACACGCCAAACTTCGAAAGTCTTGAAGATACCTTCATTGACCTCGCTAACTATGCAATAATTGCCTTACTTGTCCAACGTGGACAATGGGAAGGTTTACCTAATGCGAAGAGTAGTAGTCTTATCGGACCTACAGATTCCCTATCACGACCCCGTAGCCCTGAAGTCAGTACTCAGTTTCATCAAGTGGTACCGACCGAACGAACTATGGTGCGTGGGCGACGAGTTGGACGCACCAGAACCAAGTCGTTGGAACAAGGGAATGGCGGGTGAGTATGCGCCAACTTTACAAGACTCAATTGATTTAACCTATGAAATAATGGCAGACTTCCGAGCGGCGCTCGGGAAAAGCAAACCGTTTATTATCCAACGATCTAATCATACGGATAGAATCCAGACATATATTAGAAAATATGCCCCGGCATTCTCGACTCTCGATACATTGAGAATCGAAGAACTGCTGGGGTATC
>Ga0209084_1003708_pt1 | contig 11098 bp, 21 predicted proteins | sample C_130820_MF_Meta_FD_187309 | JGI IMG/M metagenome (GOLD analysis project Ga0209084, IMG submission 187309) | Freshwater microbial communities from Lake Croche, Canada to study carbon cycling - C_130820_MF_MetaG (SPAdes) (version 2) | ecosystem: Environmental > Aquatic > Freshwater > Lake... | reverse complement strand
AACCTCTGGACAAATGCTTTTAGCACGACACCACTTGCAAGCATCTGGACTAGGAGTTCTGACAGCATCATGCTTTTGGGAAGCAGTAACGATGCCATAGATTTCCTGCTCTGCCTTGACTAGATCCCCCTCATCGTATTGGGCAATCGTCTTTGGCCCCGCCATTGGCTGAATGATGGCAACAAGGATTGTCTTGAGTTGGGGGAATGCCTTCTTAACTAGCACGGCATAGGCTCGGAGTTGGTAGTTTTCAGCGGCTCCTGATTGAGCTACACGACCTGTCTTGTAATCGGTGACAACTGCTGTGTCATCACCAAAAAAGTCGATGCGATCAATAGCTCCAGAGAAGAGATCATCATACCAGAATCGCTTCTCAATGACCTCCTTGGTTCTCTCACCTAGATCCAACCGACCGATCATCTCGCTGAATTGGGACAGACACCTTGTAGCGATGTCTTGCCCGTCTTCAGTTAGTGACTCAAAGGGTTTAGTTCCCGCTAGGACGGCATGAATATCCGTTCCTAGTGCCATATACTTGTTCTCTTCCTGTTCTGGTAGCGTGGATTCTAGGTTCCAAGAGCCAGGACAAAGGGCAAGTCGAGAGAACCCGCTTGCTGATGGTTTTCCGTTGCGCTCGTCCATATTACAATAACTCCATCATTGAATCTGCGAAACGATATGCCACATGAGCAACTCTATCGTAATCAAAATCAGTAAGATATTCTGATTTATTAGATATTAATGACTGCATTGCCTTTGCGGCAAAGTAATGCCTGATGCTCATTCCGCCATGAAAATCTTGTTCATCGTTCCATGAAACTGGAAATGCCTTCATGGCTGTAATATTTGTAGAATTATTTGTCATTATAGTGCTGGTTTGAATGCTAGAACGTCATCGAACTTCTCAATGAGGCGGGCAATTACCTTTGGATTGACTTCCTTTAGGCGAACGCTCCTGTCCTTGATGGCCTTTTTAGCGATAAGGAACTCAATGACATGAGAGTCTTCAATCCCGGCATCCCACATCAAGGATGAGAGAGTGGTCAGCGGGTTTTGTTCTTCTGCTGCCTTCATGCTGGCCTCTACAAGCTCCGCAACTATGGTCTCCTTGGCTTTCTCTGGCTTTATAACAGGTTTCTGGACTGATTGCCTTGGCTTTACTTCATGAGCTTCATAATCGGGATCTTTCTGCTCCTCGGTAGGGATCAAGAAGGTTTGGAGTAATGCATACTTGTGGGCAATCGCCATTGCTTTGTTTGTTGCCTTGTCCCCACTGTCCATTCCTTCGCCAATTACGGAACAAGTAATGGTGCTTCCATCCTCGGCAATGAAGTTGTACCTCATCGGGAGTTGGACAAAACGGAGAATCGTTCCGTTCTTATTGGTGCGTTCTTCAGTTACAGGAGTCCCTGCTTCTGGTAGGCAAACCACTCCATGCTTGGCTAGGAGTGAGTGAAGTTCGTTGTAAACGGCATCAATCCCTCGGAAACTGAATCCTTGTGCTTGGTTTCGGCTATCCTTTCCGATAGCTGTGATGTCCTTCATAATTGCTACCAGTTTGGAAGCAATTTGGGATTGTTGACTTTGTGACGTAGTTACTGGTATGTTCATGTAGTTGGGTGCTTGCGTGGTTGCTGTGCTCCTGGTAGCTCCTAGAGGGTTGTTCATGTCCCTCTAGGAGCATTAGGAAGTTTTACTTCTTCTTGCCCTTCATCATGGGCTTCTTGCCTTTGAGCATTTTCATCTCTTTGGCTTCTTCTCTCATTGACTCGCCTTTTACGGCCTTCTTTTTAGTTGGCATCTTACTTTTTTCCTTTGGTTGCAGCCTTGCGGCCTTTTGTTACTGGCGTTGTTGTTTCTGATTTGATCGACTTCCGCTTTGCTGGCTTCAGCTTACGAGTTTTGATCAAAGTCTCATTAGGGAGTGCCTTGACTTGGAGGGGTTTAAACATCCCTTTCATGCGCTCAAAGAGTTCTTTCATCGGTTAGTTAAACAGCAGGGGTCTCGGTAACACCCGATACAGGCTGTTGGTTCTGGCAAGGGGCGGTAGAACACTCCTTCTTGTTGATGAGTGCTTCGACCTCCAAGAGACGTTCCTGACTGATGTGACCGAGCTTGTTTGCTACTCCCTGCGCGATTTCGTTTAGTTCTGCTAGTGTGTGTGACATGGTTGTTGTTTTTGTTTGGTTCTCGTTCAGCGTTATTGCTGATCGAAAAGTGTGTTTTCATTTAGTGGCAATTCCAAGCTCTTAAACTTTTGTTTATGCGAGAGTCTGGATCTAAAGTCCGGGTTTCATTTTGGCATTGTTAATACGGCGAGAACGACAAGTCCAGAGAGAAGAATCAACGTGGCAATTGTTGTAGTAGGGTGGCTCATATTATTTTTGGTTGAAGTAATCCTCAAAGACTCCAACGGCAAAGCTGCTCATAGATCGACGCTGTGCTTTGGCGGCATCTGCTACCTTGTTTTTAAGGGGTACAGGAACGTATAGGCCAAGGAATGCGGAAGTCTTGGTTTCGGTTAAGACGGGAGTAATAGGCTCGGCGGCGGTGGGTTCGGCTTCGATTGTGGTTGGTTCAGTTGTTGTCATGGTTGTATTAGTTAGAAGTTGCTATGATTGCATTTGTTTTCGTTTCTTGCAAATCTTTTTTTGCAGGTAATGAAGATTTATATTTTGGCTTGCAGAGGTTCCAGTTGTGGTCTCTGAAGAGGTGTAAAAGGAAAGGAGTCCAATCCAAGTTAGGGCGGTCGCCGTTATAGGTTGTGTATTTCATAGGTTTGTTATGGTTTGATGAAAACATTTAGGGATTCGTGAACTTTTACTGAATAGCCAAGTCTTTTCGCTTGCGGCAACATGATCTTTATTTTGCTGATTCCTAGCCTTGAAACTACAACCTTGTCGAAAGGCTCAAATCCAATGGCATTCATTATCATTTCAGTTTGAAAGGTTAGATCATAGTATTTTCCTTCATCCCTCCAATCTCCCGTCATGATTGCATATTTGGATTTTGATTCTGCCATTTTTGAAAATCTTTCAAGAACGTTTGCGTATTCATAAAGAAATCCCGACCATGATTCAGCCTTATCCAAGCCTTCGTCTGAATCATATTTTTCTAACCCCCAATATGGAGGGCAAGTAATCAGTCCATCATGTTTTGGAACTTCAACAAAAGCTGAATCAGAAAGAATATTTTCTACTCCAAACTTGTCTTTTGCTGTTTTAATCGCCTCTTCAGATATATCAAATCCAGTATATTTAATGTCGTGCCTTTTCATTGCCTCTCCTCTTTCTCCCCATCCAGCAAAAGGATCAACAACATGAGATTTTCCCCTTAAATAAAGAGCAGCGCATATTTCCGCAACTTCAAACGGAAATGGGGAATACCCGGTTCTGCTAGATTCAGAATCATGATTTGATTCACCTCTAACTGAATGCTTTCCACCTGATCCTATTTCAAGAACAGAAACGGGCAAAATGGCAAGTCTGGCGGGACTTGGAGACGCTTTGATTTCTTGCATGAAGTCAAAATCACTCATTTTTACAGGTTATTTTTGATGAGTCTCGCAACCCAAAGTATGATCGCCCAGAGGGGTATGCTTGCAATCAAAATGAATGCTGCTTCGGTTAGGATCAGTTTCTTGTTCATACTTCGCACTCAAATTCTTGATCGGGTTCACACTCGGCGGTGACATCTTCTATGTCAACGTCCTGCCCACATCTAGGACACTCACCGGGGTCTACCTCTGCGTCTTGTCCGGGGTCATATAGTTCTACAGGCCCGTATTGTCCTGATGCGGGTTGCTCTGGTGAGAATGAGACTTCAAACTCAAACTCACACTCATCGTTCTTGCAGGTGTAGTCAATTTTCATGGTCGGCGGCGGTATTGTGGTTGCTGGTTCAGTTTATCCCGAACATCTTATCGAGATGGCGATCTGTGGTTGACTCCTTGATCCTTTCAGATTCTTTAAAGGATTGCAATCTCTTTTTTAGAATAATCAAGTCGGCGGCGATCTCTCTTGCCCTAGCGGTGCTAATCTGAATGGTATCTAGTTTGTGATGCTGTGAGGTTTGTATCAAGTTGTAGAACAGGGGTTCTATGCTGGCTACAATTCTTTGCGTTTCAGTTATCAGGTCGGCGGCGGTGGTTTTAGTGGTCATGGTTTAATTTTGGTGGTTAGGTTGTCTGTTCTGCGGCGGTGATTAGATTAAGGCTCGGCGTATCCCGGCAAGGTAGAATCTCCACGCCTTCGGCTTTCGGATCATGCAGACCAGATGGAAGGTTATCTGTGATGTTTTACTCATAGTCGGCGGCGGTTAGTTGTTTAGGGTTTGCTGAATTGCTTTTATCTCCCCGTCGATAGCGTCACAAGTTGCAATAATGCGCTCTAATGAGGCTAGGATCGGGTTTATCCTGGGTGCGTCCCATGTTTCAACTAGGGACAAGTCGCCGGTTATCGGCTCGGCGGCGGTGGTTTCTGTTGTCATGATATTATTCTATAAAAACCCCCTCTTCATCAATTGTGCAATAATAAGAACCGAAAAGGTGCGCTGCTTCGGTTAGTTTGTCACCAACTTCCCCGTATCCCCTATCCCAAAAACCTGCTCCGTCGTGAGATTGCGTTAGCCATAAATCAATCCCATTCTGTTCATCGTCGCCCGCTTGTTCCAAAAGTTTATGATTTTCAACACGCCAGTTGTGCAAAGCATAAAGAAGCGTTTTTTTGTTGATAGGGTGAAGGCGTTCCCAAAGATCGGAAGCGTTTCCGGTATCACGGTAATCCATACCCCCGGGAGCGTTTTCATCAGCCGTCCAAAAGGCGGCGGTGAAAAATCCCCGTTCAAATGATGACAAGTTTTTTAATCGTGTTTTCATAGTGGTTATTAGTCACGAGTTACGATCATTGTCCCGGTGCGCTCGTCACCTTGTAGGTGTTCCCCGTTGTCTCTAAATAGTTGGACGGTTACAGGAATATCAGAGTATTCACGCACTTCCTTGGCAATATCCAAGGGGATTTGATCGTGTCCCCGGCTGCTTGTCCATACTCCTTCAACTGGAATGAATTCTTCTAGTGCTTCAATGTCGTCTCTGTTGATACTGTGTATTATATATGAGTATGCTTTGCATAGTTCCACAAATCGATCCTCTTGTGCCTGTTTCCAATCCGACTCGTCTGACCAAGTTTCAAAACCTTCTGCTGGTTTCGGAATCTCTTGGTCGACTTGTTCTCTGATTTCGTCGTTTATTTCTTCCGGTGTTCTCATGCTGTTTTTTAGTTGGTGATCCTGGGCTGAATTGCTCAGGCTACCGGCTCCCCGTGAAGAGAGCCGGTGTGCCTAGTCAATTATCCAAGGATTTGACCTTTTACCCTGCGCCAGGTGACAAGTGTTTTCCCTGCTCGTTTCCAATTCCATGCGCTTTCATCTATAAGCTGGCATGATTTTTTGACAGCTTTTATCACGTTGTCTTTTTTGGACCGGGGCCAGTGCTCGCAAATCCCGCCCGAAATTGGAAAGCGATTAAGTCCATCGTTGCATCCAAATTCCTTGGCGTAGCGGTCCCGTAATGCAGAGGCGAAACGGTGCCAATCTGCCGCACGTTGCAGCTTATGAAGTGATTTTGTGAAAAATTCCAATTTGATTGAGTTAGTGGGTTTTTTAGTGGTCATGGTTTTAGGATTTGAAAAGGCAAGCGAACGTGAAGAAAAGGAACGCTTCGACGAAAAGAATGCCAAGCACGTTTAAAAGTAGGTTTTTCATTTTTTTGATGAGTTGAAAGATTAGAGCCAATGATGATTGAGGGCGTATCCGTCGCCGTATAGGGCAGAAGAAAGCGAATACACTAAATGAAACCCCATATCCATTCCACAACCCCCGACTCTGATTGTGTCTGACCCGTTCTTGGTTTTAAGTGTCCACCCCAAAACCTTGGAAATAGAATAATTCGGGTGGATGAAGGAGACCTTCCCGTTGTCGTCAATCCACGCTCCCAATACTGAAATGTCCCGTGACATTCCCGAATAGGAAACGTGTCGAAGGATCGTGTGAACGGTTGATCCTTTCGGGAACCATTCACGGAGTCTGGCAATTTGCTCTTGCTTGTCTGCTTGTTTTGTTGCTTTCGTGTTCATGTAGTTCTCCTTTAAGGTTAGATGGTTTCGGCTGCCGACAATCCACGGATAAAGGCGTGCATACGATCATATAGGTCGCGCTTGGAAAGGTGTCCGCATCCTAGCACGTCCCGAACTCCCCCGCCGTCGTTGTCCATGCGATACAAAGCGTGTCCTCCGTATGCACCGGAAAGGTGATAATTTCCAAGGTTTGCGGAATAGGTTGCTTTACCGTTCTCGTCCTCTGTTCTCGTGTATGGCTCAAGAGGTGATCCGGTGATCCGGTTGATTCTCTCAACCGTTGCTTCTAGGTCTTTTTTTGTTATCGTGTTCATGTTTTTTTGGTGTTGGTGTTGGTGTTGGTTGGTTATTTTATGGCGTTGAGTTTTGCAATGGCATCTTGCAAAGACCCCAAAGCTGATTTTACAACTTCATAGTTCACCGTTTTGGCTCCCATCTCTTCATATATCCAAGAGAGATGATCTTCAGCACTAGTCAAAAGGAATGATGCTCTTGCGATTTCTTTTTTTGGGTCAATGCTCATTTTGTTTTGTTTTTTTTGGTGTTGGTGTTGGTTGTGTTGTTTTTTGTGATCGCTTCCAGGGCCAGTGTTTAAGCGGTTCTGTCGGCTGTCACTCCATACACTCTACCACATTGAAAGAAACTTGCAAGATATTTTTATCATGGAGTTGAAAGGTTTCTAAAGAATAGTGTTGACACGTTTTCTGACGGATCATTATACTCAATTCGGCGTAGCCGCTTCTTTCTCTGGGCTTTTACTTTAGAGTAACTTTTCAAGGCTAGTCTCTTGTCTCTCTTAACAACTTCAATTAGAGAACGTCCATCACTGATTACGATCAGAATCACCGTCTCCCGGCTTCGCCTCGCACGATAGGGATCATCGAAACAGCGAGGGAATGAACAAGGGAAGTTGACTAGTTAAAAAGGCTAGGTTAAAACACCTAGTAAATCATGTACAAAACATTAACAACTAAACAAAAGAGATTCGTTGAGAACCACGTCACCAAGGGAATGAGTATCGCCGAATCTGTTAGAAGAGCCGGCTATCAAGTCAAATCTGGCCGCTCTGAAGACTATGGTTCGCTAGGTTGCCGAATGCTAAAGACTGAACGAGTATCAACCTATGTTTCCAAGTTGAGAGAGAAGGTTTTTACTAAAGATGCGTTATCTGTCGCAGAAAAACGAGCATTCTTGGCTGCAACCGTTAGAGCAAATCCCCTCGATCCTGATCTTCCCGGTCATCTCATCCAAGAGGCGAGAACAGAAGTTGATCCCGCCGGCAATGTTAAAAAGGTTATCAAATTACCTAGTAAATTAGAAGCAATTAACATAGATAACAAGATGGCCGGTGATAACTATGCTGACCGAGCCGGGAGCGAGATAGTCAACCCCTTCCTTGCCATCGTGAGCTTGTTTTCTAATCAGCCCGGCACGTTGCCGGCCATTCCGGTGCGCCCTGTCATCGAAGCGGAGATTGTGCCAGCTGACTAGGCAAGCCGGAAGCCAGGAGAAAAGACGAGGGCCATCAGTTGCAAGGAGATCCTAAGGTATCTGCTCGGGAGGTGGGGTGGGGTATGCACGCTAGGCGTGGGGGCGGTCGTATACGATACTCCCCAATGAAAAAATATCAGTATCTGGAAACTTTCCCTTCTTTTAGTTTCTTTTTATACACATTGGATTGCAGTAGTTGAAATGTATTGTATAGGTGCTTGACGAGGTGAATGGAGTGGTTATAGTTTTGGGACTATGAACAAAGGTGAATTACTTATTACGTTGTTGAATGCGGCTACGATTGGTCATGTGTTACATTTGCAGAGTCGGAGCTATGCGGAGCATAAGGCACTGAATACCTTTTATTCTGACTTGCCCGATCTGGTGGATAGTGTGATTGAGGCTTATCAAGGAAGGCATGGAGAGTTGATTGAGTATCCCGATCAGGTTGTGGAGTTGAGTGAGTATAAGGATTCCTTGGAGTTTGTGATGTTCTTGAAGATATTGCTTGAGGAGGATCGTTATGTATTGGGAGATGCGAGTGAGATCCAGAACCTTGTGGATGGGATTGCAGAGTTGATTGATTCTACTATTTATAAACTGACGTTCCTCAAGTAGGGTGATCCACATAACGAGACATTTGGCATCCATAAGCCATGTGTCGATTAAGTATCCATATCCATAGGTTCATGTTCAAAAAACAAGGATCTTTGACCATATAGGTAATCAACTACTAAAACGGGCTCAGAAATGGCTCAATCGGCTCAGGGGCCGTTTATAATTAGTAGTTCGGTGATTCTTAACTCGCCAAAATAGACGAATGTTCCCCTTTGGAAATGCCTTAACTCGACTTCTGTTACGAGTTAGGGGTAGGGTTGTGTCTTTATCGGGTTGGTGAATTTCCGAAACTGTGTCTCGGATTTTATGCAAGGTTGTTAATTATTGGTGTGCGGCTTGATCGGGTATAATGCGGTGAATAATCGGGTAATCTCCGCAAGTGTAACCATACTTAACAAATAATCGTCTTTTTTGTAAGGTATCGTTTACAAAACGCGGATGTCTACGATCTACTACACGGGAGCAGTAATCATGAAATACTACTTTTGTGTGGTATGTCCCCGAAATGTGTTTCGGGAACAAAAAATGGTGATGGAGGTTCAGGTCGCTATCTCCTCTGGTTCGCAACAATTGGTTGACATCCCCCAGACTTGACCCCTCAATGCCTCCATCAATATAAATCCTATGCGCTTATAAATATCTGTCAAGGAATTGGCTACCCACCACCAAAGAGTATAGGCTAATAATTATCTTTCTAAATTAGAGTATGGGCTTATTTTTTCCGAGGACGGCCCCTGGATTTAGAGGGAGCAGTTTGTTGGGATAAAGCAACCCTGCCATAGATAGTCTTCTTGGCTAACTCCTCTGGCAAGTTATAAATGAATGCTCGTAGCCTCATCCGTTGCTCTGGATCTATGACCCCGGCAAGCACACTAAAGTCTTCACCCTTTAAGGCTAATCTTTTTGCTTCCTCAAATGCTTCATCCTGTAATTTCATTTATAAATAAAAATGCTTGTATTTAGAAAAAATTCGTCTAGTGCTTGCAATGTATGAAAAACATATTCTCCAAGAACAACCTGGAAAGGGCTTGTGATGAGTGTGGTGGAACTGGAAGTGATTGGTATGATGAAGGCTTGGGTGAACCATGCTGGAAATGCCAAGGCACAGGCCATATAGCTACCGACGAGGGTAAGGCTATCCTCCAACTCATTGCACACCATCAGGGTAGTATCTTGCAATACTAATAATTACTTTTCTAGTCTTCTCCATCGGTCACGCCAAAGGAGATCGGTTAGACGATTTGCATAAGCTCTTACTTTCAATTCTGAAAGGTTAGGGTCAAGGATGTGTATCCCTTCGTGCAAAACAGTGTTAAGCCTATCTTTGGTAGATAGTCTTGGATCTATTTCAATTAACTTGTCAGCACGGGTAGCCTGACCGTGGTTTCCTTCTCTGCCTAGCTTTCGATCCTCAATCTTAATACGCCCTGGTAATTTCATCAGGCATTTTGTAGAGATTGAGATTTGTATTTGCGCTACCACACATACACCTGATGGTTTTCATTTCTAATTCACCCCTTTTAAAGGCACGTTTTAAACGCTTTGATGCAGCATCTTCAGATATATTTAGATGCTGTGACATTCGTTTAGAAGTAACCCATTCCGTATTATCAAAATCCTCTTCCCTTGGAACCTCTGATCCCATTGTTTGACCAATAGTATCAAGGATGCTTTTTCTTAAATCAGCCGAGGATGGGTTTAGTTTCTTTTGGCTCATAAGATATAATCTTGGTTGATGGTAATTCCCCTTTGTCACATCCCCTCCAATCTATGATTCCTACACCGGGACGACATATCGAATCTCCAACAACCTTGTGAGCGTATTTAGTCAGCAACTGCCAAGCTGGAGTTACCATAAAGATTCCAGATCCATCGTTAAAGATTCCTCCCGTGTGTCGATGGCCTCGTAAATATATCTTTGGAACCTTATGACCTACACGGGAGTAATTCTGTCGAGCATTGCCCATTGTTATAGACATCGCTCCTGCCTCAAGGTATGCCCTAGAACTCGTCGGCATATGGTGGGCAATATCAATGAGCGTTCCGTTAATTTCAAGCAGTCCCTTGTCACCTAGCCAAGTTGCTCCTATTTCTCTAGCAATCATCTTTTCCCAATCGCCCACATGGCATTCTGTTCCAGCAGTCATATAAACCGCACAAGCCATTTTAGCCATAGGTCGTAAACACTCAATAGCAGCAAGGGTATGATCCAGGTTAAGAGCAGCAACAACTTCAGATGAACCATGATGGCGACCTTCGATACAATCGCCATTGATGATCAAAGCAAATGGGGTGTCTCGGAAATGTTCTTTGATCTTTTTGTCTTTATCTTTCCAACATTGCCACAACCATTGTTGGTGAAGATTATTTCCTAATCCGATTGTGTTACCAGTAGATGTCTCATGACCATCAGGCCACAACCCAACAGTAGAACCACAATGGAGGTCACTTACAATGACAGCTCCAATTGGTTTTTGTTTTTTAGTCATTTGATTGGTGGGAATATGGTTTTGGGGGGTGACTTGATGACAGCTCTTTTAAAATAATAGCTGCATCCCTCAATGAGACTTCCTCATCTTCCATCATCTCTGCAAGAGTCTGCATGGATTTAAGCCGTTCAATCAAGTGGTGATTGTAGCTAATTAGATCCAACTGCTCATCACGAAGATTCTCTGCATACCATCCAGCCCCGGCAGTCCAGAATTGAGTCTTATGCTCTACTTGACCAGCCTTATACTTTTGTAAACCATTAGAACCAGCTTTTGACCAAATTTCAAAAGCATCTTGTTCAGCGTTCATTATGGTTATTTCTTTTTCCACTTTGCAGCATTAGCCGCAAATGTAGCCATTTTTCTAA
>Ga0209084_1003707_pt1 | contig 11098 bp, 9 predicted proteins | sample C_130820_MF_Meta_FD_187309 | JGI IMG/M metagenome (GOLD analysis project Ga0209084, IMG submission 187309) | Freshwater microbial communities from Lake Croche, Canada to study carbon cycling - C_130820_MF_MetaG (SPAdes) (version 2) | ecosystem: Environmental > Aquatic > Freshwater > Lake | place... | reverse complement strand
GATGCATTTGGTAAAAACCATTGCAAATCAGTGGGTTAACCTCTGTCCTTGGTCAGAAATGGCGCGCCGGACAAGATGAAGATGATAGCATTTATACCATTGAAATTACAGTATAATCTAAAATTGTCATAAAAGCTCGATTAATTTCGCTAGTCAATTGCCTTTCAATAACTAAGCCTGTCGAGCCTGCCGCGTCGGTTTCAATGTTCATATTTTAAATGGGGATCCCAGCAGGCTATTTCCTTTGTTCGCTATGTCACAACCCGTTAAAGCTGAGTTCTAATGTTGTTTGAAGAGGAGGCTGGTGCAAATTTTTTTAATTTAGATGTTAGCGGTGGACGGTTACGGTCTACACAGCTGATTTTGGATTGAGTTGGCAAAGTATAATATCTTCTTATTAAGTCATTACGATTCACATACTTTTGAATTTTTTTATAGAAGCAACCTTTTATACCCTTGGTCTTGGGCGGCGAGTCAAAAGAGGTATTACTGTATTATGGTAATTTATACTACTCGCTTGTAATGTTTTGCTTAAGCTAAAAATATTGCAAATTTAAGGGTTATTTCAGAAGCCGTGTCTAATTGGATTTTTTATGTTCCGCCTTGATCAGATCTGCAGCCTTTTCAGCCAAACAATAAGTCGCTGCCACAGTATTTGCCGAAACGATTGCGGGCATTACCGACGCATCTACAACGCGCAAAGCATCGATACCATGGACGCGTAAACTCGCCGGATCAACAACAGCCATTTCACCGTGTCCCATGCTGCATGTCCCGACCGGATGAAACAAAGTGCCGACAGTCTGACGAATAAAGGCTTCAATTGCACCGTCGCTTTGAACGTCAGGACCCGGGCTCACCTCGCAATCAAGATGCGGTTTAAAAGCTGGTTGCGAGACGATATTGCGGATAATTTTAAATCCCTCGCGCAGAGTATGCATCGTGCTCTTGTCACGGAAAAAATTAAAGATGATCGATGGCTTTTCGTGAGGGTCTGCGCTTTTGAGACTAATATTGCCTATACTGTTTGGCCTCAGTTCCGTTATATGAAGGAGAAATCCGTGACCTGTGAAACCGGCCGCATTCTGGGTGTTTGCAACGCCCGCGCAGAAAAATAGCTGCGCGTCGGGCCTGTCTGTATCCGGACGCGTCGAAATAAAACCGCCTGCCTCCGCTGTTGTTGAAGCGAATACGCCACGTCGGCGCAAAAACCAGTCAAGCACGTGTACGATATTTCGTGGGAATGCCTTCCAGGAAATGCCATAGGGTCCCGTCGTTTTGGCTTTATATTCAAGCGTGATGTCGAGATGATCTTGGAGATTTTTTCCAACACCTGGCAAATGATTCACAACAGGGATTTCATAAGCCTCTAATTCTTTACGATCCCCGATACCCGAGAGCATTAAAAGATGTGGTGATACAAAAGAACCTGCGGATAAAATAATCTCTTTAGCCGAAATCGTTTCTTTGCGGCCCTCGCTCTCAACTTCAATACCCGTAGCGCGTCGCCCTTCTAATAATACGCGAAGCGCTTTGCGGTTTGATAGAATGATTAAATTAGGCCGATGTCTTACAGGATCAATATAAGCCGCTTCCGCGGAATGCCGTTCACCTTTACGATGTGTGAAGGTATAATAGCCTACGCCATTTTGGCGTTCGCCGTTAAAATCGGCGTTAAATTCAAAGCCGGCTTGCTGCGCTGCTTCTAAATATACATTGGTCATTGTATTGACGCTGCGCGGCGGGGCGAGATTCAATGGTCCGTCAGTACCGTGATAGGCGGGATCGATAAAATCGCCAAGCGCTCTGCCTTTGACTTTGATTTGTTTCGCAGTCTTGGCGTCTGCCAACAATTCAAACCGCTCGACCTTTTTGAAGTAAGGGAGGAGGTCATCATAGCCCCACCCCTGATTGCCAAGATCACGCCAATGATCAAAATCCTCGCGCTGTCCGCGTATAAAGATTTGTCCATTTACGTTAGTAGAACCGCCAGTGCCTTTGCCACGTGGCAGTTCAATTTTACGACCTTGGAGGCCGGGCTCGGGTTCCGACTGAAACCATGACATGAATTTTGTGCCGCCAAAAAAGGCTAGTGCAGGTGCCATGAAGGTCACCATTGCCAATGGCATTTTGACAATCGTCTTCCGTGAATTTTGATCCGGACCTGCCTCAATCAACGCAACCCGAACGGTTGGATCTTCGGTCAGACGGTTAGCCAAAACACAACCGGCTGCCCCTGCACCCACGATGATATAATCATACTGCATGTTCTGACGCCTCCCTATAAAAGGGTTAGCACGACACCATGATTGCGCAAGTAATATGCTTGATGCCCAGTGTTTAGGCCTTCATACTGCTAGGATAAAAGGCTTCGGAGATGACAATGAACCCGAACGAACTTCGAACTTTATACCATGGCTATATTGATTGCCTCAATTCGAGAAATCTCGATCAGCTCGGGGAGTTCGTTGACGCGGATGTCGAATATAACGGGACGCGTGTTTCACTCGCGGGATATCAAGACATGCTCAAGCGCGATTTCGAGGCCATTCCTGATCTGTATTTCAATATTACGCTCTTATGTTCCGAGCCACCGCTGATTGCGAGCCGCCTTGATTTTAATTGTACGCCTTCAAGTACTCTCTTTGGCATCGCTGTAAATGGAATACGGGTGCAGTTTTCAGAGAATGTATTTTACCAATTCCACTCACGGCGAATTAGTCGCGTTTGGTCGGTGATTGACGAGGCCGCTATAGCGCGTCAGGTCAAAGAAGCTCGCTTATAAATCCGTAGTCCGGTCAGACTGGGGTATCCAGATAGGTCTTGACCGTCTTCTCGGCACCATCCTTCCAGAGAGCATTCAGATAATAGGAAAAGCGCTTCTGCATCTCCGGATGCTTGCCAACATCACCATAGATATCAGCCATTTCAAGCCAGACTTGTGGGTTCTCTTTCGCCAATTTGGCGCGGGCCTGCAACGCATCCCAATTCGGATCATTCGGTTCGATCACCGCGCCGCTATCGGTCGTGCCGAAGCAGTAGCGGCACCAAAGCGCCGATTCAAGCGCTAGACCATCAATCGACTGATTGTCTTTCAAACGATCGGCAATCGGCGGTACAATAAATTTGGGTTGCCTATTTGATCCATCAAGGCAAAGACGTCTGATGGTGTCACCCACTTTCGGATTGGAAAAGCGACGATCGATCAATTTTTGATAATCGACGAGATTTGTTCCGGGCACCGGATGGACGGTAGGACGGATTTCTTCATCGGTTACTTTTTTAAGATAGGCCTTGATCAGCGGATTAAGCATTGCATCATGCACGAAATGGAAATCCAGCAGGCCACCAATATAGGCGATCACGGCATGCCCGCCATTCAAAATGCGGATCTTCATATATTCCCAAGGGGTGACGTCTTTTACAAATTCCGCACCGACCTTCTCCCATTCGGGACGGCCTAAAGGAAATTGATCTTCGACTACCCATTGTTTGAATTCTTCACAGAAGACAGGCCACTGGTCCTCAACCCCAAATTTTTCTGCACATAATGCTCGCTCGCGGTCCCCTGTCGCGGGCGTGATACGATCCACCATCGCATTCGGAAAAGCGACATTGTTCTCAATCCACACTGCGAGCGCCGGATCAGACAAGCGTGCCAAACCCACAACTGCATGACGCGTAACAGAGCCATTATGTGGAACATTGTCACAGGACATTACCGTGAATGGCGGTATATTTTTTTCTTTGCGCGCCTTCAGACCAGCAACAATAAAACCGAAAACCGTTGCGGGATCATTAGGATGAGCGCCGTCCTGCGCAATCGCAGGATGCGTCGGATCAAATTTCTGCGTCGCGGGATTGATAAAATATCCCCCTTCGGTAATCGTCATAGAGACAATACGGATCGCAGGATTAACAAACCATACGAGAAGTGAAGCCTTGTCCGACGGTGGTATAAAATCAATCATCGACCCTGTGATATGGGCAGAGGAAACTTCGTTATCCTGCTCAACCACCGTAGTAAGAAATTCCTGTGCAACAAGCTTTTGCCGCATCGATTCATCAAAGGCCATGACGCCTGCGCCAATAATCGCCCAATCATGATTAAGCCCTTTGTTGAATAGATCATCAAGATAGACAGCTAGATGGGCGCGATGAAAATTGCCGACGCCAAAATGTAAAATGCCCGGGGTCAATTGAGCACGACTATAGGTGGGGACGTCAATTTTCTTTGCAATTTCAGGCAAATTGGCAAGAGTGAGTTTGGTCATTGAAACATTCCTCTAAACTAAATGAGGGAAACGGCACGAGAGGCCAGCGCCATAACGGGGGCATTCGTGTTGCCCGACGGAATAAAGGGCATAGCTGAGGCATCGTGAGTAAGTTTTGCGTCGATGAGGGTTGAAAGCGAACTGGATTTTGAACGTATCGGCAGACAATGATAGCCTTTGAATGAAAACCTAAAGCTCACGCCTTATATTTGATATCGATCGCATTGATCGCTTGAACATTATCGGCTGAGCGGCCCTTTTCATCGAAGCTCTGCGCGAGAAACGCGTTGGCAATGGTTTTGGCCAATTCCGTGCCAATAACGCGCGCGCCCATCGTGATAATCTGGGCATTATTGGATAGCGCAGCACGCTCTGCCGAATAGGTATCATGGGTCAGTGCAGCGCGGATGCCTGGCACCTTATTGGCCGCGATGCAAACGCCGATGCCTGTACCACACACCAGAATAGCCCGATCATATGTGCCTTTGATTACCCCTGATGCAACCCGATCAGCGAGATTGGCATAAAACGCATCGGCACCCTGCTCGGTGCGCGAAAGTTCGGAAACTTCAAAACGGTCTTTGAGATGTTCCGCGAGCGTGTGAGCCAAAGCTTCTCCTGCGCTATCTCCTGCAATGGCTAATTTCATATTTATTTCCTGATTAAACTACGGTAAATTTCGCCAAAATATCAATATAGCCGTACATCACCCAAGCTGAATTACCAATGAAGAAAACGTCAATAAGATGGACATGACACAAGCTCCTTGTCCAGCCCCTTTTCATGTACCAGTGGTTATGTATTCACAAATATGGCTTCAAGCACGGGTCGGCGCATGCCAAGAGCATAATTCGGTCGGCTGAGGTTGTATTGTTTGAGCCATTGGATGATGACGGTTTGGGACTGCCAGTTTGTTGCATCAATGCGGCACGGTGTGTTTTGGTAGTGATCCTGCGACCTCGGTGCTCGATTCCCATTGTCGGGTTCGGGATATCGACAATCTTTACGTTGTTGACGCCTCCTTTATGCCGTCATCAACGGCACTCAATCCATCTCTAACGATTTTAGCCAAAGCTATTCGGACCGCCGATCATATGATCGTGCAACGGTCCTAAAGCAGCATTTAAAACTGCAGTAATTGGCAAAGGGTGTGCAATTTTTCCCCCTTTGCCTCAGTTTTTACCGATTCAAGCCAGCAATTGGCGGGTCTCACGCAGCCTCGCATCTTGAACGTGCGGACACTCAATTGTCGACAATCCCAAATATATTTGGTCAACCATCACATTGAATGAGCATCGCCAGTTGACATTTAAGTTAGTTTGGCGAAACTCACGAAATGAAATTTTGAACCGTTGGATAACAATTGTTCAATACGGCAAACAGTCTGGTCGTTATACCCAGATCGTCAGCGTAAAAAAGGCGTCGCCGTTAATGGGTGGGAGGCGTGAGAGTGGTGGTACAAGCGAGTAATCGCCAAGAAACGCGTAAACCGTTTGCTCTTCCACGTTTTTTAACAGCGGAGCATCCGTTTCCGTGGCTGCTTCCAGCAACAGCGATGATGGTTATCTTCGGTATTTATCCGCTGGTTTATGCGATCTGGCTTTCGCTTCACAAGCGCAATGTGGTTACGCGAGCCAATGTGTTCGACCCTGCCTATAATTGGTTTAAAGTTTTGCATGATGAGCGTGTATGGAATGCGCTTGGAAATACGCTGATCTATACGGTTATAGCGCTTATTATTCAACTCGTGCTTGGGCTTTTAATTGCCCTTCTCCTCGACTCCGACCGGAAGGGATACAGCATTCTTCGCGCCTTGATGACGTTGCCACTCGTGGTGCCGCCTGCCGTTACAGCGATGATGTTTTTATTGATGTTGGATGGCTCATTTGGTGTTTTGAGCCGCTCGCTTTATGCGCTGAATTTGTTGTCGCCTGCCAAGCCGATTTTAGCCAATAGCTCAACAGCGCTTGCGGGCGTTTTATTGGCTGATATTTGGCAATGGACGCCCTTTATGGTGCTGATCATGATGGCGGGTTTGCGTTCGTTACCAAAGGAGCCGTTTGAAGCCGCCGCAATCGATGGAGCAACGGCTATTCAGGCCTTTTTCCGCCTTACTTTGCCTCTGATGTCGCGCGTCATCGCCATTGCCGTTTTAATCCGCGGCATAGACCTGTTTCGCATTTTCGATTACGTTAAGGTAATGACGGATTCGGGGCCGGGAACGGCTACAGAAACGCTAACCTCCTACTCGGGCCGTATCTACTTCACTGGCGAGTTTACATATGCCTCAACGATCGCTTTATTGACACTCATTATCGTTATCGTTGTTTCGACTATCTTTATGAAGCTTTTCCGGGTGAAACTCTGATGGAACAGCCTGTTCATCTCCAGCGTCTGCGGGATATCATTGCCATCCTCATTGTAGCCCTTTTTATGTTTCCGATTGCGTGGTGGGCGTTGACATCAATCAAGCCGATGAGCGCGATGTTCAACAAAGATAAGGTTGTTGTTTTTGATTTTGAACCAACATCGGTCAATTACCGAGTTGTGATGCTCGGACAATCGCGCTCGGAAATAGCGATCGAAAGCGGTTCGACATTTGGCGTTGGTGGATCAAGCTCCTATGATTCACGGCGCACCATTTTGGACTCCTTGCTGATTGCAATTGGTTCAACGACACTGACAACTCTAATTGCGATGCTGGCATCCTATGCGTTATCGCGTATGTCATTTCGAGGCCGCGATTCATATCTGAATTGGGTTTTAGGGCAACGCTTTATGCCGCCCATTGCCATCATTGTTCCCTTGGTGACGATGTATAAAACAGTTGGCATGCGCGACACCGACAATCTCTATTTAGGGTATGTCGGGCTAATTTTGATGCATGCATTGATCAATCTGCCGATCGCGATTCTCTTGATGAAAAGCTTCTTCGATGACGTTCCAAAAGACGTTGATGAAGCAGCCATGATTGATGGAGCAACACGCTGGCAGACCTTCGGTAAGGTCGTTATGCCGATGGTGCGGGGCGGAATGGCTGCAACAGCCGTGCTTTGTTTTATCTTCTCATGGACCGAATTCCTTCTATCGCTGTTTCTTACAACAACGATCCGAACGGTTCCGGTCAAAATTACGACATTCGTGACGTCAACGGGCTCGGAGTGGGGTTTCATATCGGCGCTGGGAACAGCGGCCATTGTCCCTGGCTTTATCTTTATTTTGCTCGTTCAAAAGCATCTGGTCCGCGGACTTACTCTTGGTTCGTTAAAAGAGTAAAGCTTCGGACGAGATAGAGAAGGCTCAAATCAGGGAGGCAATAAAATGAGCTTCAAAGAATATGATAAAAAAACCTATCTGGCCGATACGGCCCGAGCGTTTGCAAATCGGAAGATCAGCAAGCGTGAATTTTTGAAAAAGGCTGGCTTGGCTGGTCTTGGGTTCTCGGCTTTTGGCGCGGGTATGCTCGGAAATCAACGCGTGTTCCGTGGTGATTTATCGACATCCTCGGCATATGCCGGACAGGCTGAAGATCTCACCAAATGGCTGAAAGATGTTGGCTCAAAATTTAAGGGCCAAAAGATCCGCTACACCTCGGAAGCTACGCCACCAACCGTCGTTCTTAACCAAATCAAAAAGGAATTCACCGATCCGACTGGTATTGAAGTCGAGATCGAAATAGTTCCGCTTGAGCAGGTTTTGGCTAAGGCGCTCCAAGACGTTCAGGGCCAGCTCGGTTCCTACGATCTCTATTATCTTGATCAGTCCTGGTCAGCAACGTTTGCCAATGACGTCGTTGATCCGATCGAGCTCTATAAGAGCAAAAAGGACCTTGCGCTGCCTGGCTTTGATTGGGATGACTTCTCCAAGCCACTGATGGATGGCCTCGCAATGTATAAAGGAAAATGCACGGGCATTCCGTTCGATATTCCGATCTTTATAACGATGTATCGCCAGGATATATTAGACAAGCATGGCATTAAGCCGCCATCAACGGTCGATGAATTCACCGCTGCTGTGAAAGCCATTACCGCTGCCGAAAAGGGCAATGGTATGTACGGCACGGGCCTGCAGGCTAAATCCGGCCACTATTCGCTTGAATGCGATTGGACGCAGGCAATTTGGAACGAAGGTGGTTCGATCTTCACCAAGGATAAAAAGTTTTCTGGTAACGATGAGGCCGGTATTCGCGGTCTTAAGTGGTATCAGGAAATGCTGAAGAACGCTCCGCCGCAGTCGACAGCAGCAAATTGGGACGGTCAGTTCGAAATGATGGCAGCGGGCCAGTGCGCGCTTGTTACCAGCTGGGACGAGTTCTTCCCAGGTCTCGATGCCGACGACTCGAAGGTAAAGGGCCTCTGGCAGCCTCTGAAACCCGTAACAGGCAAGCCTCTGCGTAAGGTCTCCGATGCAGGCTTCGGTGAAATCCCGAACTATGGTCACCAGGGCGGCTCGACGTTGAGCCTCTCCAAATATGCCAAAAATCCAGATGCTGCATGGATCTTTATGCAGTGGGCTTGTTCGAAAGAGATCATGACCCGCTGCACGTTGACAGGCGGCTTTGCTCCAATGCGTCTGTCCTCCTTCGCTGACCCACGCGTCAAAGAAAAGGCTCGTGTCGGGGCAGGCACGACGCGCCATCTTGATGTTGTCAAGTGGACGATCGACAATGCCATGGCTTCCGAGCCAGACATGCCACTCTGGGCTGGCTTCTCGACCAACGAACTTCCGATCGAACTCGGCAAGCTTGTGACGGGCCAAGACTACAATGGCGACGCGAAAAAGTGCATGGATAATGTCGCTAAACTGATCGACGCAAAGGTTAAGGAAGCGGGTCTCTGATCCATCCCAACCAATGATGGAGGTGGCCTAGGCCACCTCCATTTTTTCCGGAGCATAATTCTGACATGTTGAAAGATATCGTCATCGGGGTCGACTCATCGACCACCGCTACCAAGGCGATTGCGTGGGACCGACATGGTCACGCGATGGCTGAGGGTCGAGCGTCCGTTCCGTTGTCTAACCCGCATCCCGGCTTTTTTGAGCAGGATGCGGCTGACTGGTGGTCTGCGGCAGCGACGGCGATCAGCCAAGTGGTTGCCACAGTGGGAGCCGATAGAATAGCTGCTGTTGCGATATCTAACCAACGCGAAAGTTTTGTTGCCCTTGATGAAGCTGGTGAACCGGTTCGCCCCGGTACCTTATGGCTGGATGAGCGGGCAAAAATTGAAGTTAAAGAATTAGCCGAACGATTTGGTGGTAATCGTATTCATCAAGTTACAGGCAAGCCGTGCGATGTGACGCCGGGTATTTACCGTCTGGTATGGATGAAAAAGCATGAGCCTGAAAAGTTCGCGCGTTTTCGGACCATAACCGAGGTTCACGCTTATCTTACCCATCGACTAACTGGAAAATTTATAACTTCGACGGCATCTGCCGATCCGCCCGGATTTCTCGATATGGCGTCGATGGATCACGCTCGTGACCTTATGGCAGAAATCGGGCTTAACGAAACGCAATTTCCTGCCATTGTTCGCCCCGGTGAGGTGATGGGCGCGGTCACAGAAACGGCCTCCAGAACAACAGGGCTGTGGGCAGGAACACCCGTCGTTGCAGGCGGCGGAGATGGGCAGTGTGCGGGTACGGGGGTCAATGTGTTCGCACCCGGTCGCGCTTATGTGAATATGGGAACGGCTCTTGTCTCGGGCACCTATTCGCGCACTTATGGTATCAACCATGCGTTTCGGACGATGGGGGCGGTGTCGGACGAAGGTTATATTTTTGAGAGCGTCAATCGCACCGGTACGTTTCTGGTGGATTGGATCTTGCGTGAATTGTTTAATGCCGATCCGCGCTTGGAGGCGACACTTTTCAAGACCTTAGAGAGCGAAGCAGCGTTAGCGGGCGTAGGGGCTGGCGGTATGGTGCTTGTACCTTATTGGTCGGGCGTGATGACGCCTTACTGGCGCACAGAAGCGCGAGGTATTATCGCAGGTCTTAATGCTTCCCATAAACGCGGGCATATCTACCGCGCAATGTTGGATGGCTTGTCGCTTGAGCAAGCGCTAGCCACCGACAAAGCTGCAGCCGCCGTTGGATCGCCAATCGATCATTATGTAGCGATCGGTGGTGGCTCCACATCCGATCTTTGGTGTTCGATTTTAGCCGATGCCTCTGGCCGAACCGTTGTGCGCTCATCGACCGTTGAGGCTTCCTCGCTTGGCGCGGCAATGGCTGCTGCTAAGGGAGCGGGTTGGTATACAACAATTGAGAATGCGGCAGCCTCAATGGCCGGCGAGGAAACGCGTCGCTTCGTGCCTGAGGAGAAGACTGCCAAGCGCTATCGCGCATTGATGGCGATTTATGCCGATCTTTGGCCGCTTCTGGCGAACTGGAATGCCCGCCTTGCGGCGTTTGCCGATGAGAGTGTCGAGTGATGACAGTTTCCGCCTCCCATAAAACGAACTGGAACGCTCTGCTAGAAGATATTATCTCTGGCGTATGGAAAGATCCTGCAACAGGTAAATCAGCAATTATTCCGTTTGAAACAATCCTGATTGAGGACAGTTTGGATGGCCGTGAGGCTGATCTGGTAGCCCATTTACGGTTGGGGACGAGACTAGCTGTTGTTTCCGATACAAACACGTTTGAGGCGATGGGCAGGCGCATTGGCCAAGCGCTCAAAAAGATTGCAACCATTGATGAGATCGTGCTGCCAAGCGATATCAGCTGCGATGAGCCAACCATTGCAAATATTCAGGACTTAACGCGCCACGCCGATGGCGTTGTTGCGGTTGGATCTGGCGTGTTATCGGATAGCTGTAAAT
>Ga0209084_1003706_pt1 | contig 11103 bp, 8 predicted proteins | sample C_130820_MF_Meta_FD_187309 | JGI IMG/M metagenome (GOLD analysis project Ga0209084, IMG submission 187309) | Freshwater microbial communities from Lake Croche, Canada to study carbon cycling - C_130820_MF_MetaG (SPAdes) (version 2) | ecosystem: Environmental > Aquatic > Freshwater > Lake | place... | reverse complement strand
ATATTTAAAAGTACCGGTCGCATGCGCACAGACTTGCCCTTGCTCATCAAAGACATGGGCTTCAGTGAACGCTATGGTTCGTGTGCGGTGCAGCAAACGGCCACAGCCTCTGAGCATGAAGCCAGGGGGGCCCTGACTGGGTCGCATGAAAGTGGTTTTCATCTCAATCGTGACCACCCCCATCAGCGGCTCTAAGCTTCGCGCTGAGGTGGCCATGGCCACATCCAACAAAGTCATGACAGCCCCGCCATGGGCCACATCGAAGGTGTTGAGGTGTTCCGCGCGAGGCGAAAAATGCAACTCGGACTCTCCTCCCTCAAATTTTTCCAACGTGAAACCGAGATGATCAACAAAGGGAATCGAGAGACCAAATAAAATACTCATGCTTAGGCTTGCCCCACGTATCAGCCGCCAATGATGGCGCTCACACCACCATCCACAGCCAGCCACTGACCGGTAATGTGTTTGCCCGCATCAGAAGCAAACAGCAAAGTCAGGCCCTTGAGGTCCTCGTCATCCCCCAAGCGGCGCAGGGGTGCTCCCTGGGCCATTTTGTCAGAACCGAGTTTTTCGATCAGACCATTGGCCATTTTGGTCGGGAAGAAGCCCGGGCAAATGGCATTGACTGTGATGCCATGCTCGCCCCACTCGCCGGCCAATGCCCGAGTGAAGTTGACCACAGCGCCTTTGGAGGTGTTGTAGGCGATGGTTTCCATTTCGGCCGGATTGCCAGCCAAACCCGCAATCGAGGCGATGTTGATAATGCGTCCTTTTTTACGAGAAATCATGCTCAAGTTGGCCACATGCTGCGACAAAATGAAGTAGCCGCGAACGTTCAGGTTCATGACTTTGTCCCAAGCGGCAATCGGATGCTCCTCCGCTGGCGCGCCCCATGAAGCGCCTGCGTTGTTGATCAAAATATCGACAGGACCCATGCGAGCCACAGTCTGTTCAGCCAACTGGCGCAGGTCTTCTTCTTTAGCGCAATCTGCTGCAATCCATTGCGCATCGATACCCGCCGCTTTCAAGTGGGCGGCCGTGGCTTCCAAATCTTCGGCTTTGCGTGAGGTGATCATGACGCGGGCGCCCGCTTCACCCAAGGCGTGAGCCATTTGCAGGCCCAACCCACGGGAGCCACCCGTCACAAGCGCCACTTGGCCAGTCAAATCAAAAAGTTGTTGAATGTTGCGTGTCATAGACTTTTTCCTTTTGGTCAACAATAAAATACATGGTCGGATCATCCTGGAGATTGGGGCAAGTGGCTGGCACCTGCGCGTCAATGCACAGTGTTCACACCGCGATGTGCGGGGGTCTTAAAACGCTTCCTCGGGCAGATCAGCGCAAGTCAGGTCGCGGCTGCTGACAACGTTCAGCCAAGCCCCGATTTTGGGCAGTTCATATCGGAAGAAATAGCGACATGCGGCGCTACGGCCTAGCGCGGCAGGACTGGAGTCGTCGCCCAAGCTGGCGGCCACGTCGAGCCAGATCCAGGCGATGACGGTATGACCAAAAGCTTGTAAATATGGAACAGCATTGGCCAGCGCCTGGGCAGGCTCAGCGCCTTCCCAGGCTTGTTGTGTGGCTTGCCCCACTTGCTTGAGTGCATTGCGCAATGCGGCAGATTCTGGTCCCCAGCTGGGCTCTGCTTTGGCGGCGGTCGTCAGCATGCGTTCGCTGAGCAGTTGCAGTCCCCTTCCGTTTTCCATCAACACCTTGCGACCCAACAGGTCCATGGCCTGGATGCCGTGGGTGCCTTCATGGATCATGTTCAGGCGGTTGTCGCGCCAGTACTGCTCTACCGGGAAATCGCGCGTGTAGCCGTAGCCACCGTGAATCTGAATGGCCAGGCTGTTGGCCTCTAGGCACCATTCGCTGGGGAAGCTCTTGACGATAGGCGTGAGCACCTCGAGCAGCAGGCGCGCCACATCGGCGTCTTCTGCAGAGCCTGTGTGCTGTTCGTCCACCAGGCGGGCACTGTACAAGGCCAGGGCCAGGGCACCTTCGCTGTAAGCCTTTTGCGCCAGCAGCATGCGCTTGATGTCGGCGTGTTCGATGATGCGCACCTGCGGGCGGCTGGCGTCCTTGCCCCCTGCCCCGCTGGGTCGGCCTTGAGGGCGGTTTTTGGCGTAGTCGAGGCTGGCGTAGTAACCCGCCATGCCCAGCATGGTGGCGGCCATGCCGACACCAATGCGGGCTTCGTTCATCATGTGGAACATGCAGCGCAGGCCTTCGCCAGGCTTGCCGACAAGATAAGCCACAGCGCCGCTTCCGGCGCCGTCCAATCCGCCGCCATCACTGCCGCGCACCGGATACTTGCCCTCACCGAAGTTCAAAAGCGTGTTGGTTGTGCCCCGCCAGCCGCATTTGTGGTTCAAGCCCGCCAGCGCCACGTCATTGCGCTCGCCGGTCAGCTGGCCGTTCGTGTCGACCAGTTTTTTGGGAACGATGAACAGCGAGATGCCTTTCACCCCCGGCAGCAACTGGCCATTCGCATCGGGAATCTTGGCCAGCACCAGGTGGATGATGTTTTCGCTCAACTCATGCTCGCCCGCCGAAATCCACATCTTGTTGCCCTTGAGGCGGTAGCGTGCGCCCAAAGCATCGGCCTCTGAACCTTCGCCATCGGGTGTGGCCCGAGTCGTCACATCGCTGAGCGATGAGCCCGCTTGGGGTTCGCTCAAACACATGGTGCCCGAGAATCGGCCATTGAACTCATTCAATGCAAAGACCTGCTTTTGCACATCGCTGCCGTGCACCATCAGCAAATTGGCGTTGCCGCTGGTGAGCATGCCCGAACCGATGCTGACCGAGGCCATGGCAAAAAACGCATTGGCAGCCGCTTCGACCGTATAGGGCAACTGCATGCCACCGATCTCGTAGTCCTGCGCGGCGCTGAGCATGCCGGACTCGGCATAAGCTTTGTAGGCATCGTGCGTGGCTTGCGGCAAGCTGACCTTTTCGCCGTCAAAATGCGGCTCTTGTGTGTCTACCAAACGGTTAAAAGGTGCGTATTTCTCACGTGCAATGCGTTCGCAAGTATCGAGCACGGCATCAAAGGTGCCCCGGGAGTGGTCCGCAAAGCGCTCGCGCGACTGCAGGCTTTCAACCTTCAGCCAATCGTGAAGCAGGAAATCAACAGTGGGTCGCAAACGCATGACACATCATCCAGATTGAAAGTGAAAAAAGGCGGCCAGCTTCAAGCCGACCGCCCTTCGTGTTGATTAGGCGTTATCGCAAGTGAGCATCACAGCACTTCAAAAATACCGCAAGCGCCCATGCCGCCGCCAATGCACATGGTGACTGCAACGCGCTTGGCGCCGCGGCGTTTGCCTTCGATCAAGGCGTGGCCTGTCAGTCGTTGACCCGACACGCCATAGGGGTGCCCAACCGCAATGGCACCTCCGTTGACGTTCAGGCGATCGGCCGGAATGCCCAACTTGTCGCGGCAGTACAAAACCTGAACCGCAAATGCTTCGTTGAGTTCCCACAGATCGATGTCATTGACGGTGAGGCCCAGGCGCGCCAAAGCTTTTGGCACAGCGTACACGGGGCCAATGCCCATTTCGTCAGGCTCGCAACCGGCCACGGCAAAGCCAAGAAATCGGCCCAAAGGCTTGATGCCTTTTTGCTCGGCCAGTTTCTCGTCCATCAGCACGCAAGCACCGGCACCGTCTGAAAACTGGCTTGCGTTGCCCGCAGAGATCAAACCCCCCGGCAGGGCTGAGCGCAGACCGCTGATGGCCTCTACAGTGGTGCCTTCGCGCGTACCCTCGTCTTTGCTGACGGTGACTTCCTTGGTCATCAAACCCATAAGCTTGTCAGCCACTCCGGCGAGCACTGTAATGGGCACAATTTCAGCATCAAACAAACCTGCAGCCTGCGCTGCACAGGCTTTTTGTTGACTGCTAGCGCCATACTCGTCCATGCGGTCACGGCCGATGTTGTAACGTTTGGCCACTTGCTCGGCCGTTTGCAGCATGCTCCAGTAAATTTCGGGCTTGGATTTAAGCAAAGACAAATCCTGAATCATGTGGGTGTTGATCTCCTGCTGAACACAAGAGATGCTTTCCACGCCACCGGCCACGTAGACCTGACCTTCGCCGGCAATGATGCGCTGGGCTGCCATGGCGATGGTTTGCAGGCCTGAGGAACAAAAACGGTTCACCGTCATGCCTGAGACCGAAATGGGCAGGCCCGCCTTGAGGGCAATCTGCCTGGCGATATTGGAGCCAGTGGCGCCCTCAGGTGTCGCACAGCCCATGATGACATCCTCCACCTCAGCGCCGTCAATGCCTGCGCGGGCAACTGCATGTTGCACCGCATGGCCACCCAGTGTGGCGCCATGGGTCATGTTGAAAGCGCCCTTCCAGCTCTTGGCCAGAGGTGTGCGTGCGGTCGAAACAATAACGGCGTTGGTCATGATAGAAACCTTTCTTTTGAGGACAGTTCGAATGAACTTTCCCTCAGATATAAAAAATCAGTTGAAATTTTTGCCTTCAGCCACCAAACGGGCCAAGAGCGGAGCAGGTTGCCAGAACTTGGCATCGTCAAGTGGGTTCTGTGCAAAGCGATGCATGGCTTGAACCACATTGAACAGACCCACTTGGTCCGCATACAGCATAGGGCCGCCTCGAAAGACGGGGAAGCCGTAGCCTGTCAGGTAAACCATGTCGATGTCGCTGGCCTTGCCTGCAATGCCTTCTTCCAGAATATGAGCGGCTTCATTGACCAAAGCAAACACCAGTCGCTGCACAATTTCTTCGTCTGATACTTTGCGCGGCATGATGCCTTTTGAGGTGCGGTATTTTTCGATCATGTCCACTACCACAGCGCTGGGGATCGCGTCGCGCTTGCCCGCTTGGTAGTCGTACCAACCGGCGCTGGTTTTTTGCCCAAAGCGGCCCATCTCGCACAGCAAATCTGCGGTCCTGCTGTAAAGCATATTAGGGCGCTCGAGGGCGCGGCGCTTGCGAATTGCCCAGCCAATGTCGTTGCCGGCCAAATCACCCATGCGAAACGGCCCCATGGCGAAGCCAAACTTTTCCACCGCTTTGTCCACTTGCGCAGGAGTGCATCCTTCGTCAACCAAGAAGCCTGCCTGGCGGCTGTACTGCTCGATCATGCGGTTGCCGATGAAGCCATCGCACACGCCCGATACAACGGATGTTTTCTTGATTTTTTTACCGATCGCCATCACCGTGGCCAACACGTCTTTGTTGGTTTGGGCGCCGCGCACAACTTCGAGCAATTTCATCACGTTGGCGGGACTGAAAAAGTGCATGCCGACCACATCTTGCGGACGCTTGGTAAACGAGGCGATCTTGTTCACGTCGAGGGTGGAGGTGTTTGACGCCAAAATGGCGCCAGGCTTCATGACTTCATCGAGTTTCTTGAAGACGGCTTCTTTGACGCCCATCTCTTCAAAGACCGCTTCAATCACCAAATCGGCTTGACCAATGTCGTCGTAGCTCAGCGTGGTCGACAAGAGTGCCATGCGCTCATCGTATTTAGCCTGCTTGAGTTTGCCTTTCTTGACCTGCGATTCGTAGTTCTTGCGGATGGTGGCAACGCCGCGGTCCAGTGCCTCTTGTTTCATCTCCAGCATCTTGACCGGGATGCCTGCATTCAGGAAATTCATGGAGATGCCGCCGCCCATGGTGCCGGCGCCAATGACAGCCACGCTCGCAATGGTGCGTTTAGGCGTGTCTTCAGGGACGTCGGCAATTTTGGAGGCCGCACGGTCAGCAATGAAAATGTGACGCAAGGCACGGCTCTCTGGCGTCAGCATCAGGTTGGTGAAAATTTCACGCTCGGTCACCATCCCCTCTTCAAATTTCTGCTTGGTGGCGGCTTCTACCGCATCGACACATTTGCCTGGCGCAGGAAAGTTCTTCGACATGCCTTTGACCATGTTGCGTGCGAACTGGAAATAAGCATCACCTTGGGGGTGCTTGCAGGGCAAGTTCTTGACAAGTGGTTTGGCAGAGCCGTCGGCATGGGTCGCCGCCATTTGACGGGCCAGAGTCAAAGCCTCTTCAGCCAAGGACTCGGCTGACGCAGCCATTTTGTCGAACAGTTTTTGGCCTGGCAACATGGCCAACATCTCACTCTTGATGGGCTCGCCGCTGACAATCATGTTCAGTGCGGGTTCCACACCAATCACACGCGGCAGTCGCTGCGTGCCACCGGCGCCAGGAATCAAACCCAATTTGACTTCAGGCAAAGCGATGCTGGCGCCAGGTGCCGAAATGCGGTAATGACAGCCCAAAGCCAACTCAAGACCGCCGCCCATCGCCACGGAATGGATTGCCGCGACCACCGGTTTGACCGAGTTTTCGCAAACCCGAATCACACTCAACAAGTTAGGCTCTTGTGATGCTTTAGCCGAACCAAACTCGCGGATGTCAGCTCCCCCAGAGAAAGCTTTGCCGGCGCCCGTGATCACAATCGCTTTGATCGCACTGTCTGCATTGGCTTTGGCGACACCATCGGTAATCCCAATGCGCGTCGACAATCCCAGTCCGTTGACGGGTGGGTTGGCCATCGAAATCACTGCCACGTCACCATGGACTTTGTATTCAGCTGTCATGCGGTTGTTCCTCTTGAAATTGTGCGATTGAAAAAAGAACGAGCGTTCTATTTTTAAATTTTAGGTTATCTTGTCTGAAATGTCTGCAAAATGAGTCGCAGGTGAGACGTTCAAACTTCCAGCCACTCTTTGCGAGTGTAATTGTCCAAGCGAAGAGTCTCGGGTGTGCCATCAAAAACGATGCTGCCATGTCCCATGACCAAGGTTCTGTCAGAAATACGCATTGCGATGGTTAATTTTTGCTCAATCAGCAATACAGACAAGCCCTTTTGCTTGAGGATTTGCAAATATTGCCCCACAAGCTCCACAATTTTGGGGGCCAAACCTTCTGTCGGTTCATCGATGATGACCAAATCAGGATCACCCATGAGCGTCCGGCAAAGCGTTAACATTTGTTGCTCTCCCCCTGATAGGACGCCAGCTTCTGTGTGTTGGCGTTCTTTCAATCGTGGAAACATCCCATACATGTCGTCAAAAGACCAGCGGCTCGGTTTGCCAACGCTTTTTTGACCGAGCATCAAGTTTTGGTGTACGGTGAGTTTGGGGAAAATATCACGATTTTCAGGCACGTAGCCGATACCCAAATGGGCTATTTCAAAAGTTTTACGGCCCAGAATCTTTTGACCCTTCCAGCTGATCTCACCTTCACAATCGACCAAACCCATGATGGCCTTGGCCGTTGTAGATCTGCCAGAACCATTGCGACCCAGCAACGCAACGATTTCTCCAGGTCGAACTTCGAAACTCACGCCATGCAGAACATGACTTTTGCCATAAAAAGCATGCAGCTTGTCAATTTTCAACATGTCAATGTTCTCCCGCTGGAGCGTCCGCAGTGGAAGTCCCTAAGTAAGCCTCTTGAACTTTCGGATTGGCCCGAACAGCCTCAGGCGCGTCGAATGCAATCACTTCGCCGTAAACAATTACCGCAATTTTGTCAGCCAAACCAAAAACAACGCCCATATCGTGCTCGACAGTGAGCAGTGTTTTGCCTTCGGTGACGGCTTTGATCAAACTGATGAAACGACTTGTTTCGCTTTTACTCATGCCTGCAGTGGGTTCATCCAGCAAGATCACGTCTGATCCGCCCGCAATGGTGATACCGATTTCCAAAGCACGTTGTTCAGCATAGGTTAAGTTCATGGCTACAACGTCGCGTTTTTTATCCAGCTTGATCATTTGGAGGAACTTCTCAGCTTGGTCATTGGCATCACGAAGGCCAGACAAAAATTTCAAGAAGGTGTATTTGTAGCCCAAGCTCCACAGCACCGCGCAGCGCAAGTTTTCAAAGACACTCAACTTCGGGAAAATGTTGGTGATTTGAAAGCTTCGAGATAAGCCCATGCGGTTAATTTCGTACGGCTTTTTGTGGGCAATAGATTGACCGTTGAGCACAATGTCACCGCTGGTGGGACCAAAGCGACCGCTGATCAAATTGAAAAGCGTGGACTTGCCAGCGCCATTGGGCCCGATGATGGCAATGCGTTCACCCGATTGGACAGCCAAATTAACACCACGAATGATTTCAGTTTTACCGAAACTTTTGTGAAGATCTTTGAGTTCAAGTGCGCAAGTCATCACGCAGCCTCCCTGCGCTTGATTTCATTTTCAATGCCTGTTTGAATTTCACCCCATTCGTGCAAGTAGTGTCGTCGCATCACTTCAAACAGTCCAAGCCCCGTGACCATCACCAAAAGCGACCCGACCCAACTGTCGATGCTTTTGGCATCCAGTGTCACACCGGTAAATTTCAAGGTGTCGCCCAAGCTGTCGTTCAGTTGCAGGTGATAAACCATTTCAATCATGGCGCCTGCCCCCATCAAAATAACCAGTGCGGTCACAATCAAGCCCAAGTAACTGACCCAAATTTGACGCAACTTGCCGAATGCGGCAACGCGAAGGTTCATCATCAATAAGCTGGCAAAACCACCCGGCGCGTACATGACCATAAACAAGAACAGCAAACCCAAATACAACAACCAAGCTTTGGTGAACTCTGACAACAGAACAAAGGCGATCACCATCAATATTGCACCCAGTATCGGACCAAAAAAGAAGGTTGCGCCGCCTAAAAATGTAAACAACAAATAAGCGCCTGAACGTCCAGCACCCACCACTTCGGCGGTGACAATTTCAAAGTTCAAAGCACTCAAGCCGCCTGCAATTCCGGCAAAAAAACCGGCAATGATGAATGAAAAATAACGCACGCGTTGGGTGTTGTAACCGATGAATTCAACCCGTTCCGGGTTATCGCGAACCGCATTCAAAATGCGGCCTAGCGGCGTTTGCGTAAAGGCATACATCAATGCAACACAAATGAAGGTGTAGATCGAAATCAGGTAGTAAATTTGTATTTGTGGGCCATAGGTGATGCCCCAAAAGGAGTCGCCCGCGACACGGTTACCAGACACACCTGCCTCACCGCCAAAGAACTCTGAAAACATGAGTGACATGGCAAAAACAAGTTCTGCGATGCCCATGGTGATCATGGCAAAAGGGGTGCCAGATTTTCGAGTGGTCACATAACCCAGCAAAATGGCAAAGCCCATTCCGGCAAGACCGCCGACCAAAGGCACCAGACTGACGGGGATGTGCAAATTGCCAGCCGCCACCATGTTCAAGGCATGAATGGCCATGTAAGAACCAAGCCCTGTGTAGACCGCGTGACCGAAACTCAGCATACCGCCCTGTCCTAACAACATGTTGTAGGACAGGCAAGCAATGATGGCAATCCCCATCTGCGCGAGCATCGTCGCCGACAACTGGCTGGTAAAAACAAGGGGTACCACCAACAGCAAGATCGCAAACAAGCTCCAGATGACAACTCTGCCCACGTTATAAGGTTTGAATTTGTAATAAGTCATGCTTCAACCCTCCCTCGTACCCAAAAGTCCTTTAGGACGAAAGATCAAAATCAAGACCAAGAACAAATACGGCAAGATGGGCGCAACTTGTGACAATGTCAGTTTGACGAACGAATTCTCGCGCGCTGCATCGCTCAAGGACAGACCCAGCTGGGCACACAAGGTGATGAAGGAATAGTCAAAGGCCACCGCAAAGGTCTGTATGACGCCGATCAAAATAGATGCTAAAAATGCACCCGACAAGGAACCCATACCACCGACCACAACGACCACAAAAATCACCGACCCGACGGTGGCTGACATGGCCGGTTCGGTGACAAAAGTGCTCCCGCCAATCACACCCGCCAAGCCAGCAAGTCCTGTGCCCGCACCAAAGACCAGCATGAAGACACGGGGCACGTTGTGTCCCAACGACTCCGCCATTTCAGGATGGGTTAGAGCGGCCTGAATCACCAAGCCGATTCGAGTTCGGGTGAGCAATAACCACAAGCTCATCAACATCAGCAAGGCCACCAACATCATGAAACCCCGTGTCGCAGGAAAGGGTGAGCACACAACACGAACCGATGCATCCGCATTGCTGCACAGGTCAGCCGGCGCAGAGCCCCACACAACACTCAACCCTTGCACAGAATGGTTGATGAGCGTGAAAGCTGAATCACGCAGAACCTCAGGAGGTGGAAATTCAACGGCTGTTCGTCCCCAAATCAACTGCACCAATTCGAGCACGATGTAAGACAAACCAAATGTCACCAGCAATTCAGGCACATGACCGAACTTGTGCACTTTGCGTAATGTCATGCGTTCGAATACTGCGCCGCAGGCGCCTACCAAAACCGGCGCCACAAACAACGCGGGCCAGAACCCCACCCATTTGGAAATGGTGTAACCAAAATAGGCCCCGGCCATATAAAAAGAAGCATGTGCAAAGTTAAGCACACCCATCATGCTGAAAATCAGCGTCAGTCCAGAGCTGAGCATGAAGAGCAACAGCCCGTAACTGAGGCCGTTGAGCATGGAGATGATAAAGAACTCCATAAAAACTTTCCAGGCCCAACATCGGCCTTACAACGTTACCGAAAGTCAAACCCTGTTCCTTGTGGGTTTGCCAACTCACATAAAAAGGCCCGAAACACCCAAGTGAATCGGGCCTGCGATCACAACAAAAACATCACAGCATCAGCTGGGACGCTTCATTTGGCAGCTTGTGGGCGTGCTGGAGATATAAGAAGGAAACTCCTTGACCGGAGCCAAAGTCATACCCGTATTTTCGGGGCTGTAGGGGTACTTTTTATCGGCTTTTTGCCAGACTGTCATGTACAAGGGCTGCTGCAATTGGTGGTCGGCTTTGCGCACTTCGACTTCACCATTGAAGTTTTTGTATTTCAGACCTTCTAAAGCCGCGGCCACCTTAACAGGGTCGGTGGACTTGGCTTTGGCCATGGCTTCACCCAAACCTGCGTAAATCGACATGACCGAGCCGGTGTAAAAGTCATCGTTGAATTTTTTCTTGAATTCGTCCATCAACTTGGCCATGTCCCCGCCCATGTTGTAGTGGGCATAAGCAATCTGGTAAACGCGGCCAGCCCCCGAGGTGCCTAGCGCTGTGGGGGTACCGGTGACGCCGGTGTAATAGGTGTAAAACTTGCC
>Ga0209084_1003698_pt1 | contig 11111 bp, 12 predicted proteins | sample C_130820_MF_Meta_FD_187309 | JGI IMG/M metagenome (GOLD analysis project Ga0209084, IMG submission 187309) | Freshwater microbial communities from Lake Croche, Canada to study carbon cycling - C_130820_MF_MetaG (SPAdes) (version 2) | ecosystem: Environmental > Aquatic > Freshwater > Lake... | reverse complement strand
CAGTGTATCCTGTTGATCCTGCACCACCACCACCATCCCCAGCTGGTCCCTGAGGTCCCATTGGACCAGTGTAACCCGTGTACCCTGTTCCATCAGGCCCAGTGTATCCTGTGGAACCAGTTGGGCCAACGTAGCCCCTGGAACCGGTTGGACCTGTGTATCCCGTGTACCCAGTGGAACCAGTTTCTCCAGTGTATCCCGTAGTACCCGTCCCAGCGGGACCAGTGTAGCCTGTATAGCCAGTGTAGCCTGTGGAACCAGTTGGACCAGTATATCCTGTAGAACCTGTCCCAGCGGGACCAGTGTAACCAGTAGACCCACTTGGACCAGTGTAGCCAGTATATCCCGTGTAGCCTGTGTAGCCTGTGTAGCCAGTGAAACCAGTCTCTCCAGTATATCCTGTAGAACCCGTCACAGCGGGACCGGTGTAGCCAGTGTATCCCGTGGAACCGGATGGGCCAACGTAGCCCCTGGAACCGGTTGGACCTGTGTATCCCGTGTACCCAGTGGAACCAGTCTCTCCAGTATATCCCGTAGTACCCGTCCCAGCGGGACCAGTGTATCCTGTGTAGCCCGTGTAGCCTGTGGAACCACTTGGACCAGTGTAGCCCGTGTAGCCTGTGGAACCACTTGGACCAGTGTAGCCAGTAGAACCGGTTGGACCGGTGTAGCCACTATACCCGGTGTATCCAGTAGAACCACTTGGACCAGTATAGCCCGTATAGCCTGTGTAGCCCGTGTATCCGGTAGAACCACTTGGACCAGTGTATCCAGTAGAACCACTTGGACCAGTGTAGCCACTATAGCCGGTGTATCCAGTAGAACCACTTGGACCAGTATATCCGGTGTATCCAGTAGAACCACTTGGACCAGTATAGCCCGTATAGCCCGTATAGCCTGTGGAACCACTTGAACCAGTGTAGCCGGTATAGCCCGTGTAGCCTGTGAAACCAGTTGGACCACCTTCACTACCAGTTGGCCCAATGGGGCCAGTATACCCAGTGTAGCCTGTGAAACCAGTTGGACCAGTATATCCAGTGTATCCCGTGGGTCCAGTTGGACCACCGGGAGTCCCAGGAGAACCAGTGTATCCTGTGTAGCCTGTGAAACCAGTTGGACCGCCTTCACTACCAGTTGGCCCAATAGGCCCAGTGTATCCGGTATAGCCTGTAGTAGCCGTCCCAGCGGGACCAATAGGACCTCTTATACCAAGAATACCTTCTGGGCCTTGAGGACCAGCGGGGCCAGTGTAGCCTGTATATCCGGTGGTTCCAATACCAATGGGACCAGTGTAGCCTGTATAGCCAGTATAACTAATGCCAGGTAATCCGGTATATCCCGTATATCCGGTGGTTCCAATACCAATCGGACCAGTGTAACCAGTGTAGCCAGTGTAGCCAGTGTAGCCAGTAGAACCAGTATAGCCTGTAGAACCAGTAGAACCAGTATAGCCTGTGGAACCAGTGTGCCCAGTGTAGCCAGTATAGCCAGTATATCCGGTATAGCTAGGCCCAGTTGCACCAGTATAACCAGTATAGCCAGTATATCCGGTATAGCCAGGCCCAGTTGCACCAGTATAACCGGTATAGCCAGTATATCCGGTATAGCCTGTGGAACCTGTCCCAGCAGCACCAGTAAATCCGGTATAGCCAGTGTAGCCAGTGGCTCCAATTGGACCCGTGCCAATAACATATGGTAATGTGCTCCAAGGGTTAATCCCATCTCCTATCTTCAGTTTTACTGTATCAATTTCAAATCCAGGCTCCCCAGATGATAAAATTGGATCTGATGCTGTCCACTCAGAACTAGTTCCTTTACGTAGTTGAAATCGGACAACCGACATCTTAATACTTTTAACAGAAATTCGTAGAGGGTATTCCACCATCAAATAGTATAAATTGACTCAATACAACCCCATTTCCGTTATATGTGTCTGAAAATGTATTATTATCTACTGATCCGCCATTATATACAACCACTATTACACATGTCGGAACGGGTGGAGCTAATTGCTGTTCAACTAATCTTGATACACTTGCTAGCGAGAATGGTTTAAATCCAACACCAGTTTTCCCGGGAACTGAAGATGCATAATTCCATCTCTTATACTGTGTTGCAGTAGACGCATCGCCAACACTGTAGCCCGCCCTTGAAAGAGTTGCCAGCTGTGCCATTTTAAAGTATAACACTATTCTTTAAAATGGGATATTTTAAGTATTTTTTGATAGCATTTATTTTAGCGTTCTGCATTGAGTACTGGTGGAAGCGCCGAGAACCCCTTTCTATGCGAACTGAAAATAAGGTTAAAGATACTCGTGGGAATATTATTCTAACTCCTTAGAAATCATCGTCCATTCTGATAACCATCTTTTGAGAATCCATTCCAACACCAGGTTTCTTATACTCTGCAACACGCTTTTCAAAGAAGTTGGTCTTTCCTTCCAATGAAATTAGATCCATGAAATCAAAGGGATTTTCGGTATTAAACAGCTTTCCAACGCCGAGTTGAACTGCCAGACGGTCTGCAACAAACTCAATGTATGAAGACATCAAACTCGCGTTCATACCAATCAAGCTACAGGGAAGTGCATCACAAATGAACTCCTTCTCAAGGGCCACTGCCTCCTTAAGAAGGGAACGCACTGCCTCTGACTCTGGACGCTCCTGCTTATGAAACATGGATACGGCAAACATAGTATGAAGTGCTTCATCGCGGGAGATCAGCTCGTTTGAGAAAGTCAATCCTGGCATCAATCCCCGCTTCTTTAGCCAATAGATTGCGCAGAATGCACCACTAAAGAAGATTCCTTCAACTGCAGCGAATGCTGCAAGACGAGTTGCGAATGATGCATCTGACTCAATCCACTTTATGGCCCATTCTGCCTTCTTTTTGATACACGGAATGGTCTCAATTGCATTGAAACACTCAAGCTGCTCACTCTTGTCCTTCACGTAGGTATCAATGAGGAGACTATAGGTCTCTGAATGGACACCCTCCATTGCATTTTGAAAGCCGTAGAACAGACGGGCGACTGGGCTTTGCGTTTCGCCCTGAAAGCGCATCGCTAGGTTCTCTTGGACAATTCCGTCGCTGCCGGCAAAGAATGCAAGCACGTATTTGATGAAATGCCTTTCACTCTGATCAAGGGCGCCCCAATTGTCCTTTGACAGATCAATCTCTTCTGCTGTCCAGAAGGAGGCGACCTGCTGCTTGTACATAGTGTAGAGGTCCTGCTCATCCTGATCAATTGGAAATAACGTATAACGCATGTGGTATTCAATCTACAGAAAATGTAGCGTCCGTTTTACAAATGGCTCGTGCGCCAAAGAATTCGTACGGCCAGTCAAGATATACCGATCAACTACTCCAGACTGCACTTACTCCTACAACGACAAGTGGAACACTCGGTTTTACCGTTGGAACCAATCTAAATGTATCAACTCTTACAGTTACATCTATATCGGCGGGAAGTGTCTTTACTCCAAACTTTATAGTTGGAGATCTTCGCACAGAGACGTTAAACGTTGGATGTCAGTCATTTCAGGGAACATATACATGCAATGTTAGCTCAACAATTATTGGAGTACGTGCAGTAGGTAACGCAAATGCCCGAGGGACATTCACAAATAACGTTATCGTTGGCGCAGAAGCTGGACTAAACCTATGTAACACCGATTTCAGCGTATACATGGGGGCTGGCGCTGGAACATTTGGTCAAGGACAGTCAAACACAGTTGTGGGATACGGTGCAGCAGTTGGGATAGCAGGAATCCCGGTAACTCGCGGAAATGTAATTATAGGCGCAGGAGCGGGGATATCAAATTCCGGAAATAGTAACGTATTTTTGGGAGTAAATGCTGGAGCGGATCTTAGCACAAATTCCAATCTTTTGATTGTCAATACGCGCGCTACTTCGTCCAATGCTCTGTTATACGGTAGATTTGATACTGGACAATTGGGAATCAACTGTATCCCAGGTTTGAATATCGCATTGCACGTGTCTGGTGGTTCAATGAGAGTAGAACGAAATCTAATCGTAGATGGTGATATTGTATCTTCTTCGTTAAGTGGAGATATTAATGCTTCAAGCATCTCTGGGGTTGCCACTAAGTTGCGTGGTTCAGGAAATGGCATATTTGGTGGAGTTGGATTGAGCGGGGGTGTTAGTATTTTTAATACAAACGCTAATTTAGTCGGGCTTATAGAAGGTAGCAATGGAAATGGGGTTATAACACTATGCAATGCTGCAAGGACCACCAAGATTACTATAGATGGTTCAAGTAGTTCAATCATAGGAGATACTGCTGTTTTTTCAAATGGAATAGTTGCAAGGCGTTCTACTTTTGGAGCAACCTCTTCTTATCTACCAGATTTCATGTGCAACGCATCTGGGAGTGCAATATATCAGGCATCCTATGCGGGTGCACAGTTCTCTAATTCAGCTGGAGTAACCTTTTCAATTAGCAGTGTTTCTGGAGGAATAGTAAATCTATCAGGCTCTTCAAATTCAATTGGGGGTGTAATATTGAATAACACTGCCATTACTGCAAGTGGAGGAATAACTGTAGGAGCTTCTACAGTTGGTGCAGTTTATATTGGTAATGGAATCAATGCTAATAATTTTGAAATAACAAGTGGATCTGGACGTTTTTTTAACAATGCAACAACTAGCAATACAATCGGAGGTGTTCTACTGAGTAACTGTAACGTTGTTGCAACGGGAAGTATCAGTGGAGGGTATTCTGCGTGCAATGTTATTGGCGGAGTTACACTTCAGAACGGAAGTATCATAGGAAATATTCAAGGTGGGGCTGGAAGTTCTATTGATGGCAATTCAATTAATAATACAACAATTCCTGGTGGAAAACTGTCAAACGGAACTATAACAGCAACTCAGATTGCAGCAAACACAATAGTTAGCTCAAATCTCGCGAGCAACCTAACATTAGGAGGAACCACAACTGCAGTTATTAGCAATGATCCCTCATCTTCTAACAATATTGGAGGGTTTCAACTGTACGGTAGTACAATTAATGGAGTCACTATAGCAAGTACAGATATCTGTGCAGGTACTATCTCTGGGAACTATGTATACGGAACAAATTTTAGAGGAAATGGGAGCAACATTACAAATATTGCCGCATCAAACATTACAACAGGTATAATTGATGCAGCTAGGCTTCCAACTATGACAACATTTATCAGTGGAAATGGAGAATACGGAGGCGTACTATTGTCTAACAAGGGAGTTAAAGTAGAAGGTCTTGCCATTTTTACTGCATCGGGTATGAGCATCCTAGATAAAACTAATTCAAACAACCGAATTATTGCTGGAGATCCAGGGGGGATAGGTTCCTACGATATTACAACATATACAAGTGCAGGTGTCAAAACATCAACCATAACCTCCGCTACTGGAAACTTTAGTAACCTATCAAATTCATCAAATGATATTGGAGGAGTGACTCTTAATAATGGGCAAATAACTATTTCTTTCGGGTCAATTTCAAGTGCCACCCCGGGTTCAGGGACCGCATTTAAAAACATAACTATAAATACACCTGGGCTTTATTTTGTAGGAGTAACAAATACTTCCTACTACCCGGGAATATCGGCTATAATTTTAAAAACTACAACTACATTAATTGGAGGTAATGCCTACTATTTGTCTAATTCATATACAAACCCGGTCTGTCTAATAAGAGCGAGTAATTCTAATACTTTAGAATGTAGTTCGTATCAGTTAGGAGTAGTATTTACTGTCACCATTTATCAAATATGTCTCATTTAGAATTAAACCTTCTCAACCATCTTCCGAATTGATAGCGCAGAAACCCCCGATGCAGCCGAAACGCGTGTGATGGCACTCTTATCCCCACCAAGAACTTTGGCAGCAACACCGGCAACCACAGTTTTCGGAGTATGCTCTAATTCACCAAGACTCCCCAACATCTTCAGAATGGAATCCCTCTCTGAATCTCCAGCACCCAACTCCACACACAGGCGTTCTGCAATTCCAATCTGGGTTTGGAGAACACTTGATATACCACTCTCATACCCAGGGATACTCTTGCAAAGAGCGCGAACCGAAACACCAAACAGTTTTGAGATTTCCTCATGGCTCCTAGTGGCTCCCTGTTTGGAACAGGCAGTAAATACAGCAGCTGCCATGAGTGCCCTCCTAGACTCTCCACGAGTCTTTTGGGCATCTGGAATCTTCTTGAATAACCCACAGGCTTCCATGAGAATGGCCCGTGGAAGACTAGCGTGTCCTCCGGTGCGATTGATAGTCTCAAAGATACCAATCCACGAACGTTCTCCGTGAGACGCCATACACCAAGCGGACATCTTTGAAAGCACCTTCATCTCGGGGGACTGAACTCCCCGACGGCGGGCCATCATAGACCCATAGGACGACTCTGGAAGAAGATCAGACGTAAAGCAACCCGTTCGGATAGGCTCGTCTTCTCCATTCATTCTCCACTCGGCACCCTCGTCGATAACACACCCCATCATGGTTCCACAACGAGTGCAAGTCTTTTCGCCATCGCACATGACGATATCGGGATGTTCACACTGCATGTGCTGGTATTCATATACACTACTGCATTCCATTTTGCATGAACGCAGTTGGATCGTAAACCTGTGGACGATAGTTGGTTGTCAGAACTGGCCTCTGGGCACCCCCAGGCTTGACAATCCTCATCCATGTAATGAGCAGGTATATTTCGTTAACAACCCAAACCTGGAACCCAGACTCTGTCAATTGGTTCATCAGATACTCTCGTGCCTCCGACTGTTGAAAGATGGGATACCCCCAGATATATGTTGGAATCTCAAACACGATATAGGGTGCATTTGAATCATGGATGGCCTGTTGACGCACCTTCTGCTGAATTTGTGCAAGAACAGGTCGCATTGCAGACATTCTCTTTTCCCGTCGCATCTCTTGCTCATCCCATACGTCGCGCGCACACAACATCTCTGCTTTCCACTATACAAAATGTTCACGGCACTTGCACTCGGGGGAGGTGGATACCGGGGGTTCATGATTGTAGGTGCACTCAAAGAACTTTCAAAACAGCAACCTCTTGAATTCCCAGATGGAATCTATGGCCTTTCTATAGGAGCCATTCTTGCAACTGCTGTCGCATATCGTATTCCTATTGATAGAATTCAGAGTCTCTTTCAGAGTGTATCGGTAGACCAAATTGTGCCAGAAGTCCGATTGGACAATCTTATCAACGCTTCATCGGCAAAAGGAGTGTACCCTACAGAACCTTTGGGAACGGCAATTTGTCAAGCATTCTTGGAGGTTGGCATAGACCTATCCCATGCAGTTATAGCAGACGCACCTCAACCCCTGCGAATCGTTGCCTCAAATATTACGAGATGTACTCCCACACTATTTGAGGGAAATGTTCCCATTCTTGATGCCTTGCGCGCATCATGCGCCCTTCCAGGTATCTTTCACCCACATACAATCTATGATAGTGCGTATGTGGATGGATGTCTGTACATATCTGCCATGTACGACGCTCTTCCGATATCTATCCGCGATACCGCTCTCATCATAAATCTTGGAAGGCGGAATCGTGGTATATCGCCTACAATGGTAGCATCCTTGTCTCCATTCAAGTACACCGAGATGCTCTATCAGGGCTGTTCACAGCTTCGGTTGAAACAAACCCGTACTTCAAATACGGTCATTCTCTACAATGAGAAAGTTAATTCCATGGATGCCCTGACAACAGATCAACAGCAAGAACTAATAGACTCTGGGGAAGAACAGCTAGCTTTGTGGACCCAAAGTTCGCACAAGCCATGATTGGATTCGCGCAGCCTTAAACGGCTCATCATAGTGGACTACTGATGTTGATGTCACCAACACAAGTGAAGGGTAGGCTTCAATTCCATAACGAGCAGTCTGAGTTTTACTGCTGTCTCCATCTAATGTTTGGAAATGGACAGTCTTTCCACCATATGTGCGCCCCATGCCCTTCAAAGACTGCCACTCGGGAAGAGCCTTGCGAGAATGAGGACACCACGTTGTATAGAAGAACATAAGTCTAGCAGACTCTGGATCAGATCCGGGATTAGCCGGATCAATATCTGGAGAATATTCTACTATAGTACTACCGGGGTAGAACCCGCGCATATAGCGATACCAGCCTATAAAAACTCCCACAAAGACAACCGCTGCTAGAATCGCAACCCACCACATTACTCTGGTGCTACATTTAGTAGCCGCGAGATACGGCGCTCATTCTCATACCATGCTTTGTATACATTGGGGACCTGACGGAGCTTCATCCACGCGATATCTGCTGTCTGACGCTCGGGCTCATATGGACGCGGACGTATTCCATACCATGTATTCTTAAATCGTACTGCCTGCATACATGACTAAAGCGCTTTGTCGTAAAGTTCTTTCACCCGTGTTTGAAGAGAAAACTTGGAAATAGCATACTCGCGGATCTCTTTGCGACACAAAATTGCAATTGCACGATTCTCTGAAAGAGCCTGTTCTACATAAGCTATATCATTAAGTTTCTCATTTGGAATAATAGTAATCCACGGCTTTGTGTCGAGATGGGCAGCTGCTGCTTGACTTACAACTACCCCAAGACCACACATAAGTGACTCAATAACTGCACAGCTATGACACTCTGCTGCACTGAGAAGAACAAGATTTGCATACTTTGTCAGATCGGAGTATACCTGTTGTTTTGACCACTCTCCTAGATAGTTTGGATGTTCAAAGTTACCGGGACCAATAAAATCAATTGAGTGAATAGCCCGATATTCATATTGACGTTTCCGAGGCTCTATCTTACCTAAATATATAGATCGGGTAGGAAGTTCACAGATATCTGAAAATCTATATAGATCTGGTGTGATTGAATTTGGTACAACAATAGTCGTTTCAGGAGATCTTCCGGCATTGAGATATGCAGCTTTAGTTACATCAGATAGACAGATAGCTATAAAGTTACTCTGGATAAATTTGATTTCTTTAGTCATTGCAAGGTCTGGACCATGCGTTGTTACATATTTTATACGCGCATCTATATGATCCAAAATATGAAAATATTGTTCACGATGTAGATGCACTATATCTGGGAATAATAACGAAACTGATTTTATAATTTCCGGAATATTCGTTGTATTTATGATGTGAACATTATACGTCTTTTTTAGTTCATTATATTCTTCCCAAATAAGTGACTCAACTGCTCCCCATCCATGTGGGGGAATTGGAAGCCATCCGTGACCAATAAGAACAATAGTTGGAGGAAGTACCTGCTTTCTTGAAATTACTAGTAAATTGTTATCAGTACTATCAAGCTTGGGGAGTTGTTGCATAGAAAATACCAAAGATGGGTATTTTATCCTCCAATGTTTCAATTGATTAACCCACTCTGGTAGAAGTGATGTTATAATATCTTCAATTACATATATTCCATCGGAAGACAGTTTATCAATAGTATTTTCAAAAAAACATACATTTGATTCAAGAGTGTGTAATCCATCTTCGATGATGATATCAAATGGTTCCTGATTATCAAAGACTTTTCTGATACTTGAAGGAGATAGTTGATCTATACAAAATGTCTTAATTCTATTCGTTTCAAATAGTGTCTTTTCATCAATATCCCCTCCAAAAATTAATCCATTTGGAAAGTATTCCTCCCATCCCTTCAATGAAGCACCCGGTTTTCCATTTGCACCCATATTTGATTTAACATTTGGGTCAATTGATCCAATTCCTAATTCAAATACCCGTATACGTTTATTTCGCATTGTTCCGAATAATTTATGGTAAATCGGAGTATATGTGTGACACCATTGGTTAATAACACAACCTTTATCGCTTCCATGCCTCTCCATAATCTCGCATAGTGGTGTAACCATTGTGAACAATGGTTACCAATATGTAAATGTTAACTTGGTGTTACCTTGGGCTTCCAACAGAACCATCTCTTAGAACTATACCGCTTTGTCCATTCTTTGAATGTGTATGTATTGCTCATAGAGGCATTGCAACGTGAGCACAATGGTAATAGATTGTCTATAGTCGTTGCACCTCCTTTGCTCTCTGGAATATCATGACCAACCTGGAAATCAAATACAGTTATTTTGTTTCGGCACCAAGACGTTGGACACAACGTACTAAACTTGGCGCCAACACGGGCGAGCCAGACCTGCTCCCGCAGAGCCTTCGGAATCTTGGCTTTCATTCTCTTCATTTGTAGTTTTCCACGTAAGTTTACGCAGGGAAGCCGACCAGGTTCGCGCCGATACCAAAGCCAGCACCCGTGCGGGCCGACGCGCCCACAGAGGGGGCATAGATATCAAGGATAGCGAACGTGGCGAGAGCAACCAGGGCGATCATGCCGACCTCACCCATCTTCAGGGTCTTCCCAGGGAGGACGAACGCGGCAACGGCAACGGCGAGACCCTCAAGACCGTACTTGACGGCACGAGTCACAAGGTCGGCGACATTGAACATCGGGGCAGGGGTGGGCTTCGGCTTAGAGTCCATGGTTTATACTTGCCTTGGGAGAAATTTTAACCAAGGAGTCCTGTGCTGCAACCACCAAGAGCATAGACAACAACTGCATAAAACACGCCGGCATGGATTGCCGCAGCGAGAAGAGATGTGCGCCCGGAGAAGAAAGCGGGGGGCAGGAATGGCGGAATCGTCACAAGCACCCCGGGGGAGAGAAGAAAGAACAGACCAGCAAGAACCAACGGAGATGCACCCATTTTGTTATTTCGCGTACAAAAGACTTTCAGCAAAGAGGTTCTATACTACTATAGAATGCCACGTGAGAAGCAATTGCTCCCTAAGCTTGATGAGACCGGTGTTGAGGTTGATTACCTTGACGAGGACCCTGAGGTCCCGACGCAGCGCTACGTGATTCTTTCTTTCCTGTCTCCCGAGAAGGTGATCAAGTTGAAGGACCATTTTATGTTTGAGAAGTTTGTTGAGTGGATGGATTATGAGTGGAAGATCAAGGGACTGGAGAAGTTCATGGACTTCATTTCCAAGAAGTATTCGCTGAAGGTTGATGAGCTTATGAAGGATGCTCAGGAGTTTGCAAAG
>Ga0209084_1003697_pt1 | contig 11112 bp, 22 predicted proteins | sample C_130820_MF_Meta_FD_187309 | JGI IMG/M metagenome (GOLD analysis project Ga0209084, IMG submission 187309) | Freshwater microbial communities from Lake Croche, Canada to study carbon cycling - C_130820_MF_MetaG (SPAdes) (version 2) | ecosystem: Environmental > Aquatic > Freshwater > Lake... | reverse complement strand
TCGTCGTGGTAGTCTCTTGAACCCGATCAGCTAAGACAAGTGCCATTTACACCTCTATGTTGCGTTGTTAATCAACACCCAGTCGGTTGTCTGGTTATCGTCAATTGTAGACCAGCCGGGTGTTTGTGTGTTGCCAATTAGTATCCAGTTTGCGGTTTCGCTATCGTCAATTAGCTGCCAATATACAGGAATCACAGTCCCAACAGAACCCGCCGCAGACACGCCGGTTAGGGCCAATGTCCTGTTACCCACCCCTAAACTGCCAACAGAGGCAGATATAGCCGCACTGGTTAAGCCAAAACCGAACTCAAACTGTACAGAACCTACGCTACCAGTTGCAGTAAGCGGGCTTAGCGGTACGGATAAATATCCAACTAAACCTGCTGCCTCAACGCCAGATAGGGCTACCTGTGCGTTTTGAGTTACATTGCCTACTGCTCCGGCTGCTGCAACCCCTGTTAGGTCTTTTGACTTACCAACAACAACGCTACCAACATTTCCGCTTGCGGCTACTCCGCTTATAGCTACGACACGGCTAGATGTTAATGTTCCTACAAAGCCTGTGGCAGCATCGCCTGTATCCGCATCCGTATTGCTGGGAATTAATGTCCCGACAGTGCCAGAAGCAGAAACGCCGGTTATGCCAACGCTAATGCCTTTATCGGAAACCGTACCTGCCGAACCTGCCGCAGAAACGCCTGTTATGGAATTAGTGTTACTTAATGTAAACGCACCAAGTAAACCAGACGCAGTAGTTCCTGTAAGAGCAACTGTCCGGCTGTCAGTAAGAGTCCCTACTGCCCCCGCCGCAGAAACGCCGGTTAGAGCGATGGAAAGATTTACACCTGTAGTCCCTACACTGCCTGCGGCTTCATTGCCGCTTACGCTAAGCGTTTCCGATGGGGCTAACGTCCCAACTAAACCTGATGACTCTACCCCTGTTAGAGCAACCGTAACATCAGTTGGCCCACCCCAAGGGGCATAACCCCAAGTGTTATACCCCCACGTTCCAGAAGCTGGGTCTATAGTAGTGTCGCCAGTAGCGCCAAAGGGCGCTCCGGCAAATGGGGCTATACCAAACATGGTCTACACGGCTTGTAGCCGCCCCCAATTGTTAGGTTGTTGCCAAACGCAGCAGCGCAGTCGTCGTAGTGTTAGAAGGCATGGTCAACGTGAATGTTCCTGCTGTAATGGTCTGAGAACCAAACGTGTGAACACTGATTGCCTTATTACTCTGCGTCGAGTTGTATACCAGAACACAATCAAACGCCGTAGACAACGTAACGGTTGTATATACAAACGAGGCTGATGGAGTCCAATAACCTACACCCGCCGTTGCAGATGAGTTGGTAGAAGTTGGGGCCGTTGCATTCGTGATGGTCACGCCGCCAGCGGTATAGTTTGTGCCGGACACTTCACCTGTAGCCGAGTATGCAGTGGTGGCAGCATTAACCGTAGCAGAAGCTAGGTATAGCGCAGCTTTTAGGGTATCGACAGTAGGGGAAGTCAAGCTACCACGAGAAACGATAGTAGAAGTGCCAAGCTGGTGCTGAGCCAACATCAGTTCACCAAGGAACGATGTACACATTGATTGCGAGTTTGCCATGATATTTCCTTAAAAAGATGCAGTATCGCCACCGGCAAAGGTAGGCACTTTCTTCAACGTAACATGCGCTGATCGGTGAACCAACTCGCCATCCAGCCAGTACTCAACCCACGTTGTCAGTTCATTCTCATTATCGACTGTGCCTTCCCGCTTTTCAAGCAAAGAATCGTCCATATCGCCTTTGGTAGTAGTGACTATCAATTTGAACTCCTGATAAGCGCAGTTGTAGAGGTGTTAGTGGGCATAGTGATTGTAAACGTGCCAGTAGATGTTTTATCCGACCCAAAGTCCAAAACCGCCACAGACTTGTTACCTTTGGATGCGTTGTAAATCAAAGCACACCGGGCGGTCAAAGATGCTGTCCAAGACACATTGTTCCAGTTCGCATAGGCTGTATAACCAGATGAGCTAATAGATACCCCAGTCATAACTTGTCCGCCAGCCGTATACCCAGAAGCAACAACTTCATTAGTCGTGGTATATACCGTGGTGGCCTCATTCAAGTCAGCATTACCCGTGTATAAAGCAATTTTAATTGTATCCGTGGACAAGTCGTGGATAGCCTGATACAGCTCCTTTTTGAAGCTGGTAGTCTGGGTTTGGACGATGCTCATTTCACGGCCTGTCTAAATTGACCACTACGATAAGCGTCCTGACGTTCCATACCATCTGCCAAGCGTTTAGCTAGAACAACGGCTTCCATGTACTTCTGATTGTACAGAGCCATCATGTCCTGCTCGCCCTTCATATAGGTGTACGCTTCTACTAAAGACCCATATAACAACACCGAATCAAAGTTATCACCTAGCCAAGTTTGACCGCTGGACGCGGTGGTGATTGACTCAGGATAGTAGTAATAGTGAAGTTCTGCGGAGTAAGTGGTGTCTGGCGTTGGGCCAAGGATGAAACTCAACTCATTGGAAATCGTAGAACTTGCTACTGTCGGGCCAAACAAAGCATAGTATTTTGGAGTTCCCGTGCTTGTTGGGCTTGGGTATGCCTCGCGTATAAAGTTTACATCTTTGTTTAAAAGATATATGTAGTCCCCGCCACCATAAGGAAACACCGCCAAAGAATACGGGGCTAAAAAGTCATTTGGGCAAGATAAGTACTTATTGCTAGCAGTAATTGTTCCCGTCACGTTTTTACGCAACGAGGGGAACTGCATCGAGTTGTAGATACGCTGCTCTGCCTGCGTGATAAACAGGTTTACATCCACCGTTTGAAAGGTGTTCTCCGTGTAATCGGAAATCGCAACTACAAGCGCAGCGTAGTTCATGCCATCGGGCCCCGTGCCATCACGCCTTTGGTAGCACAACCAGTACCACGTATTTTGATACCGTCAGTTTTGGCAGGTTTATCAGGGCCGTTGTTGTACATACCTACGCTCATACGCATATTATTGGTACTGCTAAGTTCAGCATCAAAGCCGGGGTTGCTAGAAATCTTCATAGCCTTGCCATCCATCGTATGCGGTTGCGCATAAACGGCAGCAGAGCCAACTTCTTTGCCACCTTTTTTCATTGTGTATGCCATGATTTACCCCGTCTTTTGGTTAGCTGCGCGAGACATATTACGGCCCATACGCATACGGTCATCCGTAGTAGGGCCACCTTTTTTAAGTTTCAGGGTTGTGCCCTTACCGCCCTTGTGTTCTTGAGCATCGTGCTGCTTGAACGCTTTTTTAATCATGGCCTTATCTTGCGCCACATCCATCTTCATACTTTCTTTAGCCATCATGGACTCCTATGAAACCGTTACTGTGCCAACACTTGTAAACCCAACCAAATAATTGGGGGTTAAAACCGAATCAAACAAACTTGCTCCACCTACCGGAGCCCATCCCCACTGAATGTCCCGTGAACCGCCAGCAGGAAACCCATTCACATTATTACCCGAAGTCACATACGTTGTGTCCTTCCTTGGGTTACGCAGCGCTTGCGGGTCTTCTACCGGAAATGTACCAAGCATCAATTGCGGTTGGTCGGGATCCCAGCACTCAGGGCAAACAAGCAAATCATATTTCCGTTGCTTGATTATCTCTGTTTTTAACTTCTTTAGCAGGAATTGTTGACCGCAACGATCACATTCTGCAATCGCCTTTTTACCAGAGGCAAACCGATTAGGCATTACGAATTCCCGATGAACATCTGCCTTGGGACAAAACGTATAGCCGCAGTTTCCCGATCTTCTGCCGCCGCCAAATCCCAAGCCTCATCGTACTGGGCTTTAAGAATTTGCAAACGATCCATGCCGCCCGGTATTTTTTGGGCTACGTAATATGCCAGTCCTGCAATCATGCACGGTAGGAACCTAAACGGTACATCCATCGTATTCACACCACCACCCGCATCGTTAACACGGCGCATACGCCAATAGACAAATTGGTAGGTTGTAGAGTTGTCCGGTGTAGGCCAGAGCGTTACCCGTGGGATGTTTTGAATAGCCACCGCATCGCCCGACGAATGGGATGCCGCAGTCGTATTGTTCTGTCCACGGGCGCAGCTATATAGGGTATTGCCTGATATGTACCCGTAGTAAATGGTTTCTGTGCCAACCAGCAGGTACCCCGTGGCTGGCAAGCTGGCAGCAGACGTTACAGAAATAGTGGTATCTGTAGCCGATATACCTGCGCTTAGCGTAGTGACCGAAGCTGTAGTCTGCCCATCAAGCCGTTGGAACCACATTTGAATCGGGCGAGCTTGTTGAAGTTTATTGGGGATCGTGGCGTAAGTGCTGATACTGATACGGGTGATGGTCAGGTCAGCTTGTGTAGACGCAGTATTGGAGCCGGTACGAATCACATGCTCTAGCAGGTCTACGGTGTCCGTAGGAACGGGGTAAGTGTTCAACCCCGGAACTAAATTAATAGTCCCCTGCTCAAACGTCCACATGTTTACGCCACGGTTTGCCCAATCAGCAAACATGATATTAAGGCTACGCCGCGCAGTACGCATGTCGTAGCCCGTGCGCAACTCGGAACCCGCACGTTCAAATGCTTCCTCGACTATCTCGCTCAAGTCAAGGTTGAAGGTAGCGGTTCCCGAAGTGGTCATTTAAGTCCTTTGAGGGTTTGCGCTAACCTAGCGCGCTGCCCCATTTTACCCGGTGCCTTAGCTGCTGCGGCTAATTTTTTTGCTGGGATAGGCTTGTCGCTTTTAACGCCAAGTTGTGCCTTTAAGGCACCGGGCTTTTTAATTGCCTTTTGAATCCATTTTTCAGCCATTATCTGTACCTTGCTGTTTTTGCCGCCACTTTGGGGGGCTGTTTTACGAACTGTTTACCTGCCGCCTTACCTACACGCTTTGCCTTAGTTGTTGCCGCATACTCCGCTGGGGATAAGGACTTTATAGCCGCTTCAGGTAAATATCGCTCACCTGTTTTGGAAGAGGGCTTCCCCGACTTAGTGCGCCATTTCTGGTCACCCCAATCTTTAAGGGACTGCTGCGGCGCTTTCAATCTCGGTATCCCCCGCCAGAAGCCTTATATTTCTTAGCTACAAGCTGTGCTTTTCTGGCTGACCATTGCCCTGCGCTAGTACCCTGCGTAGCCGCAGCTTTAACCTGCGCCACAATCTTCTTGCGTAAGCTAGGCTTAGTGTAGTTTCCAGCGGCATTGACCGTACCCCCTTCAGCGTATTGTGTAAAGTCAGTATCATCCCTGCGGGGCATTTTCTTGCCCTTTGGCATTTTGGAGGGGGAGATGTCCCCCATGCCGCGACTGGCTCTCACTTCATCATCCCACCGCCACAGGCGATAAACGTGCCGCGAGTTTTGCCACGTTGAGCACAACCATCAGCGCGTGCGGATGCAGAACCACCTTTAGCCATCTTTTTTACTGGCTCGTCTACAGGTACCGAGTCAGGGTACATCGGAGGCTTAGGTGCTGGTTTAGGCTTAGGCTTCTTAGCCACGGGCTCGTCTACGGGCACCGAATCAGGATATTTAACGTCAGCCATGATGGCTCCTTAACACATTTTGCCGCGAGTTTTGCCTTTAACGGCAATCCCATCAGCACGTTTAGACGCGGAACTTACCGAGCCGCCAGAAGCCATCTTCTTAACTGTTCCGCCTTTTTTCATACCAAACGCATTACGGATACGCTCATTAACAGACCGAGTGTCTGATGTTCCCGAACCACGTCCCATGCGCGCTTGACTTAGTTTGATGCGCTCACTCAACGGTAGAGTTGTCTCATCTACAGATGGAGCTTGTTCCATAGCAGTACCTTGGCCCCGAGGTTTATTTCGACCCTCATTGCTGTACATAGGAGTTTGTTGTCCCGAAGGTGTAGGCATGCGGGCCGGTGCGCTAGCAGACTCACCGCGACGAGTCAAGCCTTGTTGCTTGTTCAAATAGTCGCGCAAGCTAAGGCCCGAGGCAGCAAGCTGCTCCTTGGTAACCATAGGCATTTTGGCCCCAGAAGATGCTTGTCCGGGGCGTACTGGCATTTTTGTTGGAGCTTCTTCATCCATGACTGGTGCAGCTTTACTTGCTAGTTTTGCAACAGCATTAGCACGGATTTGATTTTCCGCATCAGAAACATTACGACGAGCGCGTTCTGCCGGAGAATTCATTGCCGCTTCATTTGCTGCTTCTTCGTCTGTTTGCTCAGGTATACCACTACCTAAATCTGCTGCGTCATCTTCAAATACAGGGCCGTATTTAGTTCCCATAATTTACTCCTTAGCAGGCCATGCCGCCTTTTTTCATTACGATTTGTTTAGCTTTGGTTTTGCCTTTAGCCGCAACGCCGTCAGCAGCACGGGTGAAGCCGCCAGCAGCCATCTTCTTAACGCCGCCGCCTTTTTTCATACCCATCATTTGCTTTTTGTCCATTGCCATGTCAGCTTTGGAGCCTTCTTTCATGCCCTTTTTCTCAACATCCTTGCCGGACTTCTCGAATTTTGCAAAGGGATTCACACCTTTTGTAGCCATATCACCACCTCGTTTAAAAGTTTTGCCTTTATCGGCCTTGCTGAAATCCTGCCCCACGGACTGTGGAACCCCTACCTTCTTGGCAAACGACGGCGAGTGGGCTATCGCTTCCATGAATTTGTGCTGTTTAGCGCTAGTTGACGGCATTATTTACTCCACGATTGAAATAAATGGGTTAGTGTTGCGCCGAGCAGACCGCCTGCGCCTGCGATACCAACTAAAACTCTCCAACCACCTTTGGCTTCAGACAAAGTTTTATCAATATCAGAAAGCATTTTCTTAATCTCGTCTATGTCCGCAGCCATTTTGTCCACGTCTGCTTGCAGGTGCGCAATGTCAGAAGCATGGGTAGCTAGTTCACGGGCAGTTTGTATTGCGTCTTCCATATCAGCACTTCCACCTTGCTAGTGAAGCCGCCTTGCGGGTAGGCTTGCCTTTTTCGTCTTTCATCGGCCCCGGCATACCTGACATCCGAGCGCAGAATGACTTCTTGCGTGGGCCACCCTGTGGCTGCGGAGCCTTGAGGTTACTGCCTGTTGCAGCATTATATTTAGCGCGGCCCTTGGCAGTCAGCCCAGCCCCTTTAGAGACCGGCAGTTTTTCACCGCGACCTACTGCAAGGGATGGGGTTTTCTTAGCCATTTACAACCTTCAGTTTGGACTGACGGATATTTTGCATTAGTGGGACTACAGCTTCCTCGTAGAAGTTGCTAGTAAATTCTTCCATGCCAATATGCGGTAAGCTAATCTCTACGTCAATATATACCTCGTAGCCCATTGCTGTTGCGCGGTCACAGAACAGGTAGTCTTCACCAACGTACTGCCCATCCACAATGTCAAAGTCAAACACGGCAGACATTGTTTCATTCTTGCCCTTGTTCTCGTATGCCCACTCAGGGTGTGCAGCAATCATCTCTTCAATTACACGGCGCTGTATCAACATAAACCCTGTGCCGACACGCTTTACACGCATCAGAGAGCCATCAAACACCAAGTCGCCATTGCCATCAAGGAATAGGTCTGTAAAGAACTTCTTGTCTTTTGCGCGGCGGGGGTAAGCCCCAGCAGAAATATCCTTCTGTCCGCCTTGTGCAAGAAGCCGTAATACATCGTTGGGCTTAACTACAACGTCAGCGTCAATAAAAAGCAAGTGGGTTGAGTCGGTCTTTAAAAACTCATGCACCAAGGCATTGCGGGCCATAGTGATAATCGAGCAGTTGGAGATGTCCGACAAAAATATGTCCACGCCAAACTTAGCCGCCTCTGGCACTAACGCAGCCAGTGCAAAAGCAGTCTTGATGTTCAGCTTGCCGTCATACGCTGGGATGCCGATAAACAGCTTATTCCCAGCCAGACTTGCTTGTTTAACTTCAGCCATAGTATATATTTGCTGCGACTACGTTAGACATGTATGCGTAAATACCATTAACCGCTATAACACCGTCATCGGGGATGATGGGCGCATTGTTGTAGACATCCGTTGCAATAACATCGTAAGACAGCAACCAACGGCTTGCGTATACCATGCTAGGGGTTGCTGTAATAGTGCCAGAGTTGATGTCTGTAACGGTAAACGTGCTTGAGTTCGTAACAGTGACTACGTAGTTTCCATTGGTAGCTGTGCCGCCTGTACCTGCTGCAAAGTCAATCCCAATTACATCCCCAGTAGCCAATCCATGTGCGGATTGAGTAACGGTTACTGTAGTGCCTGAACGCCCATAAGTAGCCGTTGTTACTGGCGCTGTGGTGGTGTCAAAGAGAGCAATAAAACCGGTTGTAGCTGATCCCGTAAACGAGATGCCCTTGATGCGATTACGCCCAAGCACCATAAACCCGCTACCGTTCAAATGTGCCTGTTTTACAGGTGTCTGATTCATAATCAATCTCCTATGAAGCAGGGGCCGAAGCCCCTGAGATTAATTACTGTTGACCAGCAGGTTGGGCCATGTTGCCGCTAGAGTCGCGCACTACATAGGCAACAATAACAGTCACTGCGCCAGTAGAGGACGAGCCGGTAGTTGTAAAAGTCAGGGCTGCATCGGTAGCGCCGACGTTAGCCTGCGTAGGGGTAAAGCCCGCAGCAAAAGAAACTGCAATAGTTCCAGCAGAAGTAATGGTAGACGCGCTAGCAGTATCAACACCAGCAATGCTTACTTTCAGCGTAGTAGCTGAAGCAAACAAGGTAGTCGTCAGAATCTGCACTGATGTGATCGCTGCGCCTGCGGGAATATATCCTGCGGCAATGCTACCGGTTGCAACTTGTGCAGCGGTCAAGTTAAAGGTCTGAGCGACGATGGTAGCGCCGGTGTTTTGAACATTACCAGCAGTGGTGCCGGTTGTGTTTTTAACAGTGCCGAGCAGCCAAGGGCCAAGGTGAGTTGCGAATCCCATGATACTTATTCCTTACATACAAGTTAAGTACATTGATCGGTATGTCGTCTGCCGGGACAGTTCAATGTACCGGAAAGCCCGGTTAGCTGCAATATACACTATTTTCAAGGCTTGTCAATATGCCCTTCAAAGACCCAAAAGTTTACAAGGCAAAGCACAAGGAGTATTCCGCAAAGTACTACGAAAACAACAAGGAAGCTGAGAAAGACCGTATCAATGACCGCCGCAGGAAAAAACGCAAGGAGTGGAAAGACTACAAAGCCAGCCTATCCTGCTCCAATTGTGGGTTTAATCACCCTGCCTGTATAGACTTTCATCACCCACCGGGAACCAAAGAACACGGCGTTAACAAATTAGCCCAAGATGGTCGGTTCAAACTAGCCTATGAAGAAGCCGCGAAATGTATAGTTCTGTGTTCAAACTGCCACCGCATACACCACTACAATGAAAGACAAAAGAAAAAGGAGGCCAAAGCCTCCTAATCCGGGTTGGATCGTACCCAATTAAGCCGCGACTTCTTCCTCTTCGGCTCCGTCTTCCGCAACTTCTTCGCACTCGTACCAGTCGTCAGACTCTTCGTCATACGCGTACCAAACTTCATTTTCTTCATCGAACCAGTAGGCTACGCCTTCTTCGTCATATACATACTCTTCGTCAGCAAACTCATCTTCGGCTTCGTCTTGGTCGTCAAACTCTTCCAAGCGTTCTACGAAACCAGCAACGGCCACGGCTTTCCACAACGCATCTGTAGAAAACTTAACTTGCTCGCCAAAACCAAAATCAATTGTCAGTGTGAATTCCATGATATACCTCTGTAAAAATGCCGCAGCACGGCGCTGCAACCACATCCTACGAGCCATTTGTGACAGTTTTTGGGCGTAAAAAAGGCCCCCGAAGGGGCCTTTCCAGCAGGGTTAACCCTAGCTTAAGACGAACCGGGCGATCCGAAGATACCCAGAGGGTCAGACACGCCGAAGCTGTAACGCTCGCGGGCCTTGTAACGCACGTTGCCGGTATCGAAGTCGCCGTCCATGCTGTTAGCCAGCGGAGTACGGACAAAGTGCTTCAAACCGTTAGGCACGTCAGTGGTCAGGAACCAACCATTGGTGTCGGTCAAGAAGTGGTTAACGGTGTAACCTTCAGGAATCGAACCATTGTTCTTCAGTGCGTTGATATCGTTGTCGGTAGTGCCAACACGCAGGCTGGTTTCCAACAGACGGGTAGCAACGAACATCAGGCTTGGGGGAACAACCAGCTTACGTGGCTTAGCTGCGATCAGCAGGCTGCGCTCGTCTGTCCAAGCGGCGATCTGGATAACTGCGTTTTCCAACGAAGTCTCATTCAGGTCAGCGCCAGTGGAAGGACGGTTGCTGTTAGTGCCACCAGAAACCAGCGGGTGTGCTGTGTTACACAGGGATACACCGTCGCCATAAACCACAGACGAGCTAAACGCATTGTTCAGAACGTAAGCAGCTTTAACTTGCTTGGTGTAAGCCATACCGCGAGCCAGTGCCTTGGTATAACGAGCAGACAGCGAGTCATACAAGTTATCTTCCACAGCTTCTTCCGTGATGGAGAAGCCAAGGGCAATGGTTTCGTGGTTGTAACGAGCAGTCCATGCTTCTTGTGCATTGTCATATTGAATGGCAGAGCCCTCATTTTTGACAGGTGCAGCATTGAAACCAGACAGTTTCGTTTCTTCTTCAAAACTACGCTCCGACGTTTCGGTTTCGTAGATTTCTTTGTGCTCTTCGCCGTATTTAGCGTACTCCAGACCAAACAATGCATTCAGTCCGGGGAGCAGTTCTTTAAGTAGTTGTGCGCGTGAAATAGCCATGATTTACTCCTTAGATACCAGTGGTATCAGTATATTGGTGCAAGTTGAACTTGACCAAGAACTCGTAATAAGTCGTGGCACTATTACCGGCAGCGCCAGTAGCAGTATCAGGCACAACGTCAACTACGCGAATTGGCAAGGTGTTGGTGGTGTTAGCGGAAGTTCCGTCAATACCGTAGTACGAGTCACCAGTGGTGGTCGAACCAGTATTAACCGAAATAGCCACGTTAGAACCAACAATCGTGCGGTCATAAGCCACAGGAGTGGTGTTCTGACCATTGGTTGCCACAACACGGAACAAAGCGTTTGGATCATCAACAACATAGCCAAAAGCCATAGCG
>Ga0209084_1003695_pt1 | contig 11114 bp, 9 predicted proteins | sample C_130820_MF_Meta_FD_187309 | JGI IMG/M metagenome (GOLD analysis project Ga0209084, IMG submission 187309) | Freshwater microbial communities from Lake Croche, Canada to study carbon cycling - C_130820_MF_MetaG (SPAdes) (version 2) | ecosystem: Environmental > Aquatic > Freshwater > Lake | place... | reverse complement strand
AATCGCGCTAAGCGATTGCCTTGCTGTGGCGGAATAATAATCGGGGATTTGGGAGAAGTTCGCGCGAATAGCGTGAACTTAGGTTCCCACCGACACCGCCATTGCGGTAATCGCGCTAAGCGATTGCCTTGCTGTGGCGGAATAATAATCGGGGATTTGGGAGAAGTTCGCGCGAATAGCGTGAACTTAGGTTCCCACCGACACCGCCATTGCGGTAAGAGATTTGCGTTAGCTCTTTTATAAACCTTTTACTGCGTTAACCACTTTGGTCAGTGACTCTTTTGCGTCGCCGAACAGTAACGAAGTTTTCTGATCAAAAAGCAATTCATTTTCGATTCCGGCAAATCCTGGTCGCATCGAGCGCTTCAAGAAAATCACCTGCTGCGCTTGATCAACATTTAAAATCGGCATTCCGTAGATCGGCGCTGATTTATCATTTCGTGCCGCTGGATTAACAACATCGTTTGCGCCAACCACCAAAGCAACATCGGCTTCAGGGAACTCGGGATTGATTTCATCCATTTCTTTTAGTTGGTCGTAAGGAACGTTTGCTTCAGCTAGCAAAACATTCATGTGGCCGGGCATGCGGCCAGCGACCGGATGAATTGCGTAATCAACTGCAATGCCCTTCGCACTGAGCAATTCCACGAGCTCGCGTATTGTGTTTTGTGCCTGTGCTACGGCCAATCCATAACCTGGCACGATAATCACCTTTCGGGCGTAACTGAGCATGATCGCCACATCATCCGGAGAAGCTGACTTAACTGGTCGATCTTCAGAGCTTCCAGATGAAGTAACTGCCTTCGCAGTGAAAGCGCCGAAGAGGGTATTAGTAAGTGGCCGACCCATGGCCGCAGCCATCATTCGTGTTAGCAGCGTGCCCGAAGCTCCGACTAAAGTTCCAGCCACAATCAGAAGGGTGTTACCCAGAACATAACCAGAAGCTGCTACCGACAAACCGGTAAATGCATTTAATAGTGAGATAACGATCGGAACATCCGCGCCGCCAACTGGCAATACAAGTAATAGGCCCATCAAAAGCGATAGTCCGAGCAGCGCATAAAGCAGGGTGTTGCTCGGATGAACTACTAGCAGGACGGCGGAAGCCACCGTTGCCAGGGCTGCCAATGAGGTGATGTATCGCCCAGCCGGTAATACAACTGGGCGCGAGGTCATGAGCTCTTGCAACTTCATGAAAGTCAGAATGGAACCCGAGAAAGAAACAGAACCAACCAACACAGTGAAAACTGTTGCGGTCAACGGCGCGACGGATTCATGTGTGGTTGAGGATAGGAACTCAATCACCGAGACCACTGCTGCAGCGCCACCACCAACACCATTGAAGAGCGCAACCATTTGTGGCATCTGGGTCATCTGAACGCGTTTAGCCGCAATCCAACCAATGATCGAGCCGACAGCCAGTGCAATCAGAATTGCCGGCAGATGTTTAATTGGCCCGCTGTAGAAACTCTGGCCATAGAAGAACACAACAACGGTTGCTATACCAGCGCCTAAAGCGCCAAGTAGATTTCCTCGTCGGGCTGTCTTCGGTGAAGACAGCCCCTTCAGTGCAAGGATGAACAGAACTGCAGCGGCAAGTTCAGTAAGGCGAACCCAGGTTGGCGTCATGGTTATGCCTCATCTTTCTTAGCAGGCTTAGGTTTGAACATTTCCAACATCCGATCAGTTACAACAAATCCACCGACCATGTTGATCGCTGCCAAGACAATAGCGCTAAGTCCGAGTGCTAATTCAATATTGTTGTTAGCTTTGCCGGTGACGACAATCGCACCAACGAGGACAACGCCATGAATTGCATTTGCCCCCGACATAAGCGGGGTATGCAGTACCGCCGAAACTTTTGAAACGACTTCAATTCCCACAAAAATACTGAGTATAAAAATAGTTAACAAAGAGATGGCATCCATTGTTAGTTACCTTCCTGAGTAGTGACTGATTCGGGTAAGCCCAATTGTTCACGCGCTATAGCATTGCGAACTTCACCTTGATAAATCAACGCACTGCCCGCAACCACTTCATCGTCGAGGTCTGGCACAACTTCGCCTTCCTTTGTGATCAGCGTTAGCAACGAAACGATATTTTGCGCAAACAGTTTGCTGCTATGCACGGCTAATTGGCTTGGTACATCCTTGCCACCAATCAAAATCACTTTGCCACCGACAGCATCAATTAGCACGTCCTCGCCAGCAATGGCGCCTTCAACGTTGCCGCCGGTTTCAGCTGCCAGATCCACGATGATTGAGCCTGCACTCATCGCAGACACCATATCCTTTGTTAATAGCAAAGGTGCACGCCGACCAGGTACCGCCGCGGTAGTAATAACTACGTCAGCTGCCGCCACAAATGGCTTAAGTGCATCCTGTTGCGCTTTAGCTCGATCTTGACCCATCTCTTTGGCATATCCGCCAGTGCCTTCAACTGCGTCTAAGCCCAGATCAATAAAAGTTGCGCCCATTGACTTAACTTCATCGGCACTAGAACTTCGCACATCGTATGCGCTCACCACTGCGCCGAGACGGCGAGCAGTTGCCATAGCCTGCAATCCTGCAACGCCTGCGCCAAGCACTAGCACTTTCGCTGGCTGAACTGTGCCAGCTGCGGTCATGAGCATTGGGAAGAACTTCGTTGAACGCTCAGCGGCGATCAAAACACATCGGTAGCCAGCACAAAGTGCTTGCGAGGTTAGAGCGTCCATTGACTGGGCTCTAGAGATCCTAGGAACCAACTCGAATGACAAACTTGTCGCGCCTGCTGCGCTCAGTGCTTTGATATTCTCCAAATCATTTGTCGGTGATAAAAATGAAACGGTAATTGCGCCACGCTTTAATGTGGCGGCGGCGGTTGGTGCCAGTGGCCGAACTGTAGCTATGACATCTGCACCTGCCAGCTCAGCCGAAACCAAATCTGCTGCGACAATCGCGGCACCCGCATCTTGGTACTGCTTGTCATCATGCTGCGCTGACTGACCAGCCTGAGATTGCACACTTACCGAGAGCCCAAGTTTTACAAGTTTGGCTACCGCCTCTGGAACTAATGCAACACGGCATTCGCCGGAAATAGTTTCAGTGGGAACAAAAACTTTCATTGGTGCTCACAATCTCGGTTGGCTTAACCAAAAGCGTAGACTCTAATCGCCCAAAACGCATTAGTGACTCTGTTTACGCAAAATGAGTTGCCCAGCCAAAATGAACAAGACGAGGCAAAACATCGGAATCAGCACATGATTTGAAGCCTGTGCACTCAAATGGGCACCTAGAACTGCCGCTGGCACTCCAGCTAGTCCCGCAACTACTGCAATCTTGTGATCAATCGTTCCAAGTCGGTGATGCAAGGTAGTGCCAACAATCGAGGTGACAATGATGATGGCCAAACTAGTGCCGCGAGCTACATTGGGCTCAACACCGCTACAAAGAATTAGTGACGGCACAATGATGATGCCACCGCCAACGCCGAGAAGGCCAGCAAGCGCGCCAGCGGCAAAGCCAATCACTATTAAGAGGAGCTTTGCTACCGCGCCGTCGAATATTTGGTGGGGAGTTGCAGACCAAAGCAATCTGGCTGACGCGCCGATTAGCACACCCGCAAATATGTAACTTAATCCGCGTTCAGAAATCCGAGCTAGCAGCTTTACGCCCAAGAAAATGCCCGCAACAGCGCCAAGGCTGACGAAGCCGGCGGCCACCCAGTCGACCGCCTTCAAATTCGCATAACTCGACAGAGCCGCAATAGAGATGAATAGCACGGCGAATAGCGAAGTGGCATGCGCTCGCTTTTGTGCCATGCCCAGGAGTAAAACAAATAGTGGCACCATTAGGAAGCCACCACCTACGCCAAAGATTCCGGCGAGCAGCCCAGCTAGTAGGCCAATGAATACAGTCTTCCAGACTGGAAAATCAACTCTTGGCAGCATTAAAAATATTACTCAGCGGCATCCGGTGACTCGGTTGGAATCACAATGCCAGCACTGAGATTCGCCATGAGGTTGCTTAGCTCGTCGCGACGCTCCGCCAGATTAGTGTTCAGTTCATTCGCTCGATTTTCGGCCTGTGCGAAATGGGATCCAGCTCTGGCAACCTGCTCAGTAATTGCAATGTGAGATTGCGCCCATTGCTCACGCAGCGCCGCAATGCGCTCAGTCAAATCATTTAGTACGTCGCGGTGGCTATTCACTGCAGCAAGCGCCTGCTCGCGATATTCATTTGCTGCCTGCGCAATGGCTCGAGCCTGTCGAGTGGCCGAGTCAACCAGCTCGCTACTCTCGCGCGTTGCTGACTCTCGAGCTGTTTCCATCAAATGTTGCGCTGCTGCTTTGGATTCAGTGAGCAACTGTTCCACAGTTTGATTGGCATCGGATAGGTATGAATTTGCGTCACTCATCATCTCAGCTGACACTCGTTGCGCGTCATCTATGGTTTGCTGGGCCCGATCTTGAGCTTGCGACAGAATTTCTTGGCTGCGCGAGTTTGCATCCTCACCGAGTGCCCGACTATCGGTGCTGGCTCGTTCCAACATTGATTGGCTAGAGGCAGTTGCTTCGCTGACCAGCCGCTGGGCCTCTGCCTGCGATGACTGTAATAGTGTTTCGGATTCCGCGTGAACTCGCGAGCGTAATTCGTCAGTATCTCGCTGCGCAGACTCTCTTAGCTCGCTCGATTCACGCTCCACACGAGTGCGCAATTCATCTGTGTACTGCTCAGTGCGTTCACGCAATGCAGAAAGTTCAGTCTCAGTTCGGGTCCGCGAATCAGCAATCTCTAGCTCACCGCGTGCGATGACCGCGGCTGCTTCATCCTGTGCGCTAGCTTTAAGTTCATTTGCCCACTGCTCGGTGCTTGTGCGTAACTCTGCAACATAGATTTCGGTTTGCCGGCGTAGTTGCGCTACTTCAGAAAGCGTCGCATCGCGTAACGCCACCGTCTCAGCTTCAGTTCTCTGGCGCAGCGCTGTGGTTTCTTGGTCCACTTGCGCACGAAGCTGGTCAGCAAACTGTGTTGCCGCAGTTCGAATCTGCTCTGCTTCTGTAACCGCTTGAGCAGCTTCACTGCTTGCATCATTAAGAATCTCGGCAACCTGGCTATCCGAACCGGCAATTTGTGCATCGGCTTGATTCTGCGCAGCAGCCAACACTGCGCTGCCCTGCTCGCGCGCGGCTTCCAAAGTCGCAGTTGCTTCCCCGCGCAGCTTGCGAGCATCTATATTTGCTGCATCGCGAATGCGCCGCGCTTCTACTTCAGCCGTTTGTTTGAGTGCTTCACGATCATTCTCGGCATTGGCCAGAGCCTGGGAGGCTTGTTCCATTAATTTTGCCGCGCGGTCACGAGCAGCACGAATGATTACGGCTGCATCTTCAGCCACAAACTTATTCAAGTCATCTTCATCGATATCAACGAAACTAGGTCGAGTTATTTGATTTTCTAACTCGGCAATTCGTGCTTGAAGTGCGTTAACAAGACTTTGCTGATCTGCTGGAATTTGCGTTTCCTGGGTGTCTGGAGCTCCAGAGCCACCGAACAAGCGACCACGGCCGCGTGAACTGTTTTGACTCATCGAACTCCCCTATCTACCAACCACTAAGAATAGGTGCAAAAGGGCAATCGGGTAAAAGCCTTAGCGATTCCGTGGACGCGACGAACCGCGGCCAGGGGCTGAATTTCGCCGTCCGCCGCCGCCAGGACGACCACGTCCCCCGCCCGATTGAGCGGTTTTTGGCAGTTTCCATGGCTTGCCAGAAGGCTCTTGCGCCCCAGTAATTTCGACAAGCACCTTGGAATCGGCAGTCACGCGATTAACTTCGGGGTCAACTCCGATTCGATCCATCATTCCTAGGACTGTTCGCTGTTGGCGCGGACCAACAATTGTGACCACTCGGCCCTCATCACCAGCGCGAGCCGTTCGGCCCGAGCGATGCAAATAATCTTTGGGATCGCCCGGTGGATCAACGTGCACAACAAGTGAGATTCCGTCGACGTGAATGCCTCGAGCTGCAACATCCGTTGCAACTAAAACGTTGGTGACGCCCTCACGGAATTCATTGATTGTGCGGGTACGCAAATTCTGTGACTTACCACCGTGCAATGCGCCTACTGGTACACCCACTTCGGCCAACTCATTTGAAATACGATCGGCTGCGGCCTGAGTGCGAACAAAAAGGATGCTCTTACCATTTCGGGCAGCGATGTGCTGCAGTACCTCAGTCTTCTGACTTGGCTCAACAACTAAGACGTGATGCTCCATCGTGGTAACACTCGCGCCAGTTGCTGAAGTCTCATGTAGCACTGGATCGTTCAAGTAGCGCGAAACTAAGCGATCTACATCGCCATCGAGTGTTGCACTGAAAAGCAGGCGCTGACCGTTGTCTGGAACTAGGTCCAGAATGTCGATCATTTGTGGCATAAAGCCCATGTCGCACATTTGATCTGCTTCATCCAGTACGACGATTTGAATCTGAGAAAGATCTGCGTGGCCCTGGTCAACTAAGTCGCTGAGACGACCAGGCGTTGAAACCAAAATTGGTACCCCACGCCGCAATGCATCAATCTGCTTTGCGTACGGCATGCCACCGGCAATTAGTCGCACATCTAAGTCGACTGCCTTTGATAATGGAGTTAACGCATCCGTCACCTGCATGGCAAGCTCGCGCGTTGGCACCAGAACTAAGCCAAGTGGCTGACGGGGCTTTGCTTTACGGCCAGCGAGTTTTGTCAACATTGCCAGACCAAAAGCTAGCGTTTTTCCAGAGCCCGTTTGAGCGCGGCCCAATACATCTAAACCAGAAATAGCATCAGGCAAACTGGCCTGCTGAATTGCAAATGGCGCGGTGATCCCGTCTTTAGCCAATAGCTTCACTAGAGCTGGATGAACGCCAACCGACTCAAAAGTTTCATCTCCAGTTGGTGCTGGCTGGGCAACCCGAGTGGATGGCTTGGCTGAACTTGGCCGACTGCTCTTGCCGCGTGGAGGCCGGGAGTCGTACCGTGATCCCGAATCACTCCGGCTTGAGGTGGCACGCTTCTTGGGTGCTCCTTCAGATCGTCGCTCTGGTGAATCAGCGAATTTGCGCTTTGGCGCTGCGGAAGCACTTCGGCGATCGCGTGAATCGTCGTCGCGGCTTGACGGAGCGTCTGCGAAAGTGCGCTTTGTCCGGGGCTTACGATCAGTCGGCGGCGCATCGTCATAACGCTTTGCGCGCGGTTTTGCGGGTGCCTCGTCTTCATAACGCTTCGCACGTGGCTTTGTTGGAGCATCGTCATAACGCTTCGCACGTGGCTTTGCCGGTGCCTCATCTCGAGAACGACGCGGCCGGGCTGAGTCATCATCGCGCGAGCGACTTGTCCGACTAGCTGGGGCTTCATCGCGAGAGCGGCGGGGCTTGCTGTCCACTTCCTCACGGGAACGGCGGGGTTTTGCTGCGACTTCTTCTTCACGAGTAAAACGAGCTGGCTTGGTATTTACGGTTTTAGTTTTAACTTTTTTACCTTTAGTAGCGGCCGATTTCTTTGATACAGCCTTTGATTTACTCGCTTTAGGTTTGCCAGTTTTTCCGATAGCGCGATCTTTTTGTAATTTACGAGCGCGTGGGCTTGCAGGGGTTGAGTTTGACGCTGACATTATTGACCCCTGAACTGGCTAGAAGAGCTAGCATTACCCACGCTAAAGGACAATTAGTCATTCACCTAATTGAAACTCGGGAAATCTAGAGATTTAAGCACATAGAAAGTGACAAATAACCCAGCGAACAGAAGGATTTATGCGGCAGTTACCTTACTGTGGCGTCTGTGTCGAGAATGCTTTTAATAAGGGTCGCCAAAGTCTTCGTATTCTCTTGGATTAAGTCCAACGCCAGCTCATGTGTTGGACCATCTGGCTGATGAGCGTCCGCTATATCTAAATCCCCAGCGGTTAGCGCGGAATCGGTCTTAGTAATCATTCCGCGGTTTGCATCCAACTCCGCCAGCAGCCATACCCATCGATCAGCCAAGGTTTCTGGCATTGGTGGTGCCACAAAGCCAATACTTAGTTCGGGATCCACCGGCGTGAACAGTGTGCCATCATTGATCCCCACTTGGATTTTTGACGCGATCTCGACAGCTTGCGGCAGTGTAAAAATCTGTGATCTGAATTTTGGGAATGTCCGAACCAAAAAACCCATCTGTGCTTGTTCCATGGTGAGGATTAAATTTTGTTTCCCAATTGCTTGGCCGTCAAAAAGTGCCGATACTCCTGGCTCCACAATTTCAAAACGCTCCGAAGCTACAGCGCAGCGATCATCGCCGGACTGAGCATGGGTGCCGAACGAGTTAATTGTGATTGGTAATTTCACACTGCCCGGCCAATTCGCAAGTTCGCTTGTCATGATTTCTTGCGCAATCGGACTACGGCAGATATTTGCCGTGCAAACAAATGTGATTGAGCTTGTGGGCTGGTTCATTACGAACAGCCTAGTCCCACAATCACTGATGACTTGATTTCATTAGGCATTGACTGAGTCCATAGAGTTGGCCGAGGCTCGCCGCCAATCGCGGGTTCAGCAAACTTAACCCGCAAACTTTGAATGGCAGATGCAGGTAATTCCACGTCGAATCGCCAAACCTGACGACCAGAATCGATTCCTTCCGAGACTGGAGAGACCGCATTATTTTGTATCTGTGCCGACTCAAAGATTGACCCCAATGGGGCATGAACATACACGAGCATCTTGGTGGCACCAGGGTTTGCTGGATGCAAGGTGCCTAGGTCAAATCGAGTTGTTACATAAGCTGGCAAGCCGTGAGTAGGCGCAGTGTTATTTAGGCTTATATCTATAGTTGAGTCGCGGAATGGGAAATCCGTTTCACAGACGCCCTGCTCATAAGTAATGTCTGTTTTCACGTAGGCATCTAGTTTGTTTCCAGCGCCATTTACCAGAGCTACCGCAGTCGTTGGACTATTTACATTTGCAAGTGACCCACTAAGTGGAGTTTCGAGCAACTTTGCTTGCTCAGCCGGATCACTCGACCAAGCGTGTAAGTTTCCGCTGTGCATTGCGGGCACAAATGCTTCCAGCAATTTAATTGGACCGATTGAACCAGATTGGAATTTACCAAAAGTAGTTTCGATCAGCGAGAAAACTGCTGCGTCCTTGGCATGCGAGTCTGCGTGATCGAAATAAACATCTTTTGTCACATAAGAAACGGCGTTCTCTGAGTTCACAATCCGGCCAGAGATTTGCACGGGCCCAGTCACACTCATGAACTGCGCAAGCGCATGTTCGTTCATTGAAATAACACCATCGACATGTGTGCCTAAATACTGTTCACCCGCGGCAGCCATCAATTTGGCATTAGTCGGGTAGTCAGGTGAGAGATTCATATCGGAGAATCGGGACAAGTCGCTGCCATAGAGGCTGGCTTGATCGGCGGTAACCAAACTTTGCCAATTGCTGAGTGGGTGGCCGTTAAATACTGTCTCTTTATAAAGTTTGGAGAGTTTTAATTTTCCATTGCTGACCGTCAGAATTCCCCAACCACCTGGGAAGCCACCAGTTGCTCTAGCTTCGGCGCCGTTTTGAAATACCAGCATCCATTTACGCTCATGATCCAGCCCTAGTAGTGCGGGCGCCACCGTGCTAAACATTTGGGCATCGGTTGTGATGGGCTCGAAAGTTTTAAAGCCTTGACCAAGGCGCCGAACCGGATCGGCCAATATCGCTGGCACGCCACTGAGGTTAAGTGCGGTTAGCTGCTCTGCGCCGACAGCAACGGGACCACGTAAGGCTTGAAGGGTTTTCCCTAAACTCAGCACAAGCTTCAGGTCTATACCTTTGTGACCCCCTGCGGCGTCATTGCGCAGTGCGGATTCAAGTTCAGTTGTTGCTGCAAAGCAGTTATCTAGATTGGAAGTTACCGTGCGCAGCGCCATTGGAGTACGACCTAGATACGGAATATGCGCTGAAAGCCACCAAATTGGACCGGTCGAATTTTCGTGTGCCCCATGCACTTCCGCACGCACAGATGAAATCAAGTCTGCAACTTTAATTGGGTCACTGTTATGTCCGGAGAGTTGTGCCTGCTGCACCTGGCTCCGGACTCGAGTCAAGTGATACTGGACCTGCACTGCCGAATAGATCAGATAAAGAATTGAGCCGACTACTAGCGCCGCACAAATCGCGGCAGCTTTGCGTTTCCATTTTCGAGGTGATGACAGCAAGGCAAGTTGCTCGGTCATCTGCTCCACCTCGAGTCAGTTCCTAGAGTTGCAATCGACTGGTTCCGTTGCAAGCCATCTCTGCCTAAATGATAGTAGACGGTGCGCAATATTCGCTCGCGCAAGCGTTAGCCACGGTTATTTATGTGTGGGAGTTGTTATTACTTACCTTTGAAAGTAAATGTGCCCACGACGAGTTTGCCGATGGTGATTTTGTAGTTATTTTTGCCTTTAGCAAATGTTTTCGCCGGAATTACGATTGTTGCACGAGTAGCCTTAGCGCCAACTTTGACCTTGATTGTTTTTTTCTTCTTTTTACCAGCAGTTGGTTTAATGGTAACAACCGTACCTGGTTTGATGTATTTGATGATGACTTTAGTCTTTGCCGTAATTTTACCAACTTTAGGTGCACGGATTGAGGGCACATAAAGGGTTACTGTTGAAACTTCATCTGGCTGACCCACGTATGTGGGCGTGGTGGTGGCGATCAGGTAGATTCCAGCAGCTAATCCCTTAAGCCGCAAACTGTAGACACCGTCCTTTGCTACTGCGGCTATGGGCTTACCCTTACCCACCTTGATGGTGATAGTCGCACCAGGCTTTGCATGAGCAACATTAAGCACCGTTTTACCAGACTTGGCCAGAATTAAATCTGCGGTGAGAGTTGAAGTTTCTGGCTGACCGGGCGGGTAGGCAAATACAGGCGCGGCAAAAGCGACAACAAAAGCTGCAATGAGTGCAACCACTTTTGATTTGCTGCGCATAATCACATCATTCCCTTTCGCCGAATCTATTTCATAATACCGACAAATTTTTGGAATGAAAACTCCCGATATTCAAAATTGCCGAAATTGCTGGAATTTTTGCAGATAATTAACCTTGCCGTAACTGGCGGTTAACTTCGTTGCCAA
>Ga0209084_1003693_pt1 | contig 11120 bp, 11 predicted proteins | sample C_130820_MF_Meta_FD_187309 | JGI IMG/M metagenome (GOLD analysis project Ga0209084, IMG submission 187309) | Freshwater microbial communities from Lake Croche, Canada to study carbon cycling - C_130820_MF_MetaG (SPAdes) (version 2) | ecosystem: Environmental > Aquatic > Freshwater > Lake... | reverse complement strand
TAGGATTGTTTATGTTATTACTTGCATTAACAAAAGCATCAGATAATCTATTGTTAGGGTCTTCATAAAACGCGCCTGGTTTACCTGGAGTATCAACTGCACTTGATGTACTTTGAGAAAATGTACTATAGTAATTAGAATCAGAAATACCACCAAAGTTATGAAAGCTGTTAAATCTACCACTACTATCCTCACTTGTTAAAGGGGAAGCACAATGTGCCCAAGGTAATACTATTTTTAGTTCCTCTATAATTGGTGTTAATCCTTGGTAGTTGTTACCACCACCTCCAGATAAAGTAGCTTGTATAGTAGTATCTAAATTAGCACCTATAAACTTAAATTTCTTATTTTGTTTATTAGCTACCCATTTACTATATACAGTAGCGGATACATGCGGTACAAATATCTTTACCTTACCTGATCTGTTTGGATCATCATTCTGTATAACTATACCAACATAATTACCGTAAAACTTTTTATATTTGTCCATATATTAAGCCATGTTAGGTGTCAAACTATTAACGTAAATAGTTGGTACTACAGGAGGTAACCCTAATTGTATAACTGTATTTGCTTGCATTACTGGATTATTTATCATGGAATTTTTAGCAACAACTCTCGATGCCGCTGAAGCAATAGCATTATCAGTAATATTAGCTGTAAATGTTTTTAAATACGCAGGATTTTCTTGCAAATTTTTAATTTGAATATTTGTTAAATTTTCAGTACTTTTAGTTAATGCTGTAGTTATATGAGCCTGTACAGAACTTACCTGTGTAATGGTTTTTTTAACATCTCCTATAGCATTTATTTCTCCTTGTACTAAAGATACAACGTTTGTAGTTTGCTTTTTAAAAAGACCCTTTACAAAATTTATTTCCGACTCTATACCTTTCTCAATTGCAGAAACAGCATTTATTGCATTACCTATTGCTGCAGTAACTCCACCTATTGCATTTTGTATTATTGCACCTGCTAATTTAGTTATTTGATTTACAGCAGATGTTAAAACCCCTTTTACAAAATTTAAAGCAGATCCCCCACTCAAGTTTGATATACTTCCAAACATTGATGATAGTTTTTGTTGAAAAGGAGTTAAAGAGCTTAAAAGCCCACCTGCTAATGATGAAATTTTTCCCAATAAACTAAACCCAGAAGCTGTAAACTTTGGTACGGTAAACGTAAGTAAAGCAGGTAATGATAACTTTGGTAACCTTATTCTAGGTATATGTAAAGCTATTTTAAATGGTGATCTTTTTTGTATAAACCCTAATAGACTCATATAATATATTTAAACAGTATTGATTTTATCGGAACGGTACTATAATAAGATATATGGCAAATAGAATATTAGTATCACATGAATCTCCAATTGCAATGTTAGACCAATCAGTTGTGTATAATGATTATGATTACGCATTAGTACACCTCTTTGAAAAGTATCCAGAGTATTATGATTTCTTTAAAAAGTCAATTGCAAGAGGTCGTAGCGTATTATTAGATAATAGTATTTTTGAATTAGGTAAAGCCTTTGACAGTGATAAGTTTGCTAATTATATTAAGGAACTAAAACCTAGTTATTATATAGTACCAGATGTTTTAGAGGATGGTTACAGTACGGTAAAAAGTTTTGCAGACTTTACAGCTAAGTATACTGACTTACCAGGTCTTAAAATTGGAGCTGTACAAGGAAAAACATATGATGAGTTGGTAGATGTATACAAATATATGAGTGAGTATGCTGATTATATTGCATTAAGTTTTGACTTTTCCTATTATATTGTAACCGGTAAAGGTAAAACAAAGCTTGAAAGATTTTGCACAGGTAGGCAAAGCTTTATACAAAACTTAATTAATGACGGTTATTGGAATTGGAATAAACCACATCATTTATTAGGTTGTTCCTTAGCTAAGGAGTTTAGTTATTATGTAAATAATGAAATTTATAATATTAGAAGTATTGATACATCTAACCCTGTAGTTGCAGGATTGCAAGGTTTAACTTATAATGGTGATTTAGGCTTGCAGGATAAGCCTACTATTAAGTTAGCAGATTTAATTGACACGGAAGTTACTCCAGATCAATTAAGGGATATTAGTTATAATGTAGAACAATTTAAAGAAATATTAAAACGATGATTATTGCATTTACAGGAGCTCAGAGTTCGGGGAAGAGTACTTTACTTTCTAAAATGCAGAAAGATAAATACTTTAAGTCTTGGAATTTTGAGGCAGAAATAACTAGACAGTTAAAGGAAAAATATAAGTTATCTATCAATGAAGATGGTGATAACTTTACTCAAATGATTACTATTCATAGTCATATTGATAACTATCTAAAAAATAAAGATAATGATTGTGTGCTAGATAGATGTTGTTTAGATGCTTTAGTTTATACAACGTATCTATCTTATATGAAAAAGTGCGATGAAGAGTTGGGTTATTATGCGGAGTATATATGTAAGAAACTTATCGGTAAGTATGATATTATATTTTATACTGATCCATCTATTCCGTTAGTTGATGATGGGGTAAGAAGCATTGATGTTAAATTTAGAAATAAAGTAATAGAGTTATTTGATTTTTATATTGAGCATTTTAATCCTGGTAACGTTGTTAAGTTAGCCGGTAATGTGGAAGAGAGATATAAAATAATTAAAAAAGAGATTGAAAAACTTAAGAAGTAATATACAATTAAACTATGAGCAAACAAGTACTAGACAATTCAAACATTAATGTACATTTAGGTAAAACATCGCAGTATAAAAATACATACGATAAGTCATTACTTGTTAAGGAGCCAAGACAGAATAACCGCACATACCTAGGTATTCAAGATGAAAGCTTACCATTTGTTGGGTTTGATACTTGGAATGCTTATGAATGTTCCTTTTTATTAAGCAATGGTTGTCCTGTAACTGGTGTTGCAAAGATTTGTTACCCAGCTGATAGTAAGTATATTGTTGAGAGTAAATCCATTAAACTATACTTCAATAGTTTTAATATGGAAAAGTTAGGTGGAAATGTTCGTGATGGTATACTTAATTTTAAAAATACAGCAAGTGCAGATTTATCTGATCTATTAGGTACAAATGTTAGAGTAAGTTTCTTGCCAGGTTTCTTAGTTGATAAAACTGAAGTAAGTGCTCATGATTTTTATAATAAAGATTTGTTTGTTACTCTTGAAAATGATATTAAAGAAGAAGACTTAATGAGGATTAAGTTTGATACATATACTGAAACTCCTGATTTATTATTACAAGATATAGGTATATTAGCAGACAAATATAGTCAACAAGAGCAATTCTTCCATTCAGGTTTATTAAAGAGTAATTGTAGAGTTACAAGTCAACCAGATTGGGGTGACGTATACATCTATATGAAAGCAGATACTTTAGTCAGTCAAGAATCGTTACTAAAGTATATTGTATCATTTAGAGATGAATGTCATTTTCATGAAGAGATTTGTGAATGTATCTATAAACGTTTGCATGACATCTTTAAACCAACAGAATTATTTGTAATGTGTTTGTATGCACGACGTGGTGGGATAGATATTAATCCCGTAAGAGCATCTAGTCAGGATCTAATGTTCAAGTTCAGTAAGAACCTATATGACATTTACGGACCGCACGTGAAGACGTCAAAGCAATAAGACAAAAGAAACCCAACATCTTTCGATGTTGGGTTTTTTGTAGTAAGCTTGATCTTAGAAGTATACTGCCTGCGTAGCAGGAGTAAAGCTTTGACCGAGGCCACTAACGAGGATTACGTGGTAATAAAGACTTGCACCGAAAATGTTATCTACAACACCATAACGTGTTAATAGACCCACTCTTGGAGCGAAGTCGTTCTGACCGATCGTACGTTGAACCATAACTGGAATGTATGGGCAGTAGATGATACCTGTATCATAGAACTCAGGTCCTTTGTAACCCAATAGGGCATACTCTGGACGTGGGTTACCTTGGTTTTGAGGGCCGTATTCACCGGCCATGTAATTACCTTCGGTACGTGTATCACGGTAAACGTTGAAACGTCCACCAAGATTACCTACTTTAGCAACGCCTACTGGCTGTGTATTTACATTACCTTGAACTGGTACCCATTGGAATTCGGGCAACATTTCGAGGATAGCTGCAACGCGAGGTGTAGCAACAACGAAGTTAGCTGCTCCACGACGGTTACGAACTGCAATACGATTTGCTTCAATAATTAATCTTTGATAGAAGTCACGATTACGCTCTACTAACCAACGGCCGTCAGCAGAAGCTGGCGACCATACAGAATAACCATTGCCAAAACCTGCGTTTAGAGCAATTTGGATCATTCTGATTAGCATTTCACGGTCGATTTCGGCCTGAATTTCATACGACATAGCGTTTGTTAATTCAGTATCGATATCAATACCGTTCATGTTCTTCAAGTCTTGTTCGAGTTCAACTGACCAATTAGCACCTAAGCGTCTTGTACCTGCTTCAACTGCTGTCTTTTCAAATGTTACTTCGAATGTCGGAATTGCGTTCGTTAATTCGTAGTTTTGAAGAAGAGCTGCAATACCTTGATCAACTGATGCGCCATCGGCTGCATAGTTTTGACCACCGGTAATCCAGCTGGTTAAGGAACTATAAGCTCCTTGTGCACCAGATAGATAAGCTGCAGTTGTACCTGTATAAGCTGTCTGTAAGTACTGATATCCAGCTTCCTGACCTGCTGCGCCAGATAGGATTGCTGCCTGGGAAGGAGGGTATGGAGTAGGAGAGCCTGCACCGTCGTTAGTTCCAAGGGTTTGACCCGTGTAACGGTAACGTAATGCAAATGCTAATCCAACTGGACCTGCCATTGGTTGAACACCAACGATCTCGTTTGTGATTAACTCGGGAAAAGTACGTCTAATCATCGGAATCAAGATCTTCGGTAGACGGAAGTCACCCGTTGCGTACGTGTCAGTACCTTGTGTACCGGTAACTGTTGTACCAGCATACATGGACTGTGCATTACCAACTGCACCTGGGTTACCAGCACGATTAATGCCAGATGGACCTGGGTTCGGACCAGGTGGGATGTAGTTTGGACCTGCTTCACGGATACACCACTGCTCTTGGTTCTCAAGTAGCATTGCTGTGTTTAAACGTGTGTGATCGTCTTCGATTGGAGCAACACTCTTTGAGGAGTAATCGAGCACTGGTGCCCACTTCTCAAGGAGAGCTGCTGCTCTTGTTTCATCGATATAGGCCTGTGTAGGTCTAATTGATTTCATATTTGTTATTTTCCTTTATAATCTAAAATTGTCGACCCCAAAACCGTTGTGAATGGTTAGGTAACTCAGGAGATAACCTTTTAAAAATTGTTCTTAGTACTTACTTAATTCTTTTAAGTAAGGAGATGTTTCAACGGCTTCGTTAATTGTTTCTGTTTGTTCAAAAACAACACGATCAACGTTAGAACTCTCTGTAAGAGCTTCTTCTTTTAGGTACTCAAGTCTATTGTTGGATTTTTTTTCAAACAACTTTAAAGTGTAGTCAAAGTTCTCTTTAATGAACTCTGGCGACTTATTAGTAAATACTTTTCTCAAGTATTTCTTTTGTTGTTCGTCAAGATTAGCAGTACGTTGCTCAATGATTAAATTAGCTTTAATGCCATTTAATTCATTTTGTAACGATGCATTTTCTGCAACGATAGACTCAAGCTTGCTAGAAGCTTCATGGATTTGGTTTTTTCCGTCAAGAATTGCTTCTTTAATACTCTCTTTTTGTAGAGCAGCATCGACGGCCAAATGGGATCTTAGATTCTCGAGAACTGTAATAGCTTTCTTATTACGTACAGCTTCTTTAATTTCATCAGCTGGTACTGCTTCTGCGAGGTATGTATCTAAATAATCACTGATAGATTCAACTAACTGTGATTTAAAATTGTTTGCATCTTCAGTAAGAATCTTTTCATACTTTTTGATGACTATCTTAAGCTTTTCTGCTCTATCTGCATCTACTGCTTCTACAACTTTTTCTAGTTTAGCAGAGTGATCAGCATCAATAGCTTCTAATAACTGTGAAAGTTTCTTGCTGTAAAGCTCATCTTGTTCGGCAAGTGCCTTTTCAACATGAATGTTTACTTTGTCTTGGACCTTGCTGTTAATAGCGTTTTGAATCTCGGTCATTGATTCAGGTGTTAAATCTTTTAGTGTTTCCATATTAGAAAAGGTTGCTATTATTATTTATTATCTTACGTTTGATTTTTTCATTAACGCTTGCTTTAAGGTGATCATTAGCTTGTTTATATCTTTGATCTAATACCGCAGCAATAAACTTTTTAATATCATTCTTCATTGTTATAATTTATTTATGAAGGAAAGGATTGTTTGACGAAGATATTCGTCTTTATTCTTGTTTGGTAGTGTGCTAATACCCTTTTCAAATTTGTCATATAATTCAGCAAATGAACCGTCTGCTTCTAATACATATTGCTTACTTTCAAGAATTCCATTAACAAAAGCTTTATCAAAGCTAGGATCAGCAACTACATCTACAGCTACTAATCTAAAGTCTTTAACTCTGTTAACTCCATTAGACTCAGCAACTAACTGTCCTAATCCTCTTGTACTAACACCAATTTTAACACCATCTTCAATTAAACTGCGAACAATTAAACCTGTTGGCGTTGATAAAATTTTGCTCTTACCGTAAAATACATTTCCATCTTGCTTTAATTCGGTAATGATATGACATGCACGTGTTAAGTCTACATCAGCTGTAGTTGGGTGATTTAACTCGCCCATTGCTCTACCCTCTTTAATCATTTCACGGGTATAACGATCTACTTCTGTTTTCATCTCACCTAGTGAATAAATTCTACGGTTGCGATTAGCTCCCTCTGCCATCATGAAAGGACCTTTAATAAAGTAGTTTCTTGGTTGATTAGCATTCTTCTCCTCAACGATGTATTCAAAATCGTTGTTATTTGTAGGTGTCTCTACAATAAGTTTGAAGCTCATATATTTATTATTTATTATAATGCGTGTCTAATCAACGGATGCCTAGCTCTTTTTCCGTTAATATAATGAATTGATAACCTTTCTTTTCTGACCATTTTTTAGCAGCCTCCCATTTAGCTTGATTAGTTATCCATGTGGTTTGTTCATATAACATTGTAGATTGCTTTTTTCTATTATTAGGTATAGGTTTAGCTACTTGTTTACTTGGTTTAATTTCTATAAGAAACTTTTTCTTATCACCTTTATTATCTTTAAATACTACAAAATTATCAACAAAGTATCTATGCACTTTATTATCTAAGGGGTTAATATATGGTATAATAATATTTTCACTACCCCAAGCTAATATAGTTTCTGTTAAATCTGCCCACCTAAAAAATTTTAACTCCCAACTTGATCTATACTGTGGGTAGTTACTACCTATATACTTCTCACTATTTTGAGGTTTATAAACCCCTTGTTTAAAATGTGTTTCCATTTTAACCAACCCAGAACATTGGTGGTTCATTATCACCAAATCCAGGTGCACCTTCATATAATTGTCTTTCTAACTCTTTCTTCTCTTCTAAGCCTTCTGATAACATATCAGCATTGACTTGACCACCACCGAATAGAGAAGTTCCGGTAAATTTACCTCTAACTCTACCTAAAGTGATTTTACTTAACGCAAGAGCATATTGATAAACCCATTGTTCCTTTATAACATCTCTTAATGCTCTTTCAACATAACATTGAATAACTGCATAGTATTGAGGATTTGTACCGTTTTTAGAATTAGGTTGAGGATACAATCTCATAATTTGAGTTCTATCATCAAAGTCATAACTTGGTTTAGTTGCTAATAACTTTTCCCTATTCTTTAACCAATCTTTTAATACATACCAACTAATCAAATCAAAACCATAATTACCCATTGCATAACTAAAATAAGTTTGTTGTGCCATTGTCTGCTCAATGGTAAATAAAGTATTAATGCCAGATGTAGAACCCTCTTCCATATCTACTACTGCCATTACTTTTCTATAATCCATAATATCATAGTCAAAACTATTATAATATTTTGATGTGTTGCTACTTACTTCTGAACCTAATTGTGTTATAGTGTTAACATAACTTGGTGTCCAAAATGGTGTTAAGTCAAATATTGGTTGTGTTAATGAAATAATTTGCTGATAAGTAGATAGGCTTACTACAGTGTTGGCAAATATACCATACTGGTAAGAAGCAGATAATGAAGATAAACTTAAAAAGTAGCTACCTGGTATTGCACTATTTGCAGTAAAAACATTTACGTTGTTATCAACATACTTACTGAACTGTGGGTTGCCGTTGTCTGCAGCATTAGTACTATTATTAAATTGCTGTAACTGATTTAAATATTGCGAATTTGATTGAGCTGTAAAAAGTACATCTAATTTAATACCATAGTTTGGTATGTATAAATTGCTATTCATTACCAAATATTCTCTTGTATAACCGGCAAATTTAGTAAACATTTCACATGCAATACTAATATTATCGTTTAATTGATCTGCATGTAACTCAACATTAACTGTTGGGAAACCTAACGATCTTAAGATTCTTTGCCCTAGTATGGCAAATGAAGTTATCTTACTTGAAAGATTAGAGCTCTGGAATGCAGAGATTGGTGTTACAACGCAATTGTTAGGTACTGCCATAATTTATATTATTTAAGTTGCCTGTGCTGGAGCTGCTTCAGCCCCACCAGCTGGTGCTGCTCCCCCTGCTGGTGCTGGAGCTGCTTCTGCTTCACCACCTGCTGCTGGTGCACCAAATGCTGGAGGTGTTGCTGTTCCACCCGATGCTGGTGCACCCGCACCTGCTTCAGCTCCAGGAGCTGCTCCAGGAGCTCCTCCTGTTGTCATTTGGTCTCTCCAATTAGGACCACCTTGTAAAATCTGTTGTAATTCCCATTCTAATTCTTTATCTTTTCTTAAAAACTCTCTATTAGCTTTAACATCAATATCGTTCCACCCTAATAACTTCTTTTGTGCGTATGTTTGTGATATTGATTGGTTACTTACCAAACTATTAAAGTTTGTAACCTTAAGTTCCAATTTTTGATTTTCTCTTAACTCGTAGAAGTTTGTTGGTACGTTAAACTCTATATGTAAATTATGTTCCTTAATATCATACTTTTCTAATATACCCTTTAACTGTAAGTTTGTAATAAACCCATTCTTTAAACCAGATGCAAAATTTTGTTGCATACGAATAATAAAGCGAGCAAATTTAAGTTCCTCTCTTAATATTTCATTACCATCTTTCCAAACCGATTCAGTGTTTAACCTATTAGTTGGTACCTTTAATGCTTTGTATAGCTTGTTTACAAAATACATTAAGTCTGTTAACTCACCTAAATTAGCTCCACCCTCTAACTGTGATACTGTAGTTCCTTCTGAACCTTGTCTCTTAGCAAACCAGAAACTATCTAACATTGACTGTGGGTTAAACTTTTGAACTGGGTTATTATTTTGATTAACGTCAAACGTTTTCTTACTCCAATATTCTTGAATTAGCTTACGTAGGTAAGCTTCAGCTTTTGGTGGTGACATTGTACCTACATCAACGTTAAATATTAAGCGTTCTGGAGCTCTTACCAACCTATATATAACAATTGAATCTTCAATTAATGATAATTGTCTATAAGCTCTTCTACAATTCTCAATAAATGGTAATCTAAAAGTTTTATCCTGATTCCAAATACCAGAATTAATATAAGTTATTTGATTCTTATCCATTGGGATAAACTCATAACGTTCAATCTTATTTGGTTTATTAGGATCAAAAATAGGTTTACGTAAAATGTAACCTTTGATAATCATATTTTGAATATTATCAAAAATAGGATCAATTAACTCTGTTGGTAATTGTACTACACCTAATATACCTTCTTCTGGATAAGATTTATGTATAATATGTTCAAAGTAAATTTCTCCTTCAATTAAAAGTTGTCTAAAGTATTCCCAACCTTTCTTTTCTAATTCAAAATTATTAATATACTTTTTAAATTCATTATCAAGCTTATGTTTATCTACTTCCTCTAATTCAATATTACGGAAATAAAGTTTAGCAATATCACCGTGCTCATTTTTATTAATACACTCATCACAAATTTCATCTAAGCAGTCACTAACTTCAGCAAAAGCTGCCATAATTCTATAATCAAGAATTCTAGGACCTTTATCAACTTGAATATTAGCGTAAACTAAATCATTGTATATACCACCTTTAGCAATTTGACCTGATGGGGTATTGTTATAATCGTTATCGTAAAATATAGACTGTCTAGCTAAAGCTTCTGTTCTTCTTGAACCCGTATCTTGGAATACCTCGTACTTAGGGTTCAGTTGACCAATAACTGCGTTAAGATCTAAAGCCTGATACGGAAGCTTGTTAGTAATGTTCTTAAAGAACCCTGTTTGATTAACTCCTTTATTATCGGCCATTTGTATTATTTAATAATGAAACAATATAATTCTATACGTTAAAGGGTGGGAGAAGGTGTTATTGTTGGTGTAGGGGTTATAGATAGTGTTATCGATACTGATGGAGTAACTGATGGTGTTAATGACTCAGTAGGTGTTATTGACGGTGTAATAGACTCAGTAGGTGTTATAGAAGGAGTTATAGAAGAAGTAATTGATGGTGTGACTGTTATAGAGGGTGTTATAGAAGGTGTTATTGACGGTGTAATAGACTCAGTAGGTGTTATAGAAGGTGTTATTGACGGTGTAATAGACTCAGTAGGTGTTATAGAAGGGGTGTTTGATGGTGTAACTGTTACAGTGGGTGTTAATGTGGGTGTAATAGAAGGAGTAACTGATGGTGTAGATGAGGGTAAAGGAGGGTTACCACCGTATGCAAATTGAGTTTGGTTATGAACTATATTTATCATGTTGAGACATACTCTGTGTATGTATAAGATGTTGTAGCGTACCCGGCTTTATTAAATGGTACTATAGTTACTAAAGCGTATGGGTATCTAAAGTTTGGATACAATGCTGGTAAATTAAATGAAATAACAGCATCGTTTATAACTGTGTAGTTAGTTAGTAATTGCCCTGTTAATGAGGACATATACGGGTCTGAAAGTTTACATGAAGTA
>Ga0209084_1003687_pt1 | contig 11132 bp, 10 predicted proteins | sample C_130820_MF_Meta_FD_187309 | JGI IMG/M metagenome (GOLD analysis project Ga0209084, IMG submission 187309) | Freshwater microbial communities from Lake Croche, Canada to study carbon cycling - C_130820_MF_MetaG (SPAdes) (version 2) | ecosystem: Environmental > Aquatic > Freshwater > Lake... | reverse complement strand
TACTGGCCAATGTGGAATCTGAATCCAATCAATCACATTTCCATTGAGAAATCTTGGTTCGCGGAAGATTCGATCGGTCAGATTGCCGAGAACGCCGCCCAAGACAAGCCCAAGTGCGACGAGCCATCCTTGTGATGTGATTCGGGGAGCGTAATAGGTAATAACCACCACAACTGCAAGTGCTAACAGTGTGAAGAAAATTGTGAAACCAGCCGCAAAGCTAAATGCCGCTCCTGAATTCTTTACAAGCACGAATTGCAGAGTGGTGCCAAGTACTGAGCGAGGATTAGAAGTCAGGGCTGACAGTGCCCAGATTTTGGTGAGAAAATCAAAGAGCCAGATAGTCCACGCTACCGCGAACAATCGGCGCACTTTAGCGCCGCTCTTCCTTCTGCTTGCAGATCATGCACAAAGTTGCGCGAGGAAAAACTTGTAGGCGTGGCTTTCCAATTGCAGCACTGCAGACTTCACAGAGGCCATACGTCTTCGCATCAATACGCTCGAGTGCGCGCTCAGTCTGAAGAACCATGTCGCGTGCATTAATGACAAGTGACATTTCATGTTCGCGTTCGAATGTCTTTGTTCCTGAATCAGCTTGATCATCACCAGCACCTTCGCCAGAATCTGCAATCAGGTTATCGAGTTCAACTTCAACGAGTGCTAGCTCGTTGCGAAGTCTCTCAAGATCTTTTGCAATCTCTGTTCGAACAGTCTTTAGCTCTGCTGGTGTCCATGGAGCTTCACCTGCTGCTGCTGTGACAGGGGTAGGAACTGCTTTGATTGGCTTCAGTGGTGCAACTTTCTTTCCACTCTTCACAGGACGTGGTGGTGGCGGCATTACCAATCGACGTTCTTCAACTACTGGCGCAGCTGTTGGCGCTACTACTGTTGCAACAGAAACTGTCTGGGATTTTTCATCTACGGTAAGCGTGGTCTTTCCAATCTTCGAAGGAAATGGGCGGCCCGGCGCTACAACTTTCTTGGCTGGAGCTTTCTTAGCAGGAGCCTTCTTGGCAACCTTCCTTGCAGGAGCTTTCTTGGCAATTTTCTTGGCAGGTGCTTTCTTAGCAACCTTTTTTGCAGGAGACTTCTTCGCAGGGGCTTTTTTAGCCGCCTTCTTTACTATCTTTTTTCCTGGCACGCCGCGCACCTTATGCGTTTTTGCCCGCGTAACCAACTTTGCCACGCATGGTTTAGACTTCACACGCACGACCTTGCAGGAAATATGCGTTGATGAGGCCATCACCTTCGGAGCATGCTGGAAGATTCGCCCTCATAAGGCGGGGTAGAACCAGCCGATAGCAAGCAATAAAGAGGTATCTGCGACATACGCTCGCAGCTACAAGGTGGGTGGTACCGCGAAGTTCACACTTCGTCCCTCCAAGAGTGTTCTATCTTCTTGGAGGATTTTTTATGTCATCACCATTTCGCGCGATACCTGCGTCGATTGATCTTCCTGCTATGGAACACTCAATTCTAGATTTCTGGCGCGATAACGAGATTTTCCATAAGAGCACCGAATCCCGTGCTGGTGGCACACCTTGGACTTTCTACGAGGGTCCTCCTACTGCAAATGGGATGCCTGGAACTCACCACATTGAAGCGCGCGTATTTAAAGATGTGTTCCCTCGTTATCAGACGATGAAGGGAAAGTACGTCACTCGTAAAGCGGGATGGGATTGCCACGGATTGCCTGTCGAAATTGCTGTTGAGAAAGAACTTGGATTTGCAGGTAAAGGCGATATTGAAAAATATGGCATCGCACCATTCAACGATAAGTGTCGCGAATCCGTAACTCGCCACGTTGATGCATTTACCACCATGACGGAACGTATGGGCTTCTGGGTCGATTTCGATCAGGCGTATTGGACGATGGCTCCTGAGTATGTAGAAAGCGTCTGGTGGAGTCTTAAAGAGATTTGGAAGAAGGGTCTGCTTGTACAAGATCACCGTGTTGCACCGTACTGTCCTCGCTGCGGAACAGGACTTTCTGATCATGAACTTTCACAGGGATATGAGACCGTTGTGGATCCATCAGTCTTTGTGCGCTTTCCTGCTACATCCGGTGAGTTAGCTGAGCTGAAAGCATCTTTCTTAGTTTGGACAACAACGCCATGGACTCTCGTTTCTAATACCGCTATTGCTGTACACCCCGATGTTGATTACGTGGTGGTCAAGGCAACTGTGGACGATGCGAGTGAAGTGCTTGTTGTTGCGCAGCCACTGCTCTCAAAAGTTGCCGGCGAGCACGAGGTGATCAAGACCATCAAGGGTAAAGATCTCGAACGCATTACCTATACACGCCCCTTTAACTACCTTGAAATTCCAGATTCACATTTCATTGTCTTAGCAACGTATGTCACCACTGAAGATGGAACTGGACTTGTGCACCAATCCCCTGCATTCGGCGCAGATGACTTACTTGTCTGCCGTTCATACGGACTACCAGTTGTAAATCCCATTGCACCTGATGGAACATTTCTTCCAGAAACTCCCGTTGTTGGTGGCATGTTCTTCAAAGAGGCGGATAAACCACTTGTCAAAGAATTAAAAGCATCTGGAGCGCTCTATAAACACCAGCCATACGAGCACGAATACCCACACTGCTGGCGTTGTCACACAGCTCTTATCTATTACGCGCAACCGTCTTGGTACATCCGCACCACATCTATTAAGGATGAGTTAATCCGCGAAAATCAGAGGACTAATTGGCATCCTGAAACAATCAAGACAGGGCGTTATGGTGATTGGCTCAATAACAATATTGACTGGGCTCTTTCGCGCAATCGTTACTGGGGCACTCCCCTACCTATCTGGCGCTGCGACAATAAACATGAGGTCTGCGTTGATTCACTCAAAGAGTTAGGGGCCCTCGCTGGCCAAGAGCTGAGCAACTTAGACCCACACCGTCCATTTGTTGATGACATTACCTTCGCATGTGCTGAGTGTTCTTTGCTCATGACGCGCGTTCCTGAAGTCATCGATTGTTGGTATGACTCTGGTGCAATGCCATTTGCACAGTGGGGATACCCTCATAAGGAAGGTTCAGTTGAAAAGTTTAAAGCTGCCTACCCGGCAGACTTTATCTGCGAAGCCATCGATCAAACGCGCGGTTGGTTCTACACGCTCATGACTATCGGAACTCTTGTCTTCGATGAAAGTTCTTATAAGAGCGTTCTCTGTCTTGGCCATATTCTCGATAAAGATGGTCGAAAGATGAGTAAACACCTTGGCAATGTTCTCGAGCCAATTTCGCTCATGGATCAACATGGCGCCGATGCTGTCCGTTGGTACATGCTCGCGGCTGGTTCTCCGTGGTCAGCCCGCCGCGTTGGCCATGATGCAATTTCAGATGTCGTCCGCAAGACCCTGCTCACTTATTGGAACACTATCTCCTTCCATGCGCTCTATGCAGAAGCGTCTGACTTTGAACTCTCTCAGAGTCCCGCACTTGCAGAACGTTCGATGATGGACCAATGGATCATCAGTGAACTCAATACCTTGATTGCAGAAGTTGATAAGGCCTACAGCGATTTTGATTCACAAGCTGCCGGAAAAGTTTTGGCTCGCTTTATTGATGATCTCTCCAACTGGTATGTGCGCCGCTCACGACGACGCTTCTGGGATGGCGATCGCGCAGCACTTGCCACACTCCATGAATGTCTTGTAACTCTGACTCAGTTACTTGCACCAATGGTGCCATTTATCGCAGAGCACACCTGGCAGGTACTGGTGCGCGCTGCTGACACAAGCGCTCCAGCTTCAGTTCACCTGACAGATTTTCCTATCGCAGATTCTTCGTTGATTAGTACCAAGCTCAACGGACAAGTTGCCATGACAAGGCGCGTCGTAGAACTGGGAAGATCTGCCCGTGCCGAATCTGCCATCAAGATTCGTCAACCTCTCCAGCGCGCTCTTATCTCAGCACAGGGATGGGCGCAGTTGCCAGATGATATGAAATCTCAAATTTCTGATGAACTCAATGTTCTCGACCTGGAAGATATCGCTCACGCAGATGGAGATCTGGTGGATATCTCAGTTAAAGCCAACTTCAAATCACTCGGTGCCAAATACGGCAAAGCGGTACAAGATGTGGCTAAGTTGATCAGCGCATCCGATCCCACTTCATTGGTGAAGGGGCTGAGAGCAACTGGCTCTGCGCAGGTTGGAAGCTTTGCAATTGAGCTCGATGATCTTGTCATCACCGAAGTCCCCAAGAGCGGCTGGATGGTGGCAAGCCATGATGGTGAATCAGTTGCACTCGATCTAGCTCTGTCTCCCGCACTCATTGCATCAGGCAATGTGCGCGAGGTAATTCGCCTCATTCAAGAGCGACGGAAGAGCGATGGCTTTGAAATATCAGACCGTATTACTGTGCGCTGGAATGCAGGTGCTGATCTTGCACAGACCATTACAGAGAACTCAGCTCATATCAGCGATGAAGTCTTAGCGCTCTCATGTGAATTTGATAAGAGCGTCGCAATTGAAGAGAACGAACTCGGAGTCGGAGTTACCCTTACTAAGGCTTAGTAGTTAGAGAAGAACGCTGATTGCACCTTGTGCGAGATTGATAGCAATCAGCACGACGATAAATGAGAGATCGAGAGCTACTCCACCAATGCGAAGTGGTGGAATAAAGCGCTGCACAAATCGCATCGGCTTATCGGTAATTGAGTAAATAAATTCAAAGATAGCCAGAAGAATTGCGTTGGGGCGCCAGTTACGTGCAAACATGCGGATGTAATCGATGATGATTCGAGCAAAGAGTGCGAGCTTAAAGAGCCCGAGTAACTGAAGAAGAATCGACCTAAGCATTACGCGGCGTTCAGCTCTGATTGAAGAATGATGCCTGAGCAGCAGTCTTCTCTTCATTGCTGACACTGACATTTGCAGGTGAGAGCAAGAAGACTTTAAGGCTAATGCGCTCGATGCGACCATTGAGTCCAAAGACAAGGCCGCTTGCAAAATCTACGAGGCGCTTACGTTCGCTCTCTTCCATATCATCGAGATTGATGATGACTGGATTTCCTTCACGGAAATACTCGCCAACTTTGCGTGCCTCTGAATATGAACGCGGTTGCAAAGTCATAATGTTGTATGAAGCCGGCTCATCAATCAGAGCAGGTTGTGATGATGTTGAGTGATGTGATCCCAAAACTGTGACACCGGTGCGTTCGCGCGCTGGTCGAGCAACTGCGGCACGAGCTGGAACTTCGGAAACTATGGTCTCTTCATCTGAGTCGACGAGGCCAAGGAAGCCCATCATTTTATTAAGTGCTGACATGGGTCAAGATTACTGGTGAGGAGCGCGTGAGCCGAGGATTGAGCTTCCAACGCGAATATGTGTCGCACCGCAATCCATGGCAATTTCATAATCGCCAGACATCCCAGCAGATAGCGATGTGGCTCCTGGATATCGACTGATAAATCTCTGATGGGTTTTGAAAATCTCAGTAAATGCCTTCTGTGGATCTGCCGCCACTGGTGGAACACACATCAGACCCAACAACTTTAGATTGGTGGCTTCGGATACTTGATCGGCAAGGGCGGATAGTTCGGATTCCAGAACTCCCCCACGCGATGGATCGCCATCGAGTGAGAGCTGGAGAAAAACATCCACTGATTTCTGCGCAGCTGCTGCAAGTTTGGAGAGATGTCCTGCGTTATCAAGTGAATGGATAACGTCTGCCCACGATGCAATATCGCGCAATTTACGGCTTTGGATTCCCCCTTGAAAGTGCCAGGTTGCATCCACAACTGCTGATTTTTCAGATCCCTCTTCACTGCGGTTTTCACCGAAATTGCGAACACCAAGTTCGTGGAGTATCTGCACGTCGCTCACCGGATAGGTCTTTGTCACCACAATCAGAGTTACATCCGAGCGAGAAATGCTGCTCTGTACTTGGCCAAGTCGCTCTGCGAGTTCTTCACGACGGCTCATAGTGAAATTATTCCAGCTTGGCGACCAGTTACCGCATCGCGCCGATAAGAAAAGAGCTCTGGATTTTCTACGGTGCACTGAGAATGATTCACTACTGAGACTCCTTCGGCGGCAAGAACTGTGCGAAGCGCCGCAGGAAGATCCAATGAGAGCGTGCCATACGAAGTCTTCGACGCAGCATCTGGATGCAGATCTACTACTTCATCATAAATGTCTTGAGAAACTTCGTAGCACATTCCACAAATTGATGGACCGATGATCGCCTCAATATGGAGAGAACCCATATCCCTCATGACCGCAAGGGCCTTCAAAGTTACTGCGTTGACAAGTCCTTTGCGACCTACATGTACTGCAGCGACAGATTCTGCAGAGTGCAGTAACAATGGGATGCAGTCGGCAACTTGCACTGCCAGAGAAATTCCAGATATTCCTGTAACGAGTGCATCTGCCGTGGGATCCTCATCCGTCACAGATTCGATGACTGCCACACGATTGCCATGAACTTGGTTCATATATTGAATTGGCCCTGCTTCACCCTCTATGAGAGCGCGATTTGCGAGGACATGTGCAACTTCGTCGTTGACGTGAAGTCCCAGGTTTAAAGATGCAAAAGCGCCGGTGCTCGAGCCCCCGGTGCGATTGGTAAAGCGGTACTTCATGGAAGGAGCGTCAGGGTTACTTCATGAAATCTGGGACATCAATTTCATCTTCAGAGATGAGCTCTTCAAAGGTGACGCGTTTGCGAGGTGCTGATGAGTCAAGATCAAGTGCGACCGATAGTGGGTCATTGGAGGGAATCGGATCTGCGATGCCACCGAGGGTCGTCGCATTGATAATCGGCATCTCAACCTTCTTTGGCTCTCCGCCAGCGAAGCCTGCTGCGATGACGGTGATACGAACTTCATCACCTAGTGCATCATCAATCGTGGTTCCAAAGATAATGCGCGCATCTGGATGTGCCGCTGACTGAACCAGTTCACACGCTTCGTTAATTTCAAAGAGTCCGAGGTCGGAGCCACCTGCAACTGAGAGAAGTACACCCATTGCGCCATCGATAGATGCTTCAAGAAGTGGGCTAGAGATTGCAAGTTCTGCGGCGCGGGTTGCGCGGTTTTCACCACGTGCTGAACCGATACCCATAAGTGCAGAGCCTGCATCGGTCATTACAGTTTTCACATCGGCAAAGTCAAGGTTGATGAGTCCAGGTTGCGTGATGATTTCAGTAATTCCTTGTACACCAGAGAGAAGAACTTGATCCGCACTCTTAAATGCATCGACTGCAGTGATAGAGCGATCAGAGATTGCAAGTAGACGATCGTTGGGAATAACAATAAGAGTATCTACTTGTTCGCGCAGGAGTTCGATTCCTTCATCTGCTTGACGTGTACGAATCTTTCCTTCAAATGAAAACGGCTTCGTTACTACACCAATGGTGAGTGCTCCAAGATCTCGTGCAATCTTTGCAACGATTGGCGCGCCACCAGTACCTGTACCGCCACCTTCTCCTGCAGTAACAAAGACCATATCTGCACCGCGAAGAATTTCTTCAATCTCTTCAATGTGATCGATTGCAGCTTGTCTTCCCTTTTCAGGAGCAGCACCTGCACCGAGACCCTTTGTTGATGCGCGACCAATATCAAGTTTTACATCCGCATCACTCATTAATAAATGTTGTGCATCTGTATTGATAGCGATGAACTCAACGCCCTTTAATCCGACATCAATCATGCGATTGATTGCATTTACTCCGCCGCCGCCGATACCGACAACTTTGATGACAGCTAAGTAATTCTGTGGTGCAGCCACGTGAGTCCCCCTAAAGAACTGTAAACCTCTACTTGAGGCATACATTTCTACTCTCTATATGGCGGTCAAGGTATGTCGTTAGACGGGAGTAATCAAAGACCGCCACGAACTATTTTCTCAACGTGTACTTGATGGCTTGCAATTGTTTTCGTAAGAAATTTTATTTCACTATCGGTGCATGTGGTGCACTGATATCAATTCTCTTAATCTTTTTATTTTCTGGAAGTGCAATAAGTGCGTTAATTACTTGAATTTTCAGGGCTGTTTTCTCATTCTCCCCCCACATGATTTGGAGGTCTCGCCCATCGACTGTCAGATGAAGCACGAAGCTAGCGGTGTCGTGGGCCGAGAGCGATGTCACTTCCGATTTAAAGGTGGCAGGAAGGGATTGAAAGAGAGCGATTGCCGCTAACCCGATCTTGGGATCTGTAGCAGTGACAGTTGGAAGATGTGCACCAGAGAAACCAGGGAGCTGAAAGACCTTACCGGAGGCGTCAATTGTCGAACCGTTGAAATATGCCGTGGGAACTCGCGGTGTCACGACAATCTCAACATGGCCACTCAACCAATGTCGTGAAATATCAACTGATTGGATCCAGTCAATCGAGTCAAGTCGAGTGGCAATTGCTCGCGGCTCTACTCGAGCCAATTTCTCTCCTGGTGTGATGTCCAATCTTTCTAATACTTGGCTCTTGCTATCTGCTGTCGGTGAACCAGATACCGTGATGGTCGATACTGAAAATATGGAAGACCACGCAAAGAGGTAGACCAACCCAGCAAAGAGTGCAACAGCCGCAGCCGTTGCTACCGAGAAACGAGAGATTTTACGCAAAGCGACGTTGCAATCCCTCGGCGATGATGGGAGCGAGAGAATTTACATCGCCAGCACCTAAGGTGAAGATGACATCGCCAGGTTCTGCGAGCTCTATAACGCGCTCTGCCGCTGCAGCAAAATTTGGAATGTAATGGCCTCGCTTCATCCTCTCTGCAATCTGTGCCGAAGTAACTCCGTGAATCGGCTTTTCACTTGCTGCATAAATCTCGAGAAGAGTGACGTCATCTGCGAGATCGAGCGCTATCGCGAACTCGCCGAGAAATGCTTGTGTGCGAGAGAAGCGATGTGGTTGAAAAATGACCAACACTCGTCCATCACCGGCATAGCGTCGCGCAGCTTCGAGCGTTACTCGAATCTCTGTTGGGTGGTGACCGTAATCATCGATGACACGTATTCCGTGAACTGTGGCAGTTAACTCAAATCGGCGACCAGCACCACGGAAGTTGTGTAACCCTTCAAGTAAGTGGTGCACGGGTAGATCAAGTGATAATCCCATGGCTAGGCAAGCTGCTGCATTGAGGAGATTGTGATGGCCAGGAACTTGTAGCTCAAGATTTCCGACGGCACTGCCTTTCCACACGATGCGCGCCTTCGATCCCATGGGATTGAGAGTGATGTGATCAATCCGCAGATCCGAACCTTCACTTTCTCCATATGAGATTGGTGTGCAAGCAAGAGCCGATGTACCAAGGCGAGCAGAGCCTGCATCGTCAGCACAGTAAATGAGAAAACCTTGGGGAGAAATAGTCTGGGCAAAGCGATCAAAGATCTCTGTGACGGCCTCCGGTGTGTGGAAGAAGTCAACGTGATCATGTTCAATATTTGTGACGATGGCAGCAAGCGGCTTGTACTCAATGAAAGAGCCATCGGATTCATCTGCCTCGGCGACAAAGATATCCCCCGTACCGCGATGGGCGTTAGAGCCAGATGCGGTCAGAGTTCCACCAATTGCAAACGAAGGATCTACTCCACATGCTTGAAGGGCGACCGTTAACATCGATGATGTTGTTGTCTTTCCATGCGTGCCTGCGACGGCGATGCTGCGCGATCCTTGCATCAAGAGCGCAAGTGCTTGCGCGCGCGTCAAGATCGGAATCGAACGTTCGACTGCATAGGCCATTTCAGGATTAGTGGAAGAGATAGCTGTGGAGTAAATAACTACATCAGCCCCTGCAACATGTGCTGCCTCGTGCGATGAGTACACATCTGCGCCGAGCGCCTTCAGCGCCACGAGAACGGATGAATCTTTCGCATCTGATCCTGAAACTTCGATTCCATCCGAGAGCGCAATGCGCGCTAATCCGCTCATACCTGATCCACCGATACCAATAAAATGAATCTTCTTACCAGCGAGTGAATCCATTTATATACCTCCCCGAACTGCGTGCTCGATGAGCGAGACAATCTTAGAAGCGGCCTCAATATCTACCGCTGAACCTTGAAGCGGAGTTGCCGCACTTTTCGCCAGAAGTGGTTGCGCATTAGCTATGAGCCATTCGGAGGTGAAACTCTTCTGGTGAAGTATCTCGGCTCTCCCTTGTGCAACTAAATCAAGGCCATTGAGCTCTTGTTCACCATTTCCGATTGGCAATGGAATAAAGAGCGCACATCTTCCTAAGGTATTGACCTCAGCACATGTGACCGCGCCACTGCGTGAAATAACAAGGTCAGCTGCAAGATAGGCAGTTGCCATATCGGTGATGTAGTTCTGGGCGTGATACCCAGCAGAAGTCTCAGGTAACGCATTGCCCGATCCCACACCATGCAACATTTGAATTCCTGCTTCTTGCAGGGATTGCTGTGATGCAGCAATGACCGCGTTGATGGCAGCGGATCCTTGTGAGCCTCCAAAGATAAATATCAGCGGTTTCGAATCCGAGAATCCCAACACTCGCTTTGCTTGAAGGCGAGCTGCCTTCCAATCGGTACTGGCTGCACGAAATGCGCTGACAATATCTTCGCGAAGAGGAAGGCCTGAGATAAGAGCATCTGAAAGTGCGCCCGTATGTACTGGATGGCTGACTGCAGTAAAGGGCGTTAAGTGCGCACCCATGCGGTTTGCAACTCCAGGACGTGCATTTGCCTCGTGAATCACTATCGGTGTGCGAGTCAGTGCTGCTGCCAAATAAGCAGGACCTGACACATATCCCCCAAAACCTACGAGCGCATCAGCGCCCCGAAGCAGCCGCGCTGATTGCACGATTGATCGAATAAGTGAGAATGGAATCAGTAGCAATGTGGGTGAAAGTGTCCGAGAAATTTTCACCTTTGTAATGTGCGAGAGAGTAAAACCTGCATCAGGAACGAGGCGAGTCTCGAGCCCAGAACGTGTACCAAGGAAGGTGATAGCTAGTTGCGGGTAGCGACTACGTAATTCTCGCGCGACAGCTAACGCTGGTTCAATATGGCCAGCTGTGCCCCCGCCTGCAAGAACAATCTTCTTCACTTGGTCCGTTTCTTTACAATTTCTCTTCGTACTTCAGGATCGCGCAAGGCAGCTCCTGCGACAAAACCAATGGCGCAGATTGTTGCAACAAATGCCGAGCCACC
>Ga0209084_1003686_pt1 | contig 11136 bp, 13 predicted proteins | sample C_130820_MF_Meta_FD_187309 | JGI IMG/M metagenome (GOLD analysis project Ga0209084, IMG submission 187309) | Freshwater microbial communities from Lake Croche, Canada to study carbon cycling - C_130820_MF_MetaG (SPAdes) (version 2) | ecosystem: Environmental > Aquatic > Freshwater > Lake... | reverse complement strand
GTCAACACCTGTCTCTTGATTAAGAACATAACCAGTGTACGTAGCCGCAACTGGGTTGGGTAATAGTCCTGAGTCTAGCCATGCAGTACGAGCCATACTGCCGTAATACCAGAGCTTTTCAATGTAGTTATAGACTACATAAGCATTAACTGTAGTGCCTGTTCCAGAAACGTAGAACCACCATACCTCATTGTAGGCTTCACTGGTGCTGGCAAAAACCTGTTGGTTCTGGGTCTGGTTGATGTTTTGAAATACAAACTTACGAAGATCACAATTAAGCGTTTGTACACGACCATCGTACATATAGAACTTGTCTTTGCCCATCCAATAGACCACGCTGGATGCAAGAGCAACTGAGTTTTGACCAATCACGGAGATGTTGTCGCCAAGAAGCTGCGTTTTCCAGTAATAAGGGGCGCCCACATATTGGAATGAATAGACCGCTTGATCTGTTAGAACTACAATTTCTTGACGAGTTTGGATGGCTGATTGAATCTGTGAGCCGTGAGACAGCCGGATACTGCCCGCTTGGTTTGTGGCGTCGGGTGTCCACTCATAAGGGTTTTCTTGATCTGACCAACGTATCAACATAGGATCAATTGTCGAAGAGCCATAGTCGTTTGTTCCAAACACAATAGCAAACCTAGAAGCATCTGACACAATGATGTAGTTCTGGAACAAAGGCACATCCACAAGATTGGATATAGAACATCCTGAACCCGTAGAAGATGTGTTGACTATTGCACCTGCGCTATTCAAGATATTAGCCGTTAAGCCTTGTACGTTGTACAGATAGTATGTAAGTCCTGCTGTTACGCCAGAAGGCATTGAGCTTGTGGTGGCAAATTGAACGGCTGTGCCTTCAGTCAAAGGAATGGTGAACGTCACAACTGTAGGAGACGCATTAGTAAACGTGACAGCGCCACCTAAACTGGACAGCAAAACACCGGGAGTAGACACGCCACCAGAAGCTTTCCAGTAGTAAACGGCTCCACCACGCGGGCCAAAGAGTAAGTTTTCGCCAAAGTTATAAGCGTTCCACAACTGGATGTTGGTAGCGGATGTACCACCATTACCCCAAGTTCCTTGACTCCAGTACCCAGCACCCCAACCATAGTATGGAATTTGATATGCTGCGCCTGTATTGACTTGGAAGGCCGCCGTAGCTGATGCACCGCCGCCTGTTGTAGTAGTGCCCGTTGCAGTACCCGTTACGGATATGGTAAATGTTGTTGATGTTGGGACAGAAACAATCTGGTATTCACCGCTGACCGTTACCCCAGCAACAGCCGTTGCTCCCGCTATGGTTACAAAGTCCCCAAGCAAAGCGCCATTGGCCAGAGTTGTTGTAACAGTAACGGTTGTCTTCCCGCCAGCATTGGTAGCAGAGTTTGTGGCAATAGGGTTATTGGGCAGGTTGACTGAAGAGCGTATGGGCGTAATGTCGTAGTACTGCGTACCAAAGGTCAGGTAAAACTTTAAGTTTGTGCCTACTGCCAGATAGTTGATGTTGTTGACCGTGATCCAGTTCCAAAGCAGTCGGCAAACACCTACAAATGTAAACGTGGTGTACTGCGTCCAACCGCCAATCTTTTCAGGCGTGCCTTGACGGAAACGAACATTCTGAGACTCATACCAGCCACCCTCGTTCGTATATCGAGTGTTCTCTCTGTTAACTCCGGGTTTAAAAACGACTTTTTGTAGTGGCATGATTTACCTATGCGTATGGTCTTGTGCCCATTTTATCAATGATAAGCGCTTGCCGTCTAGGTTTATCGTCTGGGTGGTTTGGCACTGATATATGCGTCCAGCGGTCGAACTCACGAATGACTTGATCGAAACCTAAGTCACTAGCAATGATGGCTTTAACTACCTCGTCAGGTGTCATTCCGGGAACACGCAGGTCAGCCGCACAGCCAACCCTATGCTGAGACGAGTCTTTCGATCCGACTGCATCATTCACGGCTTTTGACCGAAACGCTGAATTAACCATGATCGGCTTGCCGCCAAGAACAGTTTTAACCTGCTCCAGAAAGACTGCAAGACGCATAAGATTTGCTTTTTCAAGTTCGTTAGGTTCATTTGAAAACTCCCTATGATCGGTGTGTGTAAGCTCTTCAAGAGTGAAGTTTTTGGTGAGTATGGTCATTTTGTTGGTGTGCTTTTGTGTAGTAAATCATCTTTTGCTTGTGAACCAGCAGAAGACCCGAAATAGAACGCAATGATTCCCGTCCAAGCCGTGCCTAGACTCCCAAGCATCAGCATCAAGGCTTCACTTGTTCTGAATGTTTCCATCATCATACCCACCAAAATTCCAAAGAAACCCACCGTGACCAGAATAGCCAAGGCTGGCGGAATAAAACTGCGTGTTGTGGCTTGAAGTTCTCTGGCAGACTTTCTATCGTCTACAGCCAATTTAGCAAAGTCAAGACCAAGCTCCTGCGCCCGAGCCTTCAACCCTAGTTCCGCTTGCTGGATAGATGCTATTTGGTCAGCGCTGAGTTTGCCTGACTGTATGGTTTCCTCTACCTTACTAGGGTCTATACCTAGAGCAGATGAGACTGCGTTGACAGCAAGACCAGCAAGCGGGCCGCCAAGAGCTGTGGCTATCGTGGGTGCTATTGACTTTAACCAATCCATTTATTTATTCTCCAACTTCTTTACAAGCTTCTGAACTTTGATCTCGGTCTGCCTTACATCCATGTACATCCACATGAGGACTGGCATGAAAAACAAGATCACGCATAACAGGATCACAATCACAATGACGTAGAAAGAGTCATCGTCAGAATCATCATCCACGCCCACAGGATCATTAGGGTAGTTATTCCCCCGATTAGCACCCTGTGTTGAATTTTGCTTATAGCCTGTCTTCGTTGCCATTCAATTGCCTTCTTTCTGTCCAACTCTTCTTTTCTCGCTAGTTGCTGTTGGTTGGCAATGTGACCAATCATCTTGTTTACACGGCTATAAAGATCCTTAAATTCACTGGGTACGTGGTACACCATGTACTCACGCAACTCATCGTTTAACTTTTCCATCTGCAAGTCAGCAATGACTAATTTGATTGCAATGTCTTGTCCTTCTTCATCCCCTACCTTGATTGCTGTCTCTTCTTGCTCTTCTTTGTAGTGTTTCAAACCATTGTAGGCATGAAAGAACTTGGTTAGAGCATCAGCAACTTGGGCATAAATCTGGTTCTCATCAAACTTAGGAGCCTTGGCTTTTACCTTTTTAACGGGCTTTTCAACAGATTTTTGTTGAATTGGCTCTTTCTTGCCACCAAAAAGACCCGTTAAGAAACCCCAGACTCCCTTGGCATCCGCTTGGATACCCTTCAAATCTTTGACTACACCTTCAACTTCAGCCTTGGCATCAAGGACGTACTGCCGCCCTTCTTTGTACATCTCGCATGATTCTTTGACGAGTTTGAACGCAGAGGATGCAAGGGCAACAAGAGTGAAAGGATCAATTGGTTAACTCCATTTGATGATGACAATACCTGATCCACCGTTTGCACCATAACCATTTGCACCGCCACCTCCTCCACCTGTGTTGGGCGTTCCTGCAACCGATGCTGAACTACTATCGTTAGGAGCGGCATTTCCGCCACCACCTGTTCCGCCAGTACCTCCATATCCGCCACCGCCACCACCCGCATAAGTTACTGAACTTCCACTTATGCTTGATGCTGTGCCTGAGCCTCCATTACCGCCAACTGATGCGCCCGCATCTCCACCGACAGAAGAACTACCACCGCCGCCTCCACCACCATAATTGTTTGGTTCACGACCAGTTCCTCCCGCATATCCTTGACCAGAAGTTGCCGATCCACCATTGGCTGGGATAACTGGGCCACCACCAGTCAGTATTCCGTGACCTCCTCCACCGCCAGAGCCACCCGTGCCACCAGAACCTGTGTTAGCGGTTTGGCTACCTCCGTAACCTCCACCAACTGCTCCTGTACTTCCATTGACTAAAGTACCAAGTAAAGAATTAGAACCTTGTGTAACTGTTGTACTGTTAAGACCCGCCAATCCTCTACCTACTCCACCCGCACCAACAGTAATTGCATAAGCAGTTCCCGCAGTAACAGCCAATCCTGTGGCTGTGAGTAATCCACCAGCACCGCCACCACCAAATGAGCCACCACCACCTCCGCCAACAACTAGGTATTGAACTTGAGTTGCGCCAACAGGGGCTGTCCATATTCCTGATGAATAGAAAATTGCAACATTTGCAAGTGTTGGTGCTTGAGGTACTAAAGTACCGTTAGAAATAAAAATATGAGCAACATAACCATTTGAGGCGCTAACAATACCGCCTGTAAACCATTGCGTATTACCTTGATAACGTATGATGACTACTCCAGAGCCACCGTTTGCTTGAGTAACAGTTGTCGTACCATAATTTGGAGAGCCTCCTGCGCCACCTCCTGTGTTAGCTGTTCCGGGCGTTCCAACCATTTGCGTACTATTTGAAGACGCATTTCCTGCGCCACCACCTCCAACTCCACCAACACCTGCGGTTGCACCAGAAGAACCACCACCTCCACCACCCCCAGCATAAGTTACAACAGAACCTGTGATGCTTGATGCAATTCCTGCTCCTCCATTACCAGCTTGTGTAGCACTAACACCAGCCAATCCAACAGTACCAGCACCACCTCCACCACCGCCAGTTGCTTGGCTGACTTGATAACCTAAAGCCCCAGCGTTTCCCTGTCCTGATGTTCCGCTTCCGGGTACGCCATCTGCGCCAGCCCTTGCGCCTGAACCACCACCAGAACCGCCAGAACCCGCTGTGCCAGAACCGCCAACTCCAGCACCGCCTCCACCACCAATAGCAACAAAGTTTCCTGTAGTAGCACCAGAACTTGTAGCCAATAAAACTGAATTACCCCCTTTTTGCGTGGCCTCTGTAAAACCGCCATTTACACCAGTACCGCCAGCACCTACTGTTACATAACAAGTTGTGCCTTGAGTAATTGAAGTTTGCCCTGCAAGTAATCCACCACCACCTCCGCCACCACCAAGGTAACTACAAGTAGCTCCTCCACCCGCAACTATCAAATACTCAACTGTTTGCGGAAAGCCTATCCACTGCCCAGCTTTTACTGCTTGGCTTACTTGACTTAAAGTCCACATTCCGCTTAGTTGAGCCATGATTTACGCCTGTGTAGTTACTTCAACCCAATTGACTGTCTCTTCATTCCATCGATACATTTTAGGAGGTGTGCCTGTACCTGCGTCTGATGGCATCGCTACTGGAGGTTCCCATAAGTAAGTATCTGCATTCTTTGTCCATGAGGCAAAAGGTTGTGGGGGAGCAAATCCTGTACCGTCCCATGTATAACCAATACCTGCGTAGTTCTTGTGCAGTGGTGTACCGCCAAGTTTGTGTTCACCGCCTTGGGTATTGTAAGAAGTCTGAATCCACAATGATGGATCACCCCAAGGATGTCCTTCGATGTTCAGCGTTTCCCAATCGACCACATTGACTTCTGTGACGATACCATTGATTACTTTTGCGTAATGTGCCATGTTTACTCCTTAAAAAGTGATTGTTCCGTTTGATGTCCAAACGTATATTTGAAAACCGTTATTGTACAAAACTTGTTGCAATCCTGTTGTTGATGCAGGGGGAGCGCAGTTAGCAGGGTATCGAATAATGACTATTCCTGAACCGCCTGATGCCGCAGGAGTGGTTGTAGTTATTCCACCGCCACCGCCTCCCCCTGTATTAGATAATCCATTTGTAGCAGCTTTATTGTTAGCAAGAGCGCCATCTCCACCACCTGCTGTACCAAGACCGTTACCATAAGTTCCGCTAGATGTAGTACCCCCACCACCTCCAGCATAAAAAACACGCTGACCTGTAATAGATGAGCAAAGTCCTGCGCCTCCAGAACCAGCTTGTGATGCAGAAATATTTGAACCAACAGACCCAGCACCACCTCCGCCACCACCAATAAAAAAGTTAATGTATCCACCAGTACCGCCAGCATTTCCTTGGCCTGATGTACCAGTTCCAAAAGTTCCAGATTCACCAGCACCACCGCCAGAACCACCATTTCCAACACCAGCGTTTGCGCCACCTCTACCACCACCTGTAGCAGTTATAGAACCAAATACAGAATCAACACCATTTGTAGGACTTGTTCCACCAGTACCACCAGCACCAACTGTAACGGTTATAGGCGATCCTGGAGTTATTGTGTAGCCAGTAGAAGTTAACAAACCTCCTGCTCCACCGCCTCCACCTGCATAGCCTCCTGTAGCATAACCGCCAGAACCGCCACCAGCCACAACCAAGTATTCAACCGTGCTTGTAACTCCGCTAGTCAAGGGATTAAATGTAGCGCTGAGATAACCGCCTAATAAGTTTGACATTGCTTGTTCCTTAAAAGGTGATAGTCCCATTGGCGATAAACGTATATACGGTAAAGCCTGTAATACTTGTTTTTGTTCCATTGGTTACTGATGTAGCATCTGAGAATGAATTAGGGTATCTAATGATGACAATGCCTGAACCGCCATTACCTGATGTACCTCCATTACATCCTCCGCCGCCTCCGCCAATATTAACTGTTCCATTTGTTGCAGTTGCAGTACTTATAGCGCCTGCTCCACCGCCGCCAACCCCACCAACACCAGCAGTACCTGCACCACCACCTGAACCACCACCTCCACCAGCATAAGGAGTTACTGTTCCATTGATTGCTGATGCTATTCCTGCGCCCCCATTACCAGCAATAGTTGTGCTTGATGCACTAAGTCCAATAGTACCTGCTCCACCACCACCGCCATAAGCATTTGTAGCCGCTCCAGCGTTATTTCCCCCAGCATTACCTTGACCTGATGTACCAGAACCTCCAACTGCTGTGGTTGATCCGTTATACCCGCCTCCACCGCCTGAACCACCAGAAGCACCAAAAGCAGTTCCACTGCCCCAATTGAGCGATTCTGTACCGCCTTGACCGCCGCCAGTTGCAGTAATGTTGCCAAACACAGAGTTTTGACCGCCAGTAATAGAGGCCCTATTAGAGTAAGTCTGTCCAGTACCACCACCTCCAATAGTAACCGTTAAAGATGTTCCTATAGGTACATTTATTAAACCTTGAACCAATCCACCTGCACCACCACCACCACCATTTGCACCTCCACCTCCACCACCCCCAACAACAAGGTATTCAACAAAATTAGTTTTCTGCGTACCTGTCCATGCTTTGGTAAGTAAACCTTGAAGTTGATTTCTAAGTGTAAAGATGCCCGTTGCCATTGTGATCCTTAGAATGTAATTGTGCCGTTGGCGTAGAAAACATAGACGTTATAGCCAAGTGCTTGGTAATAAGTAGGTGAACCTGTTGTGCTTGTTGCTTGGGATAGATAGGATGGGTATCTGATGACTACGATGCCTGAACCGCCATCACCTGATGCTTTTTTGCCGTTAACATTGTCTGAACTACCACCGCCTCCTGAGCCAGTATTTGCTAAAGCAGATGTTGCATATCTAGGAATGCTGTAGCAATTGCCTTGACCAGCACCTGCTCCACCACCAAAACCTGATTGCTCTCCATTAACAGAACCCGCACCTCCACCTCCTCCAGCAAATTGCATGGGTGATCCTGAAATAGATGAAACAATACCTGCGCCACCATTGCCGCCTAATTGCCCTGATGCAGAACCACCAGCACTACCGCTACCACCGCCACCACCGCCTGAATTAGAACCTCCAGCGCCGCCATTATTGCCTTGACTGCCTGTACCACCAGCAGAACCTATGCCCCCACCGCCACCTGAGCCGCCATTAAGTCCTACGCTACTACTTCCACCACCACCGCCACCAGTTGCAGTTATTGTTGTTCCCCCCGCCAAAACAGAGTTACTGCCACTAGTACCGTTTGAATTAGAAACATTTCCAACTCCTCCAGCCCCAACAGTTACAGTAATTGATGAGCCAAGAGTAATTGAATAACCTGTAGCCTGAAGAACGCCTCCCGCACCTCCTCCTGCGCCAGATTGCCCAAACTGATAATATCCACCACCACCACCCCCAGCGACAACAAGATACTCTACCGTTGTTACAGGATAGTTCAGCCCATTGTATTGGGAAGAGATAACGCCACCGATATGAGTCAAACTCATGGTCAGTCCTTACGTGATTGCTTCAAAAGTAACAGTAAAAGTCAAATAACTACCACTTGTTCCACTGATTGCGCCAATAGATTGGTTCTCAGTAAGGTAAAACGATGTTGTCTTGTCCGTAATAATTAACGAAGCATTAGGCGGGACAGATACTGCATTTGCAATGTAATATGCCGTTCCACTTGCATAAGTTCCGTTGTTGGATATGCCTAACGTAGCATTAACAGCCGATGTATACGAGTTTGATACCACAATGCTAGTAACACGGTTTACTGTGCCTGTAGCGGGTTTTAACCCCGTTAGAGTAGTTGTACCATCGTATGTCCAAGTAGTGCCTACAGTTGTACCAGATGGTATTTGATATGCTGTATTTCCATAAATACTTGTGACGTTTACAATATTTGGGTTTGCCATTTAAAACTCCTTAGAAGCCAAAGATCATCGCCATTGCGATGGATTTACCTGTTGAAATGCCACTTGCCGCTGGCGCCTGAAATGTTGGCGGTGAACCTGATCCATTGCTTGTTAGTACATAAGTTGCCGTACCCGCAGACGTAGCCGAAGGAGCCGCACCAGCACCACCTCCGTAGACAACACCATACTGAGTTAGTGCCGCAGAAGATGCCAATGTGCCAGATGCTGTGTAGGCTAAAACACCACCAGAGGTTCCTGATGTTAAACCTGTACCGCCGTTAGCTACAGGAAGAGTGCCTGTTAAAGCGGTTACTAGATTAGATGAAACTTTTACATAATCCGTGCCGTTGTAATACACAATGGCTCGCTCGCCTACGGCAATGGATACGCCTGATTGTCCTGATGCTTTGAATGTGACCGTGCTACCTGTGGCTGCATTTTCAACCATGTAGGTTTTACTGTAGCTGGGGCCAGTGATAATCTTGGGTGTGGTAAGTGTACCTGTAACTCTAATGAACGCATATTGCGCTGTAGTTACGGTAAAGTTGGTTCCAGAAGCACTACCTGTGGTGTTTGCTAAAGTAATTGCTCCGTCACCAGCAAAAGACAGGGTGCCAGCAATCGCAATGTTTGTGTATTCGGTAATACCGTTATTAACAGTATTACCCCACGAACCAGATAAGTCCCCTTGCGTCGGGGTTACCAGTCCTAGTTCCGTTGTCGTTGCTGCCATTTAAATGCTCCTAAACTGTAGAAATTACCGTCCAACCTGGTGTCTGTGCATCATCAATGGTTGACCATCCCGGTGTTTCTGAATCATCAATTGTTGTCCAATTTGCTGTCTGTGCTGTATTGACCAAGCTCCACGTTACCGTCTCTGAATCATCTATATTTTGCCACGAAGCAGTCTGGCTGTCATCAATTATTTCCCACAACAGTCTACCAAAAACTGAGTCAGTTGCGGTGATTGTTTCTCCAATTTGAACAAAAAAGATGCTCCCTGCTGGAGTTACCAAATCTGTTACTGTCACCGTCTCTGTCAAAGCAAGACTAGAAGTCAGGGTATTTGTTAAAGAATCCATCAAAACGATGGTCTCAAAAACACTCAAAAGAGCTGAAATACCCCCCGCCACTGAGTCCAAAGCCACCGCAGTCTCAGACACAAATAGTTGAGATGACCCCCCTACAACGTAGGAATCTGTTACTGTAGCCGTCTCACTTGACGACGAATTGTATACAGACCCACCAAACGAACTATCTGTGGCTGTCGCCGTCTCAGAGATAAAACAATCAAATGTTTGGGTTGTGTTTACCACATCCGCCAAAACAACCAACTCAGCTATAGGACAAGCAAATGTTTGAATTGTGCTGACTGAATCCGTGACTGTCGCTGTTTCTGATACCGTAAGCGCATAGGTGGGTTGAGATGAAACTGCATCTGTCACCGTAACGGTTTCATTAACCTCTGGGTTGAACGAGATAAAATCTGTCACAACATCTATCAATGTGGACGCTCCACCCCAAACACCTGCTCCCCAACTTGAAATGCCCCAACCTACCGCAAAACCTTCAATAATCTGCAGAGTAATTGTATTACCCGCGTCAACTACATCTGTGGCTGTAATGATTTCAGTTACAGCGGCACTTGTTACATAACTCGTTGTAATTGTCTCGGTAGCGCTGACGTCCTCAGTTAAAGCAACATTGCTGATGGCAATAACTGTTTCGCTCTCAGTCACTGTGGCCGTCTCAGATACCGATAAATTAGCAACCGCTACAGCAGTAATCACTTCAACTAAAGAAGAGTCCCCACCCCAAACAGCATCGCCCCATGCACCAGCACCCCACGGCGAATAAAAACTTTCAATGATTTGAACACTAGATGTACCAGACGGAAAAGTTGTATCCGTTACAGAAGGTGTGCCACCCCAAACAGCATCGCCCCATGCGGATATCCCCCAACTACCATTTTGAGTAGTTTCAAACTGAGAGACATCATAGACGGCCATACATTAGGCAGCTACCAATTGATCTTCCGCAAACCATCTTTGTTGGGTTATGCTGTTCTCATCCACCCAAGAAATCAAATACTGAATGTTGCCCGTAGCATCCATTTGCATAGCTTCTACTGGGCCAGCAGGATCAACAGGAGCTGGAGTAACTTTGACATTTTCGCCAATTGTAAATTTTGCAGCCATGATGAGTCCTTAACAGTTAGCGGTATAGGTGACGTTCAATGTATCGCCAGCCAAAACTGTACGATTACCAGTTGTAAAACTACCAGCAGAATATAAAGTATATCCCGTTTGGCTTGCAGGTGATTTAGCATTGCCCGTAATTAAAAAAGCCCCTGCTACTGTTCCTGTTGTCGCCGTAATAACAAAAGCCGTTGCGGAAGTAGCAATTGATCCCGTACCTGCTGAACCTGCTCCACCACCAGTAGAAGTTGCTACACCAAATGCAGCGGCTGGGCGAGTGGCGTTTGCATAACCTGTAAATTCTGTCCATCCTGCATGGGAAGTAGCTGTATCTGTGGCGTTATAAGTAGGAGATGTTCCACCATCTACAAGACTTA